>Ga0209596_1000414_pt1 | contig 39658 bp, 50 predicted proteins | sample M_130807_MF_Meta_FD_187314 | JGI IMG/M metagenome (GOLD analysis project Ga0209596, IMG submission 187314) | Freshwater microbial communities from Lake Montjoie, Canada to study carbon cycling - M_130807_MF_MetaG (SPAdes) (version 2) | ecosystem: Environmental > Aquatic > Freshwater > Lake...
CACCCGGACCTTGCGGCGCGCGCAATCGCGATGGAGGAAAACGCCGAGTTGACCAGCGTCAAAGGTCTAGGACGTTCGTTTTCGTGGAAGGAATTCTTAGCCAACGAGGCCGGTCAGACTCGCCTGTTTTCGGACCACGAAGTTCCGGAAATACCGTGCGGGTGTTACGATGGGGGTGCGGAATGAGAAATCTGCCCGACGGATGCACACAGGCCGACATCGACATCGCATTTGGTTTCGCGGCGCGTTGCCAAATGAACCCACCCTGCCCCGTCTGCGGCGTCCCAATGGCACGCGTCGGCATCGCGCTGCAATGCCAGATCCAGCGACACTCGCCGACGTGCTCCGTCGCCAAGTTCTGGCGCTTTTGCAACATGAAACCGCACGAATTTAACCCGCGGAGGCGGTATAGGAATCCGCACGCGAGGGCTGGAAAGTGATCCAGGCAATCAACGCCACCGAATGCGAACTCTCCACATTTTTGCAGGCGCTGGCGGCGGAATCCTCGCCGACGTGCTACTCGGCCACCGATGCGTCGGGGCTGTCGAATGCGACGACTACGCGCAGCGAGTTTTGCTCGCCCGACAGAGCGACGGATGCCTGCCGTGGTTCCCCATTTTCCCAGACGTGCGGACCTTCGATGGAACCCGATACCGCGGGCTCGCCGATTGCGTCAGCGGAGGATTCCCATGCCAGGACATCAGCGCCGCCGGCAAAGGTGCTGGAATCGACGGGGAGCGATCCGGTCTCTGGCGCGAATTTGCCCGCATCATTCGCGAGGTGGGACCCCGCTTCGTCTTCGTGGAAAACTCACCAATGCTCACTTCTCGGGGGCTTGGAACCGTTCTCGGAGATTTGGCCGCGATGGGGTTCGATGCGGAATGGGGAGTGCTGGGAGCGGATGACGCCATTTGGAGCTTTGGAGATCCGTGCGCGGATCAGAAGCGGAAGCGAATTTGGATTTGCGGATCATTGGCCCACACCGACCGTCTGCGGGAACAACAACCGCAAAGGCGCATCGCTGAAGAGCGGGGGCGGTATTGCGACGGCGGTGAAGCGTTGGCCGACACCCTGCGCCTCGGATTTCCGGGATCGCGGGAATATGTCCGATCCGGCGATTCAAAGGCGGGTGAAGATCGGGAAACAGGTGATGCTTACGATGGCTGTGAAGGAAAGAGCGGGTGGTGGCAGTCTGAACCCCACATGGACCGAATGGTTGATGGGCTGGCCGTTGGGCTGGACCAGCATGGAGCCCATGACGCGGGAGACGTTTGGCGCGTGGCTGTCGGCGTTCCAAACCGGGCAAACCGGCTGCGGTGCATCGGAAACGGCCAGGTGCCAGCCTGCGCTGCGCTCGCATGGGAGATCCTGACCCAGTCGGCCGACGTTTCCGGGATGCGGATCGCGGCGTGAAATTTCTTCTCCCCTCGAAGATTTCCGTTGAACAACCCAAGCGCTTTGGTATTGTCTACCCATCGGAAGCACGAAGCGGCCGAGAAACTGAGAAAAACCAACGCATTTCACACATGAAAATCGAATTTCAGACAGGGGAGCAAATCAAACGCGACAACGGCAGCGGCTACCGACTTGCGGATGCGTTCCCGAAACGCCGATTTTCGGATCGGTGCTTGTACGCCGTGCGATACAACGGCATTTCGCTGGACAACTCTACCGTTGAAAGCATCACACGAGCGAAAGGCGGATCCCGATGACCCAAAAAAACCCAGCCGCCGTAGCCTTAGGCCGTCTCGGTGGCAAGGCGAAGTCTGCGGCTAAATCCGAAGCAGCCCTCGAGAACGGAAAGCGCGGTGGAAGGCCGAGGAAGGACGGGCTGACGATAAGCGGACCCGTTACGCCTCCCTGAGAAGCGACGAATCGGGATGGAAACAGAAATTCAAACAACGCCTCTACCTCCACCGTTCCTGCCGCCCCATCTCCAAAGTCCACATGAACGACGAGGACCGCGGCCGACTCTGGTTCCGGCAGGAATGTCAGGGAATGTGCGGGAATTGATTTATGAACATCAACGGACTGGAATTTACCGACGAGGTGCCAACGAATCCGGGGGCGTATTGGTGGAATCCGTCCAAAGACTCGGCCCACACAAAGCTGGTCGAAAGATACGACGCTTCAGGCCGCCTGTTTGGATGGTTCGACGGCAAGGGCTATACCGATTCAAGGGGATGTACTTCCGCGCATCGTCAACGCAACGTCAGGGACCGTTGCGCGCAATCTGCGGACGGCAAGCGACTGTCGGACAGAGTACAGTGAAGACCAAGGCACACAGCAAGGTTTCGGAGCATTGCGGAGCGGTCCCGAATACGGGACAAGATGCTCCGTTGAATGCGAACCAAAAACGAAACCACCAGAACGGCGGTGCGTCTGCCGTCCGCCATCGCGAAGGAATTGCGACGACGGTCCGAACGCACGGGGAAAGATCAATCGGCCATCATCCGGGATGCCCTGCGGGTGCATCTGGCAATCAAGCCGATGGTCTGCTCACAGTGCCCGAGCTTGCCAAACGGCTCCAGTTCTCCACCAGAAAGGTCCGCGAGTACGCGCGCACCGGCAAGTTTCCAGTGGTTCGGCTTAACAGTCGGGACCTGCGCTTTCACTGGCCCACCGTGATCCAGCGGTTGGCCGGTGCCTAACAACAAACCCAGCTAGTACACCTGTGAGTTATTATCAAGAGTCGGAGGCCGCGATGCCTCTGGAAGTGGTCAGCACCGGGGCGCTCGAATCGATCGAGCGTGCCCAGATCGACACCCAGATCGCCACGGCCAAAAAGTACCCACGCAACATCCTCGCGGTGAAGCAGCAGATGCTATCCATCGCGACCTTGGATGACGAGACCGCGGCTGCGTGTTTCTATACGCTGCCCCGGGGCGGGAAGACGATCCAAGGGCCGAGCGTCCGCATGGCAGAGATTGCCCTCAGCTGCTTCGGCAACGTCAAGGCGGCTACGCGGATCCTCAGCGTGGCCACCGGAGAAAACCCCCACGCGGTCGTGCAGGCGGTCGTGTGCGACATGGAGAAGAACGTCACGTTCTCGGTCGAGAAGCGGCGCCGGATCACGGCCAAGAAGGGTCGCGACGGTGCCCGACGGCCGGTGGACGACGACGACATCCAACTGGCCGTGAACGCTGGCTCGGCAATCGCTTTCCGCGACGCCGTGTTCAAGGTCGTGCCCGGCGCGCTCATCAAGTCGTGCTTCGACGCCGCCCGCAAGGTGGCCGTTGGCGACCTCAAGAGCCTCATTGCCAGGCGGTCTCAGGTGCTCGACCGGCTCAAGAAGATGGGCGCCATCGAGGACCGAATCTTCGCCGCCATCGGGGTGAAGAAGGCCGAAGAGATCGACCTCGACAAGCTCGAGGAATTGATCGGAATCGGGACCGCGTTGAAGGACGGAAGCCTGTCATTGGAGGACGCCTTTCCGGCCCCCGGGTCCGCGGAACCCGGCGATACACCGCGGCCGATGTTCCGGCCGCAGCCAACCACCAGTACCGCCAAGGCACCCTCGACGGAACCCGTCGCGAAGCCCGACGAGACCGAGCCGCAGGCCGATCCAGCCACGACCCCGAAACCCGCGGCCGATCCCACACCGCCGCCGGCTGCGGCGCCGGTCGAGACGCCCCAATCGTTCCTCGCCAACGTCATCACAACCGCCGGCCTGACGTTCGACCAGTTCGTCGCATGGGCCAGCGCCTCAGGATTCCTTGAAGGCCAGCCGGCGAGCTTCGAAGAGATCGACGCGAAGGTCGCCTCTCGCCTTCTCAAGTCTCGGACCGGTATGCTCAACGCCATCCGCTCCGCGGGAGGTGCCCGATGAATTCCGCCACCAAGCCCGATGTTGACCGCATCGCGGAACTCGCCGCGCTCATCGCCGGGCGCGTCCCGTTCCTGATCGAGGAAGCGCGGGCGCAGATCAACGAGTCTATCAACGCAACCATGGAGGAGGCGCACGAGAAGGAGTACCGCAAGGCCATCCTGTCCCTTGCCATCACCGCCAAATGGGACCTCGACGGCAACAATGTCGTCATCTCTATGCCGGTCTCCGTAAAACGTCGCTTCGAGTCGGTCGGCAAGCTCGACGACCCGAACCAGCCCGCGCTCCCGGGAGTGGACCCCAATCAAACGCCGACCACCAAAGCTGCCCGCAAGTTTATCGGAACCATCGAGAAGTCCGGCGAGTGGGTCACGATGAAGATCGGAGGTTCCGCGTGAGCAACCACACCAGCGCGCTCGCCGTCGTCGGCAGCGTTCCCAGCATCGAACTCCGGGGCCAGGCGCTCACCAAGCGCGACGACCTGATCGTGGAGGCGTTGGCCATCACCAAGGTCTCGGACCCGTTCGCGCACGAGGAGGCGTGCAAGCTGCACGTCGAGTTGAAGCGCATGGCCCGCGAGGTCGAACGGGATCGCTCGGCGCTCAAAGCACCGGTGCTCGACCTCGGCCGCAAGATCGACGACTGCGCGCGGCAATTCACCGCGCCGATCACCGATCAAACGGACCGCATCGGGAAGTTGGTGCTTGGGTACGAGGCCGAGGTGGAACGCGAACGCCAAGCGTCCGAGCGCAAGGTCCTCGAGGAAAAGGCCCGCCTCGAACGCGAACGGCGTGCCGCGGAGGAAGCGGAACGCCAGAAGGCGGAACAGGCCCGACGTGAGGCCGAGGAAGCGCAGCGGAAGGCCGCGGAGGCCCTGCGCGCTTCGGTCATTTACGGAGGGCACGAGGACGCAGCCAACGCCGCAGCCGTCGAAGCCCAAGCCGCAGCCGAGAGAGCCCGGGAGGCCGACCTTGCAGCCAAGGCCGCGGCCGAAGCCCCGGCGCAGGTTCCCGCGGTCGTGGTTCCGCCCCAGTCCACAAAGGTCGAAGGCATGCGGCGCCGCGAGGTGTGGGTCGTCGAGGTCATCAACCCCGCGCAACTCTACGCTGCCCGGCCCGACCTTGTGCAACTGGTCCCGCGCATCGCGGAGATCACCAAGGCCGCGGCGAACGGGGACAACCTCCCCGGCGTCAATGCTCGGAAGGAGTCGCGCGTATGAGCACCGACGAACGCAACAACCTGCCGAGCGCGTCGAGCGCGCATCGGTACGCAACCTGCCCCGGGTCGTTCCTGCTCGAGCAGCAGGTCCCGCCCGGCCCTCCGTCACCGGACGCCGAGTTCGGGAACATCGTCCACGCCCTGCTCTCTGAGGAGACCGTGTTCAATGCGACCGACGACCACCGAGAACTGGCCGACAGGTGCCGCGCTCAGGAGGCCGAGCTTGTGACCGAGCACGGATTTACCTCTGCGGTCACGTTCGAGACCCGCGAAAAACGATTCTGGTCAACGGAATATGAAGACTGCCCAACGTGGTCCGGGAAGCCTGACGTGGTGTACAACGCGGCAAGCGGACCCGACTCCGTTCGCGTCCTGCTCATCGACTACAAAACAGGGCGCGGAGAAGTGGACGCAGCGGAAGCCAACCTGCAACTGCGCGCGCTCGTGGTTCTCGTTGCAGAGCACTACGGAAACGTGATCGAGGCTGTGGCGGCGGTCATCCAGCCGCTCGCGGGAAAGCCCACAGTCTGCCGGTATAGCGCCGAAGACATCATGCGAGCCGCCTTCGAGTTGCAAGACCTCATGGAAGCCGTGAAGCTTCCAGACCAACCGCTGAACCCGTCTCCGGCCGCGTGCAAGTACTGCCGCGCGAAACCCATCTGCCCGGCCGCGTTGGACGCGGTGGAAACACTGCCCGCGCTCGCGCCCCGGTCCGGCCGGGAGATCGCGATGACCCCGGAGCAGATCGCCGCGTTCCTCGACGCGGCCAAGGTGGCTGAGGACGTGATCGAAAGCGTCCGCGAGAAGGCCAAGCGGCTCCTTGAGGCCGACTACACCGCGGTTCCTGGCTGGCGCCTCAAGCCCGGCGTGGTCCGCGAAACCATCACCAGACCGGACACCGTGTTCGCGCGGTTCGTGCGCTCCGGGGGCACGCAAGAGCAGTTCATGGGCGCGGTCTCTATCGGGAAAACCAAGCTCAAGGACGCCCTTCGCGCCGCGACCGGGACCAATGGGAAGACGCTCGACGCGTTGCTCGCGGACACCATCGCGGGGTGCATCGAGGAGAAAACGACCTCGCCGTCCTTGGCGAAAGGAGGTGCCGAATGAGCCCGCGCCAAATGGTTGAAGAGTTCATGCGCGCGTTTGGACAGGAGGCGCCGCAGCGGCCCTTCATGCCGTCGCTCGAGACGCGCCGGTTGCGCGGCCGGCTCATCGTCGAGGAGGGGTCGGAAATTGGAGCGGCCACGAACCTCGTGGACTACTTCGACGGGCTCGTTGACACCCGCTACGTGCTCGAAGGTGCCGAGGTGGCGGCGGGCATTCCTGAGGGGGCGATCCTCGAAGGCATGGCCGAAGTCCACCGCAGCAACATGTCGAAGGCGTGGACCATTGCCGAGATCGACGCGGCAGACATGCCCATCGGCACACGCTACCTCCCGCAGTCGGACGGGCGCGTGATCGTGTTCCGGCACGACGGGAAGGTCCTCAAGTCGCCGAGCTATTCGCCCGCGAACCTTCGACCCATCCTCGAGCAATGGGGGTGCCTGTGAAGTGCTTGCAAGCCTTCGGACAGGCTCGCGTCGTCGGCAACCCCGAGGTACTGACGACGAGCAATGGCGACCGCTACGCGGCGCTCACGGTGAAGTTCGACACCCGCGAATTGCAGAGCGGGGCGAAGTTCACGCAGCGGATCAAGTTCCGGTCCTTTGCCGAGGCCGACATTGCGCTGATCGAAAAAGGCGAAGTGCCCGCGGGCACCATCGTCTTCTTCGACGGCGAATGTGACGCCGTGGCCGAGGAGCAAAACGGGAAGTGGTACGCCAACCCTCGCGTCACGGGTCGCCTCATCACATGGAGGCAACCGTGAACGCTCTAGTGTTCCGAGCGGTCGGGATCCCGAAAGGGCAACCCCGCGCGAAGGCGTGCGTCCGCGGTCGCCATGCCGGCGTCTATGACCCGGGCACCGCTAACGACTGGAAAACCATCGTGCGCAACGCCGCGCGCGAGAAGTGGGACGGGGTTCCGTTTGATGTTCCAGTGTCGGTCCGCATTTCGGTGTTTTTCCCGCGCCCGAAGTACCACTTCAAACGCAACGGAGAACTGAAAGAGGGCGCGCCCATTTGGCATGCCTCTAAGCCAGACCGGGACAACATCGACAAGGCTATCCTCGACGCGCTCGTGAACGTCGGCGTCCTCAAGGACGATTGCATCGCGGCCGGTGGGTTCGTCCACAAGCTCTACCACGCTCCGGGTGAGCTTCCCGGGGCATGGATTGAAATCGACACGCTCGGACGCTGACAGCAGACGGAGGGGCGCGCATTCCACACCACACGCACAACACCATGACCACCGAAACAAGAATCCGACGGAACGCTGTCCAAGCAGCCCGCCAATGGGCCACGGTCGGATGCACCCGCTCGAAGGGCTACCTCCTGCGCAGGAACCCCGAGATGTCCGCCGACGAAGCCGCTGCCGTGATCCTCGCCGCCGAAGTAAGTCGATTGGAAACCGAGCTTGCCGAATCCAATCGACAAGCCAGGCAGGACGTGGCCGCGCTCGCGCTCCGACTCGCAGCGGGCATCCCCTAAATATACCCCACAGCCATGCTTCCAATGTCGGCCCCTGTTTGCAAAATGACACCCGTATGAAGAACACGAACAAAATCAAATGCGGCAAGGCACACTCGGGCAGCAAGCAACTCGTCCGCACGATCCGGGGTTTCTGCGAATGCCTCGGGTGCGGGCAGACGTACAACGACGCGCAGGTCGGCGAGGCCAAGCGCGGTGACGGTGCCGGCCGGGGGCTCCTCTACATCCAGGCCTGACCTTCGCGCCTGCGTCGGTGCCTTCGGGCTCCCGGCGCGTGCGCGGCGAGCAGCCGCACCATATGAACGAAATCCTCATCATGACCGGATGGCGCGCCAGGGCGGCGTGCTACTACATCAAGCACCGCTCGGAGGCCATGCGCCTCGGGCTCCGACTCACCGAACGCGTCGCCAACGATTGCCTGCTCGGGGTGATGAAGATGGAGGCCACGAGATGAACGCCACGCCTATCCCCGAGCCCGGCGCGCTCATCCGCCACCACACCGTCGGCCGCATCGTCGGAACCTACCACGACGCCGGGAACAACCTTTACTCGCCGGACGACAAGCGCCGCGCCAACCAAGGGGGGGCCAAGTGACCAACGCTATTCTCGCCGCCGCCCTGATCCTGATCGAGACCGGCGGCAACGACCGGGCCGTCGGCGACCACGGCAAGGCGCTGGGTCCGCTGCAAATCCACGCGGAGGTCGTCGCCGACGTGAACCGCGCCTTCCGCGCGCACTACGAACACCGACGGATGACCAACCGAGCGGAGGCTGTCCAGGTCCTCGACCGCTACCTCGCGCTCTACGCAACTCCCCAGCGCATCGGGCGCGGGGTCACCAACGAAGACCGCGCGCGCATATGGAACGGTGGCCCGGACGGTTGGCGCCGACGCGCGACGCTGGGCTATGCCCGACGGTTCCGCGCGGTGAAAGGGGGTGCCAGGTGAAGAACCGACAACCAACCCAAGCGCAGAAGGTCCTCGCGCGCCTCAAAGCCGCAGACGGCGGGTGGGTGTCCATGCCCGCGCTCGTCGAAGCCTCCGGGGCCTACGCGATCCACAGCCGAGTCTCGGAACTGCGATCCTACGGCCACGAAATCGAGAACCACGTCCTGCGCTTCGATGGATTAGCCCTCTCGTTCTACCGGCTCAACGGGGAGGCCGAATGAACCGCAAAGAACGTGAGGCTCTTGGTATAAGCCCGGGGCGTGGCGGGCCGCGTGGTGCGCTTTTCCGGCCGCGGGTAACCATCGATCAGATCGCGGACATCAAACGCGGGTACGAAGCCGGCGAACCGCTCGCCACCATTGCCGCGCGCAACGGAGTCTCCGTGGCCTACGTGTCGCAACTCGGGACCGGAACCCGGAACAGGAGGAACGCGCAGAGCGTCTACGTCTACCGGCTCAACCATCTGACCGAGGATCAGCGGGAAAAGCTGGCAAAGGAAGCGGTTGGAGACCCGGCCGAAGTTTCACCTTGTACCGGGAACGGTGAGCCCGCAACTTCCACGGGTCGCTGCAAGGCCTGAGAACCGAGCAACGGCAACCACAAGGCACACATGGACACTAAGTTTCGCCCCACCACGTTCGGGAACCGTCGCGGATTGTGTCCCGCGATTTCTCAGCCCGGCGAGGTGGGGCATTTCCCTTTTTGACCATGGCCTGGATCGAACTTCACCAAACCCTTCCGCGGCATCCGAAGCTCATCAGGCTGGCCGCGCGGCTGCAAATTCACACCGCCCAAGCCGCCGGGCACGTCGTGTTCCTCTGGCTATGGACACTCGACTACTGCCCGAACGGCGGCCTTTCCGACTTCGGCGCCGCGGAGATCGCCGCGGCCTCGTCATTCACTGGGGACGCCGACCTGTTCCTCGAGGCTTTGGTGGCCTGCGGATGGATTGACGAGGACCGTGCAATCCACAACTGGCACGAATACGCCGGCCGACTGGTCGAGGAGCGGGCGCGGGACAAGGAGCGGAAGCGCGCCGCCCGGGAGTCGTACAAGTCGAGGATGTCCGTCGGATGTCCGGCGGACGGAGATGGGACGGCGGCTGGACGGCGACCGTACCCAACCCAACCCAACCCAACCCAACCCAACCCAACCGTACCAGAAGACAATGGGGCTCCTTCGGCGCCCCGCACCAGGTTCACCCCGCCGACCCGCGAGGAGCTTGATATCGAATCCGCCAAGATCGGATTGCCGAAGGCGCAGGTGGACCTGTTCGTCGCCCACTACGCTAGCAACGGATGGAAGGTCGGCCGCAACCCGATGAAGTCGTGGCCTCACGCATTGGCAGGCTGGGCTACGCGGTGGCGCGGGCGCGAATCCCAACCCGCATTAGGATTCGGCCGCCGTGGCCCGCTCCCCAAAACCCCCGATGACGCCGGATTCTGACAACCCCATGAGCACCGACACCACCGCCCCGATGGAGACCGAGGTCCGCGCCTGCGGGACCTGCGGCAAGACATTCGCCGCACCCGTTTGCCGAAACCCGTTCGACGAGACCAAGGTTCTCGCCGTTGCCAGGCATTGCGGTCCGTGCGTCGGTACCGAAAACCTCCGCATCTCCAAGGGAGTCGAATCGAGGCGCGCCGAGGCCGCGGAAGCCGGGTTTCGCGACGCCTGGAACCGGATTTGCCCAGAGGAGTACCGCTCGAAGCTCGAGGGTGGGAACACCGACATGCTCCGCCTCGCGGACGAGCAGCCGGCGTTCGATCAAATCACCGCCCACCCGTTCGGAGCGCGCGGCCTCATCCTTCGGGGCGGCACGGGCGCGGGAAAGACCCGGTGCATGTACCGGCTCTTGCGCTCCTACTTCCTCCGCGTCCCTCGCTCGTCGATTGTCGCCATGTCGGCCGGCCGGTTCGACCGCGAGGCCCGGGACTCTGCCGGCAACTTCACGCTGTCCGATTGGTTCGCGAAGCTCGCCGTGGCCGACGTGCTTTTCATCGACGACGTGGGCAAAGGGAAGTGGACGCCCGCGACCTCGGGCCAGTTTTGGGAACTCGTGGACGACCGAACGAAGCACGGCAAGCCCGTGTTCCTGACTACCAACTTTTCCGGCCAGCGTCTCGTGGAGGTCTTGGGCCTCGACGGCGACACCTCCGAACCCCTTTTGCGGCGCCTGCGCGAACACTGCGACGTGATCGTCTGCCGCTCCAACAAACGCCAAGCCACCACCGAATGAACCACGTCACCATTCTCGGGAACCTCACCCGCGACCCCGAAACCCGATTCACGCCCAACGGCAAATCGGTCACCGAGGCGAGCATCGCCGTCACCGAACGCTGGAAGACGGAATCCGGCGAAGCCAAGGAAAAGACCGCCTTCATCGGCCTCGTCCTGTGGGGACCGACCGGCGAGGCGTTCGCCAAGTTCCACCGCAAGGGCGCCAAGGCGCTCGTCGAAGGCAAGCTAGTCCAGGAGGTCTGGGACGACAAGGACACCGGCAAGAAGCGCGAGAAGACCAAGGTGCAAGTCGAGAAGTGGCACTTCCTGCCCACGCGCGACGGCGGGCAGCAGGCCGAACGGGAACAGGTCCGCGAGGCTGCTACCCAACCGCGCACCGCCACACCCGCTTCCAAGCCCAATGGTACAGACCTTCCGCTCGATCCCGAGGAGGATGACGTGCCCTTCTGATCCCAACCCGCCACGCCAACACACAATCCCAACCCAACCATCCCCATGCCCTACTCCGCCAGACCCGAAGCAATCGCCATGCGCGCGCGGCGATTGTCCGACGACATCCTCGCCGGCAAAGAAGCCCAACGCTTGAAGCGCCATCGGGGCCGCAAACGCATCGCTGACCTCACCTCGAAGGCCCGCATCCGCCTTGGGTTCACCCAGCGGGCAGAGGCGTCGAAGCAGGCCAAGGTCCTGCACCACCTGTCCCGCGGACGGGACGCCGGGGACATCGCCGTGCGGGAGTCGTGGCTCATGTCCGACGTGCTCGGCATCATCGACCGCATCAAGCAGACGCACGACGCCTGCCAAAGCGTACCCAACGCCGCGCTCCCTGCGCCTCGCCAAGCCATCGCAACGGCCGGGAAGGGTGAGGACCGCGGAAACAAAACAAAACGCGCAGGCCGGCCTGCTACGCGCGGCAGCACCCAGGCCTCCTCCCCCCGGGGTGGGAACCCTACCGATTTGACGAACGAACGCCGGGGCCGAAAAGGACCGAAGACCACCCGAGCGTAAAGTTTACCCCATAAACTAAACCCCGAACCCATTGGAAAAGAGCAAAGCAACAGACCGCAGCGCAACCCACCCGCTCGTGGCAGTACAGGAAGCGCCGGGCAGACCGTCGGTGGCTTTCCGCGGCCCGGAAGGCTGACGGCCTGATCTGCGACCAAACGAGCACAGCCACGCAACTCGACCGAGCCATTGCCAGTGCGAACAGTTGGTGGTGGAAGATGGTGGAGCTTGCCGTTGAACGTGACGGCTGGGAGCGTCCGAGACCATGACACAGACCGAATACGCGCGGCACGCCGGGTTGACCAAGGGGCGGGTGTCCCAACTGGTCAAGGCCGGAATGCCGTTGACGTCTCCCGAGGCCGCGGACTCGTGGCGCGGTATGTCGGCCCAACGCCGCGGACCGGATCATTCGACTCCGGCCGCGGGACCGTACCGTCCGCCCGAGGCCACCGCCCCGCCGGTCGGCCCCGAGAGCGAGACCGCGGACACGCCATCGGGCGCGTACGAGCGGCAGCGCCGGATCGAGCGGGCCGCCTACGCCCTCGCTGTCAACGCCCTGCGGAACAAGCAACCGGACGCCGGCAAGCTGGTGTCCATCCACGCGCAGGCTGCGCGCAATTTGACCGAGGCGAGGAATCAGGTTATCGGCCTCGCGGAGCGCGAGAAGACGCTGGTCTCTGGCGACTGGGTGCGGAAGGCGATGACCTCGCACGACGGCGCCGTGGCCACCCTTCTCCGCGCGATGCCCAAACAACTCGCGGGCCGCATCGCCCCGCACGACCCCGAGCACGCCGAGCAGGAATTGGAACGCTGGGTGCAGGAGGTCGCGCTCGCCACCCTCAACCAAACAGACCCCTGGAAATGAAAACCCAAACCACCATCGAAAACCTCGGTATTGAAACCCTCATCCCGTACGCAGCAAACGCCAGAACACACTCCGACGAACAGGTCGCCCAGATCGCCGGCAGCATCCGCGAGTTCGGATGGACCAACCCGGTGCTGATCGACTCCGCTGGCACCATCGTTGCCGGGCACGGCCGCGTTATGGCCGCGCGCAAGCTCGGGATCCAGTCCATCCCGTGCATCCGTCTCGGGCACCTCACGCCCGCGCAGGTCCGGGCCTACGTCATCGCGGACAACAGGCTCGCGCTCAACGCCGGATGGGACGAGGACTTGCTCGCCGCCGAAATGTCCGCGCTCAAGGAGGAAGGGTTCAACCTTGGGTTGACCGGGTTCTCGGACTCCGAAATCGACAAAATGCTTGGACGGACCACAGGCGCCGAACCGTCCGGCCAAGGAATCGAATATCAGGAGAAGTACGCCGTTCTGGTCGAGTGCGACGACGAAGCCCACCAGCAGGCCACGTTCGACAAGCTCCAATCCATGGGGCTGACCTGCAAGGTGCTAGTAAACTGATCCCATGAAAGTCCAAATCAGAAACAGATGCTCGGATTTCAACAGCTACCGAGCGGCGCGGGTCAAGAGTCTGTTCAACTGCGAGTCCGGCGCGAACTTCAACCTAGACGCGGAGATCCCTGACGATTCCGCGGAGTGGAAAATTGGCGTAGTCGTCGGCCCATCCGGGTCCGGCAAAACGTCGATAGGACGGTCAGTATGGCCGGACGTTGGCATCTATGACGGGGACTTCGGGTGGCCAAAGGACGCCCCGATCATTGACGCAATCGCTCCTGTCGGGAACTTCGACGACGTTGCCGGCGCACTGTCCGCGGTCGGGCTGGGAAGCGTACCGGCCTGGCTGCGTCCGTTCCACGCCCTGTCGAACGGGGAGCGGTTCCGGGCCGGTCTTGCCCGGATAATCGCGGAGGGGAAGGAAAAGGTCATCATCGACGAGTTCACGTCCGTCGTGGACCGACAGATCGCCAAGATCGGGGCAAGTGCGTTTGCCAAGGCGTGGAGACGCGGGGCGGGAAAAGCCATCCTGCTTTCGTGTCACTACGACATCCTTGATTGGATTGAACCGGACTGGGTGTTCGATACCCGGACCGCGCGGCTCGAAAGGGGGTTACTTCGGCGACCCAAATTTGACCTCGAAATATGGAAGACGGACGGCAGCTACTGGCCTGCGTTTGAGCCGCATCACTATCTGAAGCTTCCGCGAATGGTCGCCGCTCAATACTACGTCGGGTTTGTCGATGGGGAGGCGGTCAGCCACATTGCGGTCTCCCCTCGTCTTTAAATCGGCGGAATGCGCGCGTGCCGAATGGTCGTCATGCCGGAGTGGCAGGGCGCCGGCGTCGGGGTGCGCTTCCCGAACGAAGTGTGCCGCTTGCAATTCGACCCATCGGCGAACCGGTTCGCGCCGCGGGTGAAGGCCGTCTACTTCCACACCTCTCATCCAGGCCTTTGCGCCGCCATGCGGCGGGACAAGAAATGGGTGCAGGTTTCGCAAATGATGGGCGGGGGTCACAAAGGAAAGTCTGGTTCGAGCATAGCAAAATCGGGAGGAATCAGCGCCGGGTACGGCGGCCACCACCGTGCCGTCCAGGGCTTCAAGTTCATTCGTCCGAAGGAAACCAAAGCATGAAGGTTCTATTGGCAGGGCAAAAATGGTTCGGGGCGGAGGTTTTCCGCGCCGTCCGGAAAATCGATGGAGTTGAGATCGCGGCTGTTTCGTCGCCAGTCGGAATCGAAAAGGAAGACAAGCTGACCGCGCAGGCGGGTTTGGCAAGAATCCCGATCATCCCGGCCGGGTCGCTTCGGGCCACCAATATACCGGATGGAATCGACCTCATTGTCGCGGCGCATTCGCACGACTTCATTTCGGAGAAAACGAGGCTCCGGTCCCAGTACGGAGGAATCGGCTACCACCCGAGTCTCCTTCCGCTGCACAAGGGACGCGACGCAGTGCGCTGGTCGATCCGAATGCGGGAGCGGGTCACCGGCGGAACCGTCTATCGGCTCTCAAACAGGATGGACGGCGGAAACATTCTCGCACAGGAACACGTCTTCATCCGCCCCGATGATACGGCGGAAGAACTTTGGAGGCGCGACCTCTGCCCGCTCGGCGTGAAGCTGCTGGCCGAAGTCGTGGCGCGTTTCAAACGTGGTGGACATTTGCTCGGAGATCCACAGGACGAAGAACTCGCAACCTGGGAACCGTCGATTGACAGGCCCCCAGCGTTCAGGCCGGACCTTCTTCTTCTTGGCTACAAAAAATGACCCTCACCGATCCCCAGCGCGACATCCTCGACTTCCGGCGGACCCTGTACCGGCCGACGCCGCGCCAGACAGTCGTGGCGTGGGCAGAGGCTTCGCTGAAAATGTCGGCCCGGCAGACCGAGCACCCAGGCCCGTTCTCGACATCGCTTCGCCCGTACATGCGAGAGCCGATGGAAGGGTGGAAAGACCCGGGCGTGTCCGAGATCGTGCTGTGCTGGGGATCGCAGACGGCGAAGACGACGACGCTCATGGCTGGGCTCGCGTGGCTCATCGACAACGAACCGTCCCCGGTGCTCTGGCTCATGCCCACGGAGAACCTTGCCCGGTCGTTCTCGAAATCCCGGTGGCTCCCGTTGCTCGAAGACTCGCCCGCGATGGCGTCGAATTTCCCCGGGGACAAGGACAAGATCACAAACCTAGAGCAGCACTTCACCCGGTCCACGCTGACGTTCATCGGGTCCAACTCCCCGGCGAACCTCGCGTCCCGGCCGGTGCGCGTGCTGATCGGGGACGAGGTGGACAAGTTCGCGCAGGCCACGGAGCGTGAGGCCGACGCACTGGACCTCGCCGAGCAACGGCTCAAGGCGTTCTCGTCCTCCAAGTCGTTCCTGACCTCAACGCCCACGGTGACGGAGGGGCGGATTTGGCAGCGGTTCATGCGGGGCGACCAGCGCCGGTACTACGTGCCGTGCCCGAACTGCAAGGAGCGGATCCGGCTCGAATGGCGGCAGGTCAAATGGGACGAGACCGCGAAGATGCAGGACGGGAAGTGGGACTTCTCGCGGGTCCGCGCGTCCGCCCGGTACGAGTGCCAACTGTGCAAGGGTAGCATCACCGACGCACAGAAGGTCGCATCCCTTCGCCATGGGACATGGATCCCGGAGAACAAGGGGTCACTCCCCGGCGTGCGGTCGTACCACCTTTCGTCGCTGTACTCACCCGACCGGAAATGCACCTTCGGCCACCTCGCGGTCGCGTTCCTCGAGGCGCAGGAATCGCTGCTCGGGTTGCAGGGCTTCATCAACGGCAACCTCGCGGAACCGTGGGAGAACCAAAGCGCGCCGCGGCATCGCGAGGAACTGATCGTTGCCGGCGGCGAGGGAATCGACGGCGAGGCGGTGAAGTTCCTGACCGTGGACGTGCAAGCGCAGTCACCGCACTTCTGGTTCGTCGTGCGGGCGTGGTCGCCGGACGGATCAAGCCGCGCCATCGACTCCGGTCCGCTGGACACCTGGCACGACATTCGGGAGAAGCAGATGGAACACGGTGTCCAAGACCTGCACGTAATCGTCGATTCCGGCTACGACGCGACAGCCGTCTACTCGGAGTGCCTGCGATGGGGTCGTTTCATCCGGCGCGATGGACGGGTCCCGCTGTGGGTCGGATGGATGCCGGCGAAGGGCTTGCCGAGGAAAGGGTGGCGCAACCCGAAGACCGGCGTGGATGAACCGTTCTACCTCCGCGGGATCGACCCACGGATTGGCGACGGCGCCGGCCGGCAGGGCACCCTCGAACTCAAGCTCCTAGAGTTCTCGACGGACACGACCAAGGACATCCTCGACCGGATGCGCCGTGGGAAAGTCTCGACCCGCTGGGAAGTCGCGGAAAATGTTGCGACGGCCGAATACTGGCGGCACCTCGACTGCGAGCAGAAGGTCGCGCGCTTGTCTTCCGCCAACGGCCGGACAACGTGGACGTGGCTCCCGCGTTCACAGAAATGGCCGAACCACCTTGCCGACTGCGAGGTCGAGCAAATCGCCGCCGCGCTTTTCCACAACCGTCTGAAAGTGACCGCCACCACCGACCGATGAAGACCGAACTCCTGACCCCGAAGGAACTTGCCGGGATGCTCAAGCGGAACGTGTCCTACGTCTACGCGATGCGGGTCCGCGGGTTCGCGATGCCCGGCGGTCGCGCGACTCTGGTCGACGCGCTCTCGTGGCTGAACTCGAACCCCAACCCGCGCAAAGGCGAGCCCCGCGGGGGCAAGCGGAAGCGCACGGGAACACGGCGCGCTTGAGGTGGTCGGCGCGGTGTGCGGATTTTGGGGTGTGGCCGCGTCAACCCCATTCGCCCGATCCTACCTCCGACAAGCGTGGGCCGACGCCCAATCCGCCAGCGCGTCGCTTCTCAGCACCCTGAAAGGGCTGAACTCGGCAGTGATGGCAACGGTCAAGACGGGCCAGACGATCCTGTCCACGGCCGGCAATGGTCGGTCGGTCACGTTCACCGGACCGGGTTCGGGCATCAGTCCAGAGGACATCGTAGAATTGCTCGACCGGCTGCTCCGTCTGTACGACGAAGCCGTCGCGGACGGAATGACCACGGACGCCACCCGATATAGTTGGATCATGGCCGCGCTCGTGCCAGTGCGTTCAATCGGGACCAACTTCGCGAACAACATAAACCGATGACCCTCTTTTCCCGAATCGCCGCGGCGTCGCGCACGCTTCTCTCCGGGCCTCCCGCGCCCGTGGTTGTCCAAGTTCACCCTCCAATGGAGATCGTCGCCCGCTACGAGGGCGCCACACCTTCGCCGAACCGGACCCAACTTCCAGGCTCCGTCGTCGGTCCCAGGGCTGACATCAGCCAGTGGACGCGCGCCGAACTGGTTCGGAAGTCCCGGTACTTCGAGAAGAACTCGGCCCTGCTCAACCGCATGGCGGACCTGTTCGAGCAGTACACGGTCGGGCTCGGCATCCCCTTTTTCCCGGCGTCGTCCAGCGAGGCTTGGAACAAGGACGCGTTTACCGCGTGGCAGGACTGGCAGAAGTTCGCGGACCTTTCCTCACGCCAAACGTTCGGGACGTTGCAGGGGATCATCGCCCGCGCCCTGTTCATCGACGGCGAGATTTTTATTCTCAAGACCCGCGGCGACACGGGGAATCCGCGGATCCAGTTGATCGAGTCGCACCGTATCAAGACCCCGTCCAACCGGAAAGCGGAGGCCGGCAATGTGATCGTCGACGGCGTCGAACTCGACCCGCGCGGGCGCCCGGTCGCCTACTGGGTCGAATCGGATGCAGTCACGTCCTCCGGGATGGTGGTCGCGACAGCCGACACCATCCTTTCCCGCATCCCTGCCGACTACGTGGTCCACGTCGTCGAGCCTGGTCGGACCGGCCAGGTGCGCGGGCTGCCGTTCTGCTACCCTGTCATCAACGCGCTGCACGACCTCGACGACTTGCAAGTGTTCGAGATGAAGGCCGCGAAGGAAGCGGCGTCGGTGACCAACGTCATCAAGACGAAATCGGGCGAGGTGACGGACGAGGAATTGCTGCGCGGACTGCAAACGGCATCCAACGGGGTCGACAAGTCGGTGTACTACCGGGACGTGTTCGGGGCCGAGGCAAAGGTGCTCAAGACCGGCGACGAGTTCGGGCAGTTCAAGGTCGAGCGGCCGAGCGCGGCGACGTCCGGGTACTGGGAGAAGATCGAGTCCATCATCTGCGCCGGCATCGGCATCCCGCGCGAAATCGTCCTCCCGACGTCGATGCAGGGCACGTCCATGCGCGGCGTGATTGAGATCGCCAACGGCTACTTCCGGCAGCGGTCGGCCGTGATCGCGGAGGCCATGCGGATGGTCTACGAGTTTGTGATTGGCACGCTCATCCAGACCGACCCGAATCTACAGACCGCTCCGGGCGACTGGTTCCGTGTGACGTGGCAAAGCCCGCGGTCCATCTCGGTGGACATCGGCTACGACTCGGCCGCTGCCATCAGCGAGTTCAAGGCTGGGATGCGGACCTTGCAGGATTTCTACGGGCAGCGCGGCGAGGACTGGCGACAGGCTCTCCGTCAGCGTGCCGTTGAAGCCGCGGAGGCCGAGAAGCTGGCCAAGGAGTTTTCCATCCCACGGGCGTGCATTTTGTTGCTCGACCCAAACGAGCTTTCCTCCATGCAAAAGCAGGGCGGCACAACCGCCTCGACGCCGCCGCAGCCCGCGAAATGATGGGCACGGGGAAACGCGGGAACACCCGGGCGAAGTCCGGTGTTGGCATGGCTGGGGACGTGTTGTGGATGCTGTGACGTGGCCCGTACTCCGAACGAAATCGACCGATGAAAACTTGGTTCAGCATCAAAGCGAAGGCGGACCCGAAGCCCGGCGAGAGCGACGCCGAGGTTATGATCTACGACGAAATCGGGTACTGGGGCGTCCGTGCCAAGGACTTCATCAAGGCGTTGAAGGACTCCGGAACGAAGGCGCCGCTGGTCCGAATCAACTCCCCCGGCGGCGACGTGATGGACGGCATCGCGATTGCCAACTACCTCCGCACTCTCGATACCACGATTCAGATCGACGGCATCGCGGCGTCCATGGCGTCCTACATCGCCACGGCCGGCAAGCGGGTGAACATCGCGGACAACGCGTTCGTGATGATCCACAACCCCTGGGGCGTCGCGGTCGGTGACGCGGAGCAACTGCGCGAGCAAGCGGACGTCCTCGACAAGATCGGGCAGACGTTGGCCAACGGCTACTCGACCCGGACCGGAAAGAGCATCGAGGCCGTGCAGGCGTGGATGAACGACGAGACGTGGTTCAACGCGGCCGAGGCGAAGGACGCCGGTCTCGTGGACAACGTGAACGCGTCGGTCTCGTTCTCCGCGTCGCTCACCAGTTTTCGGAAGGCGCCGGATAGCCTGCGGACCAGTGCCGCGGCATCGACCCCGGTGCCTCCCAACAACGCTCAGCAGAAAACCACAACCACACCGCAGAAAAGCACCACCACCATGAAGAAGCTCCTCAACGCTCTCGCTCTGGCCGGTTTCGTCTCGTCCGTGAATCTGGACGACGATGCAGCCGCGGCCGAGTTCGAGAACAAGTTCAACGCGCTCACCAAGGAGCGTGACGACCTCAAGGCCAATCTGGACACGCAGGCCAAAGAGAACGCCACGACCGCGGTTGACGCTGCCATCCGCGACGGGCGCATCACCGCCGAGACCCGCGACGGTTGGATCGCCGCCATCGCCAAGGACACGGGCGCGCAGGCGTTGCTCGCCAAGCTCCCGGCGAAGCTCCCCGGCTCGGCCCCCGTTGGCCGCTCCGTCGGGTCCGACGACTCGACGCCGAAGACGCTCACCGAGAAATGCCTCGAGGCCAACAAGGCCGCGACCGGCGCCCGTTAATCACCGCCACAACCAGCAACCACCACCTCAGCTAAGAAACTACCATGGCTCATACTACCATCGCCAATCTGTGGACCCCGCAGATTTGGATCACCACCGTGGACGAGCAGGCCCGCGCCTTGTCCGGACTCATCACCTCGGGCGGATTCACGCAGTCGGGTCTGTTCGACAGCGCCGCGTCGGGTGCCGGCACGAGCGTCAACCTGCCGTTCTTCGCCGACCTGACCGACACCCTCGACGGCATCCAGGTTGAAGGCACGGCACCGACCGTGAACAACATCGGTTCCGCGCAGAACGTGGCGCCCGTGTTGAACCGCGTTTTGGCGTTTGGCGCCGAGGCTCTGGCGAAGGCCGTCTCGGGTTCCGACCCGGTCGCGGCCATCACCCGCCAACTTGCCCTGAACCGGCAGAAGCGGCTGCAACGCACCGGGCTCAACATCCTCCGCGGACTGTTCGCGTTCGGCTCCGCTCCGGCCACCGCCGCCGCCATGTCCGCGTGCCGCTCGGACGTGTCGCTCGAAGCCGGCGCGTCTCCCGCGGCCGGGCAGTTGATAGACTCGACCAAGTTCAACAACGCCTGCGCGCTCATGGGTGAACTCCAGTCGAACCTGATGAACGGGGCTGTCTGGATGCACCCGCTCGTGCGCGCTGCGTTGCTCAACGCGGACGCGAACAGTTTCGAGCGGTCCTCGAAGATGGGCTTCATGCTCGAGACCTACAAGGGTATCCCGGTCTACGTTTCGAACCTGCTCTCGCGGTCCGGCACGACCAGCGGAACCACGTACGACACGTACGTGATCGCGCCGGGCACCATCGGCTGGGGCATGAAGCCGCAGTCCCCCGGTATCGACGCGGCGAGCTTGCAGTACTTCGCTTCGCCCGACACGAACCGGGAAACGATCTACGACCGCACCCGGGCGTTGATCCACATCAACGGCACGAAGTGGACCGGGACCCCCGCGGGCCAGTCCGCGACGGACGCCGAGTTGGCCACCTCCACCAACTGGGCGCTCGCGTACCAGACGGCGGACCGCGTGGGCGTCGTTCAGATCCGCACCAACGGCTAAGCCTATGCCCGCAGACACCAACAACACTGGAGGCGAGCAGGACGCCGCCACGGGTCCGTTCGGAATGGCGCAAGACGAGTTCACGGCGTTGCAAGCCGCGCAAGCCGCGCACGCCCGGGGTCAACGCATCGCCGACCTGTGCCGGCGGGAACCCGTCGTGCGGGAACTGCTCGAGGAAATCGAAGCCCTGCGGAAGCAGGTAAGCGATTCCGCGCGGCAACCGGAACCGAAGAATTCGAAAAAGTAGCACCCAGTGAACGCGGCCGACATGGCTCTCGCTCAGGGTTTGACGTCGCTGGTCCAAACGGCCGGCGACGTCGTGACCTTCCGCGGGCTGTCCGTGTCGTCCGTGGTCAATCTCGTGGTCGTGCCGGACAAGCCCGGCGAGCGCGGGATCCCGGACCTGTCGATGCGGCAGACGAGCCGGATAGAAATCCCGGTCTCGGAATTGGAGTCAGACCCCAAAGCGTCGGAAATCATCGAGAGCTCAGGCCCTCGGTACCACCGGATTCAGGCGGTGACGTTCACTGGCCTCGCCTGGATGTGCGATTGCGAGGTGTCAACGTGATCACCGCTGGGCAAGCTGTGATTGAAGCCAAGGGCGTGGAGAAACTTGTCTCGACCCTTCGGGGGTATGCCGCCGCGAGCGGAAAAGCGATGGACGACATCCTCGCACAAGAGGCGCGGCAAATGTCGTGGGAGCTTTACAGACAGTTCCGCAAGCTATCCCCGAAGCCTGCGGACATCCTCGGCGCGGCCATTGGACGCTCGTGGCGCATGGGTCGCGTCGGGAACGCGCTCACCTCGTCCCACTTTGGAATCTCGGCCGCAGCCGACCGGCGGGCCAACGCCCTCCTTGAAGGCCAACCGTCGGACTACTTCCGGGTGACGACAGACGGAGGAGGGATGCTCAAGGTTCGGCGCGTCCGGTTCTCTGGCCGCCGCACGTTCAAGACACGGACCCGGCTTTCTCCAGTACTCCGCGGTGGCCGGTACGGTAACAAGTTCGCCGCCGGTTCGCTCCGGGCATCGCAGGTCTCGCGCTTCGAGATCGGGCAGGCTATGCGGACGAACCGCGACATCAAAAGGCTGAACCTCGGCGCCCTGTCCGCTGCGGTCGAAATCGCTTTCCGCCAGCGCGCTGCCAAGGGCTCCACGCTCGCGGTCCAGTGGCTCCCGAAGGTCTACCGCACGCGGAAGTCCTCGATGGTGAAGAACGGCCCGTTGATCGTGAACTCGCCGGCCACAGGATACGAACTTGGCCGTGTTTCTTTCTTCTCATCCGACGGCCGACTGAACAGGATCCGCATCGACGCCAACGCACCCGGGACTTCGAAGGTCATGGTTCGGTCTGGTGTCTTCGCGCAGGTCCTCGCCGAACGCGTTCGGGATCGCGAGAAGTACATCCGGGACAAAATGACCGGCGCCAAACAAGCAGCTTTCCGTGGGTTGAAATGATCGCGATCAAGGACATCCAAACGACGGTTTCCGCCGCGGTCGAGGCCCACGCGTACTTCGCCGCGGCTCCCTCCATAAAGTGCGTCGCCGACGATGGGACCAAGGAAGGCGTGATCGAGGACGCTCTACGCAATCGCGGGGCTGTCTCAATCGTTCCCCACGTACTGCGCGGGGTCCGCAAAGACGGGATGGCAGGAAAGGTTCTGCTCGAGGCGGAAATTGTCGTGCGGGTGCAAATCGCGCCGCAGGTCAACAACGCCACTGGCAAGGCAAATCGCAATATCTACGAGATGGTCCGAGCCGTGTCCGAAGCCGTGCTCAGGATCGCACCAACCGCGGGCGGAAAAAAGTTCGCGACCACGGACGAGTTCCTTCAACTCACGACGAGCGACGAAGGGACCATCACCTACGACGTCTTTTTCTCTGTCCTCACCAGCCTCAACTAAACAGCAAAAAAACATCCCATGACCACCGATTCACTGATCCTTGGCAATCACGCCTTCTTCTTCCGAGACGGCACTTCGTTCACCGTTCCAAGCGCCGGCACCGCTGGCCGCTCGTCCAAGCCGGGCGCGGCCGACACGGGTTGGATCGACCTCGGAATCCTGCGACAGGTGTCCGTGCAGAATGAGCGCGACGAGAAGGAAATCTTCGCGCCAACCCCTGGCGTGCTGCGCCTTTACGACGTCGTGGAGACCAAGCGCCAGATCACTTTCAAGCTGACGGCCGATCAGGTCACTCCGCTCGCGTTCGAGCTTATGTTCGGGACGCTGGCGCTGACCTCGGGCTCGACGCAGTACAACCCGCTCGAGGGCGCGATCAAGAAGGGCTGGCTCAAGGTTCAACAGTACAAGCAGGACGACAGCCTGTTCAACACCGTGGACGTGTTCATCGCGATCAAGGTCTCTGGCGAGATCACGTTCGGCGACAACATCGTGTCCGCAGAGTTCGAGGCGCGCGTGCTCCACTCGACGCTGAACACTGGCTCGCTGGCTTAACCTAGCCGCGCCATGCCTGCCGATCCCATCACCCCATCGCGAGCGGCCTCGTGGGACAACACGTCCGCTGCCTCCGGGAGCCCACCGAATTCCGCGGCGTGGAACAACGCGTCCGCTGCCTCCGGGAGCCCACCGAATTCCGCGGCGTGGGACAACACGTCTGCCGCAAATGCGAGCCCACCGAATTCCGCGGCGTGGAACAACGCGTCTGCCGCAAATGCGAGCCCACCGAATTCCGCGGCGTGGAACAACGCGTCTGCCGCAAATGCGAGCCCACCCAATGCGGACCCGTTCGTCAACGCCACGCCGGATGCCGGACCCGTGGCCGCAAACGTGACCTGCTACGGCCGGCTGACCGCGAACCTGTCGTCCTTCTCCAACGTGACGGGCGCGGACAACGGCGTCGACCTGTCTGGCCCGGACGCCACGTCGAAACAACGGATGCTCCTGCTCACGGAGCAGAGCGACCAAGCGGAGAACGGCATTTACTACTTCGCCACCGTTTCGACCAGCATCGCCATCGACGCGTATTTCACGTCCAACGGCGTCTATCAGGTCACCGGCCTGACGGCGAAGCGCATGTACCGCTGGGTGAATGGCAACGGCACATCGATCAGCAACGGCAACGTCACGCTCACAGGAACCGGCTACATCGCCGCGACCGCAAGCGGAACGCTCACGATCACCGGTCCGGCGTCTGCCTCAATCACCAGCACGTTGAACGCCGCCGGTATCGCCCGCGCGACGCTGGCCAACGATTCCACCGAACTGGTGGCTGATCTCATCGCGTCAGGGGTCAACATGTCCTCGACGCCGGTCAGGACGTGGTGGCGCCTCACGGCCACGGTGACGACTCCCGGAACGACCCCTGTCGTCTGGGAGAACATCCAGGCCAACATCGCGAAGACCGACTCCGCGGTCGGGTTCCCAGCGTTCGCCAACACCGCGCCAACGCCGTTCGTCCTGCCGGGAGAACAGGCGCCCGTCGCGATCATCACCGCGCCCACGGTCAACGTCGTGACACAGTCCGCCACGCTTGTCGCCGGCACCAATTACCTCGTGTCGGTCGGCAGCCGTCTGTCGCCAGTCACCATCAATCTGCCGGATCCCGGAAGCGTCGGGCAGACAATCGAAATCATCGACGCGACGCTCCAGGCGGGTGTGTACCCGATCACCGTCAACTCGGGCAGCAAGCCCATCGTTGAGGGAGCTTCGACCATTTTGCTTTCCACTCCCGGCAGTTCACTTCGTCTCACATATTCCGGCGTCTCTTCGACCGGATGGATGTAACACCCATGAATAAACTCCTCATCCTCCTTCTGCTCACGACCTCTGCCTTTGCTCAGGTCGTCGAAAACGCGCATCTGCGGGGCACGACCAACAACGTGCAGACGCAGTTGAACGCGAAGCTTCCCGTTGCTGGAGGAACGATGACTGGCCCCATCAATTTTGGTGGCCAGATCGCCGTGAATCTCGGCACGCCATCGGCCTCAACCGACGCGGCGACCAAGTCCTACGTGGACACCAAGGCCGGACTATACCTGCCGATCGCCGGAGGAACGATGACTGGCCCCATCAATTTCGGCGGACAGATCGCCGGGAATCTCGGCACGCCATCGGCCTCGACCGATGCGGCGACCAAGTCCTACGTGGACACCAAGGCCGGACTATACCTGCCGCTCGCGGGCGGCACCATGTCCGGCGCGCTGAACATGGGCTCCCAGAGGATCACGTTACTGGGCACGCCGACGACCTCTACGGATGCCGCCACCAAGGCATACGTCGATACGGCGATCGGCAATGTGAATGTCGCCGCTGCCTTTCCTGATTCCATGGGCGAGATCACCAGGCTTCGCCAGCTGATGGCCGGTACCGGGCGCGCGGGCATCATGGTGTGGCCGCAGAACAAGGACACCGCTGGGATCACCACGAACAACGGGGATGGCTTCGCCATCACCCGTTGCGTGCGCCGCGTGCCCACCTCGTCGCAGCCCCAGTACTGGTATCTAAGGGAAATGGGAACGAACACGTGGATGGGCTACCTCACCCAGTCAACGACGTTTGGCACCACCAACGAGACCGCGCCCAACGTTCTCTACTACCGGACTCTCAAGCCGATGCTGAAATACCGGGTGGATGCCGGTGGAGCCGTTACGGACAAAGACGGCGGATCCGTGGCGTATCCGATGCTGACCAACGTGGCCAACAACACGATCACGTTCAGCACTGCCACGATCAACACCTCCACGCGTCGCCTCGGGGTCATCCTCGGCGGCACCTATACTTTCGGAGCGCTCTGCAAGGTGACGATCACCAACAACACCACGTCGGCCAACGTGATCCCGAACCTTCTGCCCACCGTCCAGAACGGCATCGACAACCTCTCGTGGAGTTCGGGCGTGACGGCGCTGGGCGAGTTGACCACGAGCGACTACGTGCTCGATACGCAGGGCGCCCAGATGATGCTGCACAACCAGTGGCACGTGCCCATCGCTGACAACCTCGATCCCGGCTCCTACACGGTAACTATCACCCTCACGCAGCAGAAGAACAACGACGTCAGCCACAGCGGCGCGCAGCGCGCATACATCGCGTACTTCACCTACGGCGGGGACGGGACCACCGAGGCGACCAGCGGCGCGACGCTCGAGGTCTTCGGGCCAGCGAGCTACCGGCAGAAGGTCAGCACCAGCGAGACCTACACCTTCGAGGTGCGGCCGCAGGGCCAGGGTAGCTACGAGTTGATTGGCTGCAACCACGTTAACAGCGGCCGCAGTGGTGAGCAGCTCGACAGCCTGGCGCACACCGTCGACGGCCAGACCATCATCCCGTGGGCCAAGACCGCGACGCGGGCCAGAGCCAGCAACGTGGCCACGATCACCACCGCCTCGCCGCATGGCCTTGTGACGGGCGATCTTGTGACGGTCTCCAAGGTTGGTGCGATCGCCTACAATGCCGAGGATCTGAGCGTTACGGTCACCGGTCTCACCACCTTCACCTACGCCAACACCGGCACGGACGAGGGCAGCACGGCCGACACCGCTGGCTTCATGGTGAACCAGCGGCTGTGGCTGGGGCAGAAGATCATGCAGCGGCGGGCCACGAGCCTCTGGCATTCGTCCACCAACACGCCGGTCATGTCGTCCGACGTGACCTACGTCTTTGATCGCAGTGGCTGGATCTCCGGGTCAGTGATCACGGCCCTCATGCCGATCGATTTGGAAAAGACCACCTACCTCGGCCTAAACACGGTATACGGCGGCACCACGTGGGGACCGGAGTTTCCCGGTCAGGTGAACTGGCGGGTCATCGGAACAACGACGGCCGGCACCTTCTCCGACACCACGACGACCGACGCTAACGTCACTGCCAGCTACGGCAAACACGCCGGATTCCTGGTCTGGGGTCCCACGCGCGCCACCGCCTACTTCTGCGAGAGCCCGAATCTGCAAATGGCCAACTGGGCCTACGGCAACTTTTTCGCGCAGGATCGCGGATCCAGCACCGGGGCGCGCGGCACCGCGTGCAGCAGCAAGTTTTACTTCCAGTACACGACGACAAACGCTGTCACCGGGATCTCTTCTGGCACGGTGTTTCGTGTGCGATGCACTAGGTTGGATGCAGACGTCACGTCGGCGGCCAGCCTGTTCCAATGAGCCAGCGCATGGTAATTTCATGACATCCACTACGCTCGAAATCAAAGCCGGCGCGACGTTCCAAGCCACGTTCCTGTACAAGGACCCGGCCGGGGCGGCAATCAACCTCACGGGCTACACCGCCGCGCTCCGCATCCGACGCAGCTATTCCGCGGGCTCCACCGATGTGTCCCTGACAAGTTCGTCTGGGATCGTCATCACCGCCGCGGTTGGCCAACTCGACGTGACGATTGCAGCCGCAACCACGGCAGGGCTCTCTGGCAGCTACGTCTGGGACCTGTCGGTGACCTCGGGTGGCGGCATCGTCTACTCACTCGCGGGCGGGGCCTGCGTAGTCACACAAAGCGCATGAGCGATCCAATCGTCATCGTCAGGCCGGTCGTTCGAACGGTCACAATCTCGGCTCCCGGCCCTCAGGGTCCCGCGCCCAAATCTTGGTTCGGGTCCGTCACGCTGGTTGCCGGAACGGCCACGGTTTCACTTCCCGCGATCACCTCGACGGCGAAGGTTATGAAGTCCAGGAAGACGGCCGGCGGAACCATTGGCGACCTTACGCACACAATTTCCGCGGGCGTCTCGTTCACGGTCAACAGCGCGAGCGGTTCGGACACGAGCGTCGTTGATTATCTCGTCGTCGACTCGTGAGAGGGTGGAAAACGGACGGCTGTTTTCAACTTCCAGATTCTGGCGAGTGGAAAAAATTTTGTTGGATTCAAAGCGGAGCAAAATGAGACTAGCGACGACAAGGCCAATGGACCACCCCAAACACTACCTCCGCGATGGGCTAGTCGGCGTCATCGCGACCGGGAGCGGAACCGCGGTTTCCCTGATCCACCAGGTCGAGGATTGGGTGCGGCTCGCATCTGTGACGATCGGGCTCGTCATCGGACTTTTGACCCTCTGGCGCATGATGCGCCGCGGGAAGTAAACGCAGCCAAGAAAGGACAAAAATACATGAAGAACTGGAAGACGACGATGGCGGGAATCGGTGCCATCCTCATTGCGGTCGGGGCCGCCGTGAAGGCATTTGCCACCGTTGGAATCGGTGCGGTTGACCTCGCTACCACGCTCACCGCAATCACCGCGGGAATCGGACTCATTGCGGCCAAGGACGCCAGCAATCCGACCTCGACACCGTGAATTGGATCGAGCAACTGGTGACGGCTCTGCTCAAGTGGGCATCGTCGCTGGCTGCCAAGGACCGAACGAATGAAGACTCTGCGCCTCAGGACCGGCTTCGTGATGACCTGCGCGCTCACATTGACGCTTCTGAGCGGGTGCGCGAGCCGGGTGGTCTACGTGAAAAGCGGTGACCCCGTGCGGATCGCGGAGCCGGTCAAGGCGCATGTGTGGGTCCCGGACGCTTCGGGGAAAATGATCCGTTCGCAAAACCGGATCGTGATCCCAGAAGGCTGGTACGCACTTCCTCGAAACTGAAACCCAGAACCGAAAGAAACCACCCCATGACTGACAGCATGGCAACCCTCCACGGCGGCACGAAAGTCGTCGCCCGCTACAACGACGGGACCACCGGCGAAGTGTTCGTCCGGCAACTCCCGATCCGCAGCCTACAGGACTACCTCGCCACGCTCGACGACGAGCCGGCGCGGTTGGAACTCGTCTGCGACAAACCGAAAGGCTGGGCCGACTCGCTCACTATCGAATCCCACACCGCGCTTCTGGCGGCGGGGGAGGAGACCAACGAGCAGAATTTTTTCGCGTGGCTCCGTCGCCGGGTCGGCCGGCAGGAGCAACTGGCGCCGGGATCCAGCGGGGAGTTGGGCAAGCGCCTGCTGTCAGCCTCCCCGACTGGGTTGCCGAGTGCGCGATCCGCTGCGGTCTAACGCTGGCTCAGGCGTTGGATCACAGTCCGGCGCAACTCCAACTCATGGTTCGGGCTCGTGCCCGGATCGACGCAAGCGACGGTCTCCTTGACCTGCACACCAGCTACGCCGCGGCAGTCGCAGCGATGGTTAAGGAGGGAAAGACCGTGATGGACAAATTGCAGAAGGACTTGGTGAAAAGGGCTCGTGGCTATGGCTGACGCATCCGTCTCAATCAACATTGGTTTGCAGGGCGGCAAGGCCGTCCTCGTGGGTCTCGACGACATCGGCGCCGCTGCGTCGAAGCTCAAGACCATGCTGCTCGGAGTAGGAACGGCCCTTGCCGGCGCCGCGGGGCTCGGTGTGCTCGGGCAGGCTGCGATCAACACCGCCAAGCTCGGCGGGCAGTTGGCCGACCTGTCCGCGCGCACTGGAATGTCCGCGCGGTCCCTCGTCACGTTGCGACAGGCGTTCAACGACACCGGCATCGGGGCGGACTCCGTGGGCCGGGTCATGTCCCACCTCGAGCGCAGCATCTACGACGCGGTGACGGCCGGAGGTGCTGCGTCGAAGTCGTTCCAAGACATCGGGCTGTCCGCTGAAAAGCTCTACCAACTTTCCCCCGAGGAGCAGTTCCGCGAGATCGCGAAGGCTTTCGGTGCGATGACAGACCCGGCCGCGAAGACCGCCGCGGCCATGCAGATTTTTGGGAAGGGTGACTCGGAATTGCTGCCCCTGTTCGGCGACTCGGGAGCGTTGGCAAAGGCGGACCAGGTGCTCGGGAAAATGCCGGACGTTCTCGCGCGCAACGTCCCGATCCTCGACGACATCTCGGATTCGTTCGACCGGCTCCCGCAGAAGGCGACCCAGCTTTTCGCCGGAATCTTCGACCAACTCGGGCCGACGGTGAAGGCCATCCTCGACGCGTTCGAAGGCATCGACTTCACCGGGGCTGGCCAGAAGCTCGGCGCGTTCGTCAACGTCGCCATCGACGCTTTCAAGCAGGGCCGGTTCGGTGACCTCATCGCGCTCACGATCCGAGCGGCCGGCGAGGTCGGCATGGAATACCTCGGGAAGAGCTTCTCCGCGCTCCGGGATTGGCTGTCCAACGGGCAGTTTTGGATGTCGGTCATGAACGCGATGGCCACTCAATACCTGACCAACATCAAGAACATGTCCGCGATGATCTTGAGCCTCACGGTGCCGTTTGCCGCGGTCGCCGATTGGGTCGGGGACGCGTTCATGACGTCGTTCTCGTGGGCGCTGAATAAGTTCATCGCCGGACTAGAGAAAGCGATCAACGCGGCCGGCACGTTCTTCAACGAAACCTTTGGGACGAGCTTAGGGTCCGTGTCCATCGGCAAGTCCGGGCTTGGCGCGCAGGCCCCTGACTTCGCGCGGTCCTGGGACCTGGCCAAGAAGGGCGCGAGCGCCGGCGTGGAGTTCTCCAACTCGTTCTTTGACTCGATGACGGGCGCGGTGAACGACTTCTGGGGCAACAAGCCTTTCACGGCACCCAACGGCGCCCGCGAGGAACTGGCTTCTCTGGTCAACGGGCAGTTGGACCGGCGCGAGGCCGCGGCAAAATCTTCCGGCGGAACCCCTGCGGCCACTGGCCCGAAGGTCATCCCGCAGAACACGAAGCTCGAAATGCAGAAGCTCGAGCTTGGGCTGTCCCAGCAACTCTCCGTCATCACCGCGGAGCGCGGGCGCGTCGAGGCGGACTGGACGCTGACCAATAACCAGAAGCGCGAGGCCAAGCTGGGCCTCATGCGTCAGGAAAAGGGGCTGATCGACGCGCAGATCACCGCGATGGATACGTTGCGTGTGAAGGCGTCCGAGGAGGAAAAGCTTTCGATTGACCAGAAGCTCGTCGGCCTGCGCTCGCAGTCCACCGGGATGGACAACCAGATGCTCGGGCTCGGGGCCGACCCAAATTCGTTCTCGGCGCAATGGACGCAGGCGATCACCGACCTGCAAAACAACTTCCTCACCCTCGCGCAGACCACGGCCAACGCGTTCAAGGACGCATTTGGCGCGGCCACCTCGTCGATCTCGTCCGGCATTCAGGGCCTCATCATGGGGACGCTGACGTGGGGACAGGCGTTGCGGAACATCGGGCTGTCCGTGGTCAACAGCATCGTGAAGTCGTTCTCCGACATGGTGGCGAATTGGATCATGTCGCACGTCATCATGCAGGGCGTGTCCTCCGCGTGGTCGGCGTTCCAAAGCGCGCTCCGGGCGAAGGACGTGGTCGAAGCGAACGCGACCGAGTTGGCCAAGACCCCGGCGCTCTCCATGAACGCGATCTTGGCGTCCATCGGTTCCTTCGGTGTCGCTGCAATCGTAGGCGTCGCGGCAATCGCCGGAATCCTCGCGGCTACCGGCGCGTTCAAGAATGGTGGCTACACCGGGGACGGCGACCCCAACGCGGTGGCGGGCATCGTCCACCGGGGCGAGTACGTGGTCCCGTCGGACGCTGTGGACCGGATTGGCATCGGCACGCTTGAGGCCATTAGCGCGGGCGGCATGGGCTCGGACTCCGGCGCAACGTCGAGCACGGCTCCCGGGCCGGTGACGATCAACATGGGGTTCTTCGACGACCCTCGCCGGATGAACGACTGGGCCAAGTCGTCGGACGGCCGCACCGTTCTAGTTGACCTGTTCCGCCAACACGCCCACGAGTTCCGCGCATGATCGCCGCCACGTTCGATTCATGCGCGGACTACCTGCTCAACATCGGGCCGGACTGGACAACCCTCGTGCGCGGGACGTTCGAGGCCCTGACCCAGTACGAGACCGGACTGACCGGGCGGGAGTCCCGCCGGCCGCACGCCGCCACGATGCGCGCGAAGTTCGCGTACCTGGCGACCGTGGCAGACGACGACGCCCTCGCACTGCAAGCCGCTCTCCGAGCCCACCAAGACGAGCCGGTCCTCATGCCGGCGTGGCCCCTCGCGCAGCCGTGGTCCTCGCGCGCGTCCATCGCCACCACCGGGGGCCTGCGGATCGCCTACAAGGCCGACTGGTCGCAGTGGTCGATCTACGGGGACACGGAACCAAGCTGGCCGGCGGCGGACGACATCTGCGCTCCGCTGCTCTGGGGTCGGATCGACTCCCGGGAAATAGTTTGGATGTCGCCCACCGTCGTCTCGTGGGACGTTCAGTTCGTCGAGTCGGGGTCGGCGGTCTACGCCTTGCAACCGACGCCTCAGGAGTGGCCAACAGGCCCGGCGTTGGCACACTACTCGACCACGCCAAACCTGTGGCCGTTCGCGGTGGACTGGGCGCGGGGGAAAGCCTCGTTCTTGATCTCTATCAAGCGCGAGCAGATCGGGTTCGGCCGCGAGCAAATCCCAACCCTTTACCCGCAAGAGGTCGCCCGGCAGGCAACCGCCGAGGTCTGCACGTCCTCTCCTGCCGATCAATGGCAGGTGCTCCGGTTCTTCCTCGACCACGGCACCGGGCGTTCCTTCTGGGTCGCGTTGCTCCAAGGGGTGCGGTCGCTGGCCTCGGACATCGCGGGCGGGTCCACCAGCGTCGCGGTACAGTTGGCCGACGGTCTCGCCGCGGGCGATTACGTCGCCTTTACCTCTGGCCCCTCCGTCGTCGCAACGGGCCATGTGCAATCCGTGAGCGGGACCACGGTCGCGATGTTCGACGCCCCTGGGGCGCTGCCGGCGGCGTCCACCCTCGTCGCTCCGCTCATGCTGGCGCGGATGGACAAGCCACGGATCCAGATTGACTGGTCGACGGGCAACGTCGCGTCCGTGTCCTTCGCGTTCGTCGAGGTCCCGCCCGAGGTTGACCCGACAGCGGACGAGACCGCCGGGGCCACCATCGGGTTGCTGCCAGCCCGCGCCTACATCTACGACGTGGCGCAGACCCTCGGCGGGATCACGGTCACGGACCGCTGGACCTCCTACGAGTCACCCGTCGCCGTCGGGTCATACATCTACGCGCCCCGGAAGATGGACCACGGGGTCATCCGTCAATCGCTGTTCCTAGACAGGGACGAACTCGAGATCCGGTCCGAGGTCGTGGCCGGCGACGTGCTCGTCGCAATGGCAACCGCGCAGTCGGAAAGCCCGGTCCGCATCACGATCTCGAGGGCGGACGTGTACGCATCCACGGGATCCTCGCCCACCGTCCTTTTCACCGGGGAGGTGGTGAAGGTCTCGGTGAAAGGCTCGACGCTCTCCGCGCGGGTCGTTCCGGCAGGGTCGGTATTCGACCGCCTGTTCCCACGGTTCCGAATGCAGCCGGGGTGCAATCACGCCCTGTTCTCCGTCGGGTGCTCGCTGCTCGCGGCCAACTGGAAGTTCACCGCCTCGATGGTGACGCCCGGGACCCCGGGCTACCCGTTCACCTTCGGCGTTGGGTCTCTGGCCCGGGTGTCGGGTTCGATGCCGACGATCACAGCCGGCTGGTTCGCTGGCGGGTGGGTCGAGTTCGGGACCGGATCCGCGACCGTTCGCCGCTCGATCCTCGACAACACAGCGGCTGTTTCGAGTGCGCTCACGCTGACGCTCGGCCGCGATCCAAACCCGTTCCCGGTGGCCGGCGACTCCGTGGCGCTATATCCGGGCTGCAACGGCGACGCGTCGACCTGCTCGGGCAAGTTCGCAAATTTCGCAAATTTCGGCGGGCATCCGTTCATCCCGCCTGCCAATCCTTCGCTCGTGAAGATATCGCAAAACGTCGCAGGGGGTAAGAAGTGACCCCGACATGGTGGACGCCATCACGGTTGGCGAAGCTCAACGCGGCAATGGAGCGGTGGCGCGGGACTCCGTTCGCGCCGAACTCGTGCAGCGCGGGGCATGGCGTGTCCTGCCAGAAGCTCGCGGGTGCGCTCTACGAGGAAGCGGGGTTCCCTCCGGTCGAGGTTCCTGACGTTCCCATCGCGCACGCGCGGTTCTCCACCACGTCCTTCGTGGTCGCGTTTTTCAACAGCCGGGCCGACTTCGTTCCGGTCTCACTAGACGATGTGCAGCCCGGGGACGTGCTCGGGTTCATGATCGTGAGGTGCGTTCACCACCTCGGTGTCGCGCTGGAAGGCGGCATGTTCGCGCATGCCATCGACGGCATCGGCGCGACGACCTCGAGTTTGCAGGACGCTACGTGGGCCTCGCGGCTCGCGCATGTTTGGAGGCCGAGACCATGAAAGGGACTAGCATCAAGCCGATTGACCCGGATCTCGAGAACGGCAACACGGCGCCGGACGAGGTGGCAACGAATCAGGAGGCCGCGGTGCTGCCGTGGCTTGCTGGCGAGCAGAAGGTGGCCGTGCGATGGATCAGCCCGGTCTACAACCAGTTCACGAAGGAAGCCCCGGCCGAGAGGCCCGGGAAGAAATAGGAGGACACCATGGGCTCAGGAGGAAAAGGCGGCGGAAGCGGAAGTAAGGTCTACGACTACTTTGGAACGCTCGCGGGCGCCGTGTGCGCCGGCCCCGTGGACGAACTCGTCGCGATAATCTGCGACGGGAAAACTGTGTGGCCGTCCGCGACGCTCTGGAAGACCGGCACCGTGTACGCGGTCAACGATCTCGTGGGGTACCAGGGCGGCGTGTTCAAATGCACAACGGGGCACACGTCGAACAGCGGAAACGTCCCGCCGTCCACATCCTACTGGACCCGCTACACGGTCACGCGCACCGGCAGCCCCAACCCGCTCCCGCTCTCCGTCGAAGGATACGGCGCCGCGTACTTCTACTGGGGCACCGACACCCAGACGCTCGACTCGACAGGCGAGGCGACCCTCTCGACCAACGGACACCCGAACTACCGGCGCCAGTCGGTGCTCGTACTCAAGGATTTCCTATTCGGCCGCGAGCGCACGTCCGCTCCCAACGTCGAGGTGATCGTGCGGAAGAAGCCAAAGCAGACCGTGGTGACCGGAACGTCCGCGAACCTCGCCGACGGTCAGGCCAACCCAATCGCCGCGCTCGCGGACATCTACACGGACCCGGTGTTCGGCGCCGGTCTCTCGACCGCTGGATACGGAACGCCGGATCCGGCGACGTGGCAGGCCGCCGCCGACGCGTTGCAGGCCAACGCCACGAAAGCCTGTCTGTCGCCCCTGCTCAATTCCGCAGGCACGCTGCGCCAGTTCACGGGCGAGTTGCTTGCCTACTGCGACGCCTGGGTCAGGTTCAACGGGGCCGGGTCCATCGAGGCCGGCACGTTCCCGCACAACGTCGCGCCGCCGACGTTCACGCCAGAGACCACCATCGACTTCCACGACCTGATCGATGAAGTGAGCTATTCCGCGGATGGCTGGTCGGGCACCTACAACCAGTCTCAAGTCACGTTCAAGGACCGGGACCGCGCGTTCAAGGACGGGTCGGTCTCCTCGGTCTCGGGATCAAATCTCGCGGTGACCGGCGAGCCCCGCACCGCGCGCGTGGACCGGCCGTGGATAACGCGCCGGCAGCAGGCGAGCGACTACGCGGCCGAGTGGCTGAAGATCAACGCGGAGCCCGTGGTCAAGGGCACCCTCGTCGTCCGCGCGGAGAAGGCCGAAAGCATCCTTCCCGGCGACATGTTCCTGCTCACGCACGACGCGTTGTCGGTTTCGATGACTTGCCGATGCACGTCAAAGGACCTGGCCCAGCCGCCCGCCGGCCGCGCAACCATCGGATTCGAGTCGGACCGGGCATCAGCGCCGCCCGTTTACCAGCCAACGGCAAACCCGGGTGCGACCGCCGAGTACCCGTCGCCAGAGCTATTGAGCCTGCGGCAGCTTTTCCAACCCCTGCCGTCGATGGTGGACGGGTCGGACAATTCATCGCTCGCGCTGCTCGTGGCTCGTAAATCTCCGATCACGGTTTCTGCAAGCGTGTGGTTGCGGAAGTCCGACGTTTCTGGGTTCTACCAACTTGGCACCGCACGGCAGTTCGCCATCGCCGGCACGCTTCAAACGTCCTACGCGCCCGCCACGACGCTCACCACCGCGTCCCGCGCCAGAACATCAAACGTCGCGACGATCACCACCAGCGCAGCCCACGGGCTCAACGCCGGGCAGACTGTCATTATAACCGGACTGTCTGACTCTACCTTCACCGGCTCGTTCTCAATCGACTCAGTCCCGACCTCGACCTCTTTTACTTTCGCGAACACGGGCTCGAACGTGTCCACCACAACCGACACGGGAGGCACGGTGCTGCCCGCGTACGACGACGTGACCGAAGCCCTGCGCGTCACGCTCGACACCCAGACAAACGCGGCCGACCTCGCCAAGATGCTGACCACACAGACCGAGGACAGCATCGACGACGTCGCCATCTGCGTCGTTGTGTTCGACCAGTCCGACGCCAAAAACTTTGAGGTGATGGCCCTGCGGAACATGAGGATTGCAACTGGGGAATCCTTCTACAGGCTCAAGGTCCGGCGGTACAGGTTCGGCTCCAAGAAACGCAACGGAGTCACTGGGGACCAAGTGTTCATCGCGTACCGCTCCGACCTCGTGGCCTTTAGCAGCGCGTCGTTTGAGACGTTCGCGAACGCGGGGTCTTCGGCCGTGTTCCGGTTGCAGGCGGCGAACTCTGAAAGTGTTGCCGACCTCTCGGACGCTGCCGTCTGCCCGGACATCAGCTACACGTTCGCTGACACGTTCGCTCCCGGGGTTACGTGGACCAGCATCAAGGCCAACGGATCGACCATCACGGACTTCTCCACCAACTATACGACCTCAACAGTGTTCTCGGTACTGGCGTGCGTCGCAGACGCGACGAATGGCCTTACAGAGTCGCGCCTATACGCGACCCGCGGGACCGAGACGGTGCCACTCTGGGGCTCGGTGTTCAACCAATCCACGAAGGCCGTCGTCGAGACCTCGTTCTCGCTCCCGACCAACGGCGAGTGGAACGTGTTCCTTTCGGTAAAGGACTCCACCGGCCGGTTGCGCAACGTCCATATGATCTATTCCGGGAGCCCGGTGACGCTGAAAATTGGTGTCGGCACCGGGTCCGCGCAGGTCGCGAACCCGGTTTGCGATGTGCCTTCTGGGGCATACAAGGCCTTAATCGTCTTAGTCACCCTTTCCTGCTCAACGCCGGGATCGACGATCAAGTACGCGTGGGAACAGTTCGGTGCCGAGAGCCCGTCCATTTTTTGGACGACCTACGGTTGGATTACCTACACGGGTCCTTTTTTCTTCTACATCAACCAGCCTTTCGGCACACGGTTTTTCGTCTACGCAGAGAAATCCGGGGCGACCACGAGCGACACGGTCAAATACGACTGGACTTCTGCTGGGACGACGGCTTACTGACCCAGCGCGGGCCATGTCGGGTGTATATGCGGTGACGGCCACGGCTGATTTCTCCAATGCGACGACGCCGTTTGCATCGCATGGAACCGCGGCGTGCGCCGGGCGCGCGAGTCGGGGTTCCGGCGGGATGAGCAACCGCGGGCGACGAGGAGGTTTTTGTGAAAGTGGTATTACTATCCGGCGGCATGGATTCAACGGCGCTTTTGTACGACTTGAATCGTCATTCCGAATTGCACGCGGTGTTGTTTGACTACGGCCAAGCTCACTCACAAGAGCTGGTCTGGGCAAAGCATCATTGCGGACGTTTGAAAGTCAATTTCACTACCATTTCGATTCCCCAACTACGCGGGTCAACACTGACAGATGGAGCCGGATCGCATGTTGTACCGATCCGAAACACGGTGATGCTCGCTTTCGCTTGCAACATTTCCGAGTCGATTGGATTTGATTCGGTTTTCATCGGGTGCAATCGAGACGACGCGGAAGGGTTTCCGGACTGCCGGAGCGGATTTGTTGATCGCTTCAACGCCTTGTTGGAAGAGCAGAAATCACCCGTCCGCGTGTTTGCGCCGTACATCAAAATGACAAAGCGACAGATTGCTTCTTGCGGAATCGGATACGGTGTTCGATTCAACGAAACTTGGTCATGCTACAAAGGTGGATCAAAACCGTGTGGACAATGCTCCGCGTGCGAAAAGAGAAAGGTTGCCCTATGTGGACTGTAAGCAAGGAATTCAGGTTCGACGCCGCACACTCGCTTCCGCATCTGCCTGTTTCGCACAAGTGCCACAGATTGCACGGACACACTTACACGGTACGAGTGCATTGCTGTGGTGATTTGATACCTGACAAGTCGTGGGTGATTGACTACTCGGAAATCAAGGATGCTGTTCAACCTTTGGTTGACGAGTTGGACCACAGGAATTTGAACGAGATTTTGACCGTCACGACTACGGCTGAAAATTTGGCGTTTTGGTTTTGGTCTCGTTTGAATGGTAAAATTCCAGTGTCGCGCGTGGATGTTCACGAGACCACCGGGACGTGCTGCACCTACATGCCTGAGCGATGATCGTCATGCCGTCCAACCATTCCAGTCCGACAATTCACTGGATGGCCGGAAAGCATCCCGGAAAACTTGGATGGTTGGTTGGGCCTTCTGCTAGGAAGAAAACAAAGCTACGGGACTGGATGCCATACGCCTTGGACAATGATGCGTTTTCAGCATTCACCCACGGAACCGAGTGGGACGAGCACGCATGGTTGGAATTGATTTCATGGGCTCGAATGAGCATTCAGAAGCCAATGTGGGCGGTAGTTCCTGATGTTGTAGGGGATGCCTTGAAGACGATTGAAAAGTGGTTTCGGTTTTCACCCGTCGTGGATGCCGCGAAAATAAAAACAGCGTTTGCCGTGCAGGACGGAATGGATGCCGATGATGTTCCTAGCAATGCCGATGTCGTGTTTGTTGGCGGAACTACGGCTTGGAAATGGAGGACCGCCGAAATGTGGTGCAGCACGTTTCCGAGGGTTCACATAGGGCGTGTAAACACGCTTGAGAAATTGTGGTTTTGCGAACGGATCGGTGCCGAGTCGGTGGATGGAACCGGATGGTTCCGAGATCCATCGGACGAGACAAAGATCCCTAAACTGATTCGATGGATGGAAGGAGACAAGTCTATGCAATGCGAGATGGAATTCCGGAGGGCCAAGAAATGACAACGACGTGCCCGAATTGCGGGGCTGAGTCGCAATACTCAATTATCGGAGGGCATCTGTTTTCATGCGACACCGAGCAGCGTGTAGGAGCGCTCGGTCGGTCGTATAAATGCCGGATGCTTGAACAAACGGCACGCGCGATTAAGGCGGAAGCGGAACGAGACGCCCTCCTCGCCCGCGTGGAGGCTTACGAGGCCGACATCAAAGCCGCTGCCCACCGTCACCTGTCACGACCGATTCGCGCTCGTCGTCGCGGACGGCGCCTATGCACCGCGCAGATGAATCCGCACGAATTCAACCCGCGTAGGCAGTATAGGAACCCGCACGCGAGGGCTGGAAAGTGATCCAGGCAATCAACGCCACCGAATGCGAACTCTACACCTTTTTGCAGGCGCTGGCGGCGGAATCCTCGCCGACGTGCTGCTCGGCCACCGATGCGTCGGGGCTGTCGAATGCGACGACTACGCGCAGCGAGTTTTGCTCGCCCGACAGAGCGACGGATGCCTGCCGTGGTTCCCCATTTTCCCAGACGTG
>Ga0209596_1000415_pt1 | contig 39625 bp, 53 predicted proteins | sample M_130807_MF_Meta_FD_187314 | JGI IMG/M metagenome (GOLD analysis project Ga0209596, IMG submission 187314) | Freshwater microbial communities from Lake Montjoie, Canada to study carbon cycling - M_130807_MF_MetaG (SPAdes) (version 2) | ecosystem: Environmental > Aquatic > Freshwater > Lake...
GAGTCTTAAAAACCAAGTTTATACTGATTCGCGTTAGCGACTATACGAATTACCTTGAGCTATAACGTATGACGTTAGACGTTATGACGCCCTCGTGAATTTCATTTAAGCACCTATGGCGCAATTTAATCGGCAGAAATCACAATCGGATAACGGCGTCCGGCGAGGGTTTTTTTTGCCTTTGTAGCTCAGTGGTAGAGCATCTGTTTTGTAAACAGGCGGTCACAGGTTCAACCCCTGTCAAAGGCTCCACTTTTGCCTGATGGTGTAATGGTAGCACAGATGACTTTGACTCATCTAGTCTAGGTTCAAATCCTAGTCGGGCAGCCACTACTAGTGGGAATTACCCACCAATATGCTTTTTAGGGTCGCGGTGACCTTGCAATAGAGCGAGAGCTTCGTCCCGGCTAAGGCCATTGACAATTACCTGAGCACCTACCTGTGACTGGGGCGTGGGAACATCTCGGTCGAGCATTGCAGACGAAACTTTATTTGCGATGTCTAGGTTATAAAGCAACTCGCGGGGCTTAATACCATCCATTTCATTCTCTAAACGAGTAATAAGGGCGTTCTGGATGCTCTGGAGCCGTTTCAGATTGTCCCGGCGAGCTTTCCGAATGATTGTAGAATGTTCTTCGCTATTCTCCGTTGCATCGACCTTAACAATTAACGGAACAGCCGCCTTAATCTTTTTGAGCTGGGGCAGGGTCTGGATTTTGGTTTTTAGGCTCATTTAGTTTTTTGACGAGAATCGGAATGTGCTGCTGAATTGCGGCGAGGTGCAGGTCGGACTTAACGTAGTCTTTATAACAGGGAAAGCACCGCAGTTCAGACCCGACGGAGGTGTTGACGTGCAAGACTTGGGTAAACCCGTCACTTTCAGCCAAACACTTTGGGCAGTAGTGGGATTTTGGCATGTCCAACTCGATTTTTTGGGGTTCATTTTGTTCACTCATTGTTAAACGAGTTAAGCCAATAAAAAAATATCGTCAAGTTGATAAAGATATGCTTGCAAAACCTACAAAACAAATCATTTCAGAGAGATTCTCCCATGACCCTTACAGAAATTCAAAAAGAAAAAATGAAATTGATAGAGCAGGCTTTTTCTGGCGATGATTCAGCAGAAGCCTTTTGTTTTCGCACCGCACGTTGGTTTGACCTCCGAGATATGGAGAAAGAAGCCGATAAAAATAAACTCAAACATTTGCTTGCAATTTTAAGAAACTACTTTTAATCTGATTCCACTATGAAAAATAAAGAAATAAATTACCCACACTTTTACGGTTCTGTTAATGGGCTGATGAAAGTTTTAGCTAACGATTTTGAGTATTTCATTACGCGCAAAAGCACAGTCAGCGAAGAACTGTTAATTGGTTCCGTTCGGCGAACGCTAAAATTGTGGCGCGATGTCGAAGATGAATTTCAGCAAGCCCAGTTAAGTGAAGTGCTGGAGGAAGGTGACACAATCGCAGACATTTTGACACCGGGCGAGATTGACGAGTTAGACCGCATTGACCAAGGCAAACAGAAAGCTGGTCGCGTTCCTCACGAAATCTAACAACAACTTTTGCGTTACGGTGTGGTTCGCTCATTGGGCAAAGGACACCACCTAGAAGGCGACGTTGGGACTTCCGTAACGCATTTATTTTTATTCAAACAAACAAGGAGAACATCAAATGAGCACTGCCCATGATTTTACTGTGTTCCGTAAAGTTGCTGGAGATAAAATTTGGGAACTTATTGAACGCGCCGAAAAAGCAGAGCGCGAACTGGCCGAGATGTGCACTCAGCGTGATGCGGCTGTGGCAGCACGGATTGAATTGGCGAAAGACAATCTGGCGTTAATCAAAGAATTGGAAAGTATCGGAATAACAACTTTGAATGGCGTGCCAAACATGACCCTGCGCGACCATTTTGCTGGGCAAGCGATGAATGGAATTATGGCTGAGAGCAGTCCTAGCAATGCGGTCGATTGGGTCGGGGACGTATCTTATGCAATAGCAGACTCAATGATTACGGCACGAAATAAGGAGGATAGCAAATGAGCAAATCATTACATTGGTATGATGGTGACGGTAAAGCTGTCCATACCCAGCCCACAACGAGCGCAACGGCCAAGTCACCCACGCGCCCCACTACGGTCAAGGATGCCCTCAAACACGGTCTATACCCCAGCGTTACTAGCAAGATTGGCATTATAGACAACTACCAGTTGAACGACTGGAAGCAGCGCGAGGTAATTAAAACCGCTTCGCTAAATCCTCAGCGTGAGGGAGAGCCTGACGAAACCTATTCTAAGCGCGTCATTGATGCTGCATTTGAGCAAGTGTCAGATGCCGCTGACCTTGGCACTGCTATTCACGAAGCGTTGGAGCTTTACTTCACCGGGGCGGTTTACGACCCAATGTATTTCCCATACGTTGAAGCGGTCGATAAATGGGTAAAAGATAACAAAGTAACATTTGAGGCTCACGAACTCCGCTTAGTAAACAAAGCTTATGGTTACGCAGGCACAACCGATGCCGCCTTCCGTTGTCCGAAAGGATATGGGATTATGGATTTCAAATCTAAGCGCACTAAGGTTGGGGAGAAAGTTACTAATTATGATTCTCACTTGCTTCAGATTGCCGCTTATCACCAAGCGCACTTCCAAGGATTTGAAAGCCTAGCTATTGGCTGTAACCTCTACATCTCCACGACTGAGGTGGGGCGGGTCGAGGCCGTCTGGTATAACGATGAGGACTTGAGAGCAGCTTGGGGAGCGTTTAAGCACGCTTCAGAACTCTGGGATTACATCAAAGGTTATAAAGCCCCACAATTATGAAAGAAGAAATCGAACGGCTCCGCGCCATTATTGATACCATTAAAAAATATCCATACATTCCGAAACCATTGTATGATTTGATTGAAAAACTAGAAAAAGAAAACCAAACTATTAAGTCACAATGAACGGAAAAGGCATGAGGCCACGACTCGGATACAACCATGATAAATACACAGAAAATTATGACCGCATCTTTAAACCCAATGAACAAACCAAAATTAAAAAGAGGCCGCCCAAGAGTTCCAGAGCTAAAGCAACGGATTCCTTACAGCGCGTCTATCAGTCCACAAACTGCCGCGACATTTGACCGTTTTACGGAAATGATGCAGCAAAAGAACAAACTAGCCCGCACTGGCCACATGCTCGATATGGTCGCTCAATGGCTCATCCAATCTCGTTTCAACCCATCAAACTAATAATAATATGCCTGTATCAACTATCATTAAACTAGCCCCGCTTGGCCTCGTCGAATCCCAGCATGGCTCATTTCATAAATTCTACGTCACTTTCGAGGACGAGCAATATGGCGAGGTCTTAGCCAAGAGCGATGCTCCTTGGTATAAGGTTGGCGTTCAGGCTTCCTACGAAGTAACTGGCAACTTTAAGGGTATTCCTAAGCTCAAGCTCGGTAAGCCTGAGTTTGAAGGTAAGCCCTTTGGTGCAAGCCGGGGGGGTGGTAATAGCCCTGCAAAGACCTATTCCGCCCCAATCCAGCCCCAAAGTAGCTCTGGAGGTAGCGCAGATGGCCCAATCTGGGGAATGTGCTATAAAATGGCTGTGGAGCTATGGATGAATAATGGGGGAAAGACCCTAGATTTGGTTGCTAAAGCCAAGATTAAGGCCGACACCCACGCTTTCCACGCCCTGCACAACGACCTGTCTAATATCGTAGCCATCCCTCGTGAGGCTATTGCCAACGACAGCGACGACCAAGTGCCGTTCTAACCAATGACTGCTTTAATCTTAATAACCTGCATAGCCCTGTTTGTTTTGCTATGCGCCACTAACTCAGAACTCGACGAATGAAATACCTTAAAGAAAGCGACCAACTTATCAACTCGTTGCTGGGCGATTGCCTGCACGCAAGCACACCGCAAGACCTGTTTAACTCTTTGAACCGCTTGAAACTCGGTTTGGAGGCACTAAAAATCCTTAAAGATATATCGGAAAAATAAAATGAGCAAACTCAGCGAGGCAATCATTACTAGACTTGGACACGCCAAGCGGGATGGTATCCAACTCAAGATGTCAGATGTTAAATCTATCATCGAAGAGGAGGAGGCCAAGCTCGTTAAACCTAAGCGGCAGTCGCAGGCGGACATGACGGATGAAGAATGGCTGCAAAGTCTCCATCAAGAAGAAGCTCTGCGCGGGGTAGATATCAAAAGGGAAATTGTTAAGTGTCAGTTTTGGTGTAAGCAGAACAAGCGTCAGCCTACCCGCCGCACGATAGTAAATTGGCTCGGTAATGCCGAGAAGGTGATAAGCCTTAAAGCTCAGGGGGCGCAGTATGCCACTGGGCTAAGGCCACCACCACCAGCAGCCCCGGAGGGCTGGAAGAACTGGCTGCTTAACAATATGCCCAACGATGAGCATAGTGCTTACGGCCAATTAACAACTGCCATCAATCTTAGCCAATTCCATTTAATGCCTGCAAGCTGGCAGGCCAGATGCCAAGCCGGACTGATTGCTGATATGACTGGAGGCTTGGTTGAGGAAGTAGAAATGGAGCAACGCTACCGCCAAACATGAGCAAAGCATTTAAGGACTTTGACCTTGATTTGCGCTTCGGACAAGAGGGCGAAGAATGGTTACGGATGCTGGCAAAGGAACAAACCATTGAAGTTAAACGTGAGCGCGATAAGTGGGCAACAACTGGGAACATCGTTTTTGAGATTCGCTGCAATGGGGTTCCTTCTGGGTTAAGTGCTACAAAGTCAGATTGGTGGGCGCATATCTTATCAATCGGAGGCCAGCCCCAATCAGTAATTTTATTAAGAACCGAAAAGCTAAAAGAGCGTTTGCGTGAACTAATCACTTCTAAGCATCTTAGTATTACTAGGGGCGGGGATGGAAACCGTGTAGAGATGATACTTTTACCGATAGACGAAATCCACTTGTTGTTATGAAACATACTCCAATCCAAGGAGACCCACTTTGCTATTACGTTGAGTCTGAATCGCACCCCAACGAACATTACAAAGTAGACTTAGTTGAAGACGAGTGTAGCTGCACCGATTGGCGTTGCCGTCACTACAAATACTTGCAAGAAACTCAAACCCGCTACCGCTGCAAACACATCAAAGCATTGCGTGAAATAGCTTTAGATGATGTCATCGACCACATTAAAGAGCAAAGATTAGCACAATGAGACTAAAACTGCATGACCTCCCTTTCCACCTCCAAGAACAAGTCTCCAAGCAGTTGCACTCTCTGGCTCCCGAATTACGTCACACCAAGCCTGAACACAATGCTGGGGAGGAACAGGTGGTTGTTAATGAAAATGAAGAAGGAGGCGCAGGACGCATTACAGTCCGCATCACGCGACATGGTGTCAGATTACTCGACGCCGACAATCTTGCCGGGGGCGTCAAATACCTTGTCGATGCACTCCGATACCAAGGGCTTATTCCCAACGATGACCCTACCACCATCCGACTTGTCGTCAACCAACGCAAAACAAAGAAAGCGCAGGTCGGGACAAAAATTTTAATCAATTACGACATTAAAATATATGCAACGTGAACAAATCTATACCACAGCACATTTACGGAATGGTAGACCAAAGTATTCTGCGCGGTAGTATCACTGATACTAAAGAATACGAGCGTTGCGTTATCTTTGGCGTCACTTCAATACCATCACGCGCACTGCATTTTTCTATTCTTTGCGAGTCAGGCGCACAATGGGCTAGGATACCGCTGCACAAGCTACGCCATGAACAGCCCACCTCAAATTGCATCCACGAACTACCAGAGTTACAATCTTGGGACTGTCACGGCTGGGATTTTTGTGCCACGCAATACGAATATCTGCGCGAAATGGGATGCCAATATAAGACCCGCGATGGTAAAATGGTTCCTGCTTCGTATTGGTTTACGCTCGACCACACTGACAACGGCTATTCCCAATACCCGCCAGAACACAAATGTTATCACTTGTTATTACTTGATGACGGCTCAGGCCAGATTGCTGCTCAACCTAACAACCGAATACTGTGGCGTGACGATAGCTTTGTACGTGAAAATCCAGAGCAACTGAGTACTTATCGTGTGATGCCTGAGAAAACATGGCACGCCGAATTAGGCAAAAATGCAGATTTAAACAAAATTATTAACGAGGAGGCCAGCAAATCGCACATTACTTATTCGCTGGCAACGGCTTATGTCAAAGGACACGACCAAGTCGTAAGAGATAATGGACATTCCTGACCACACTGGACTGATAAAATGACTTACAAATGACTCACGGTACTGAGTAAATTTACTCCCTATAACGGATAAAAGCAAAATACCCGCTAAAGGTAGTAATCATGTGTAAAGAAAACGCCATTTTTGATATATTATGAAACGAACACCGCTTAAAAAAGTTTCCGAAAAGAGGATAAAACTAAACAATGAGTATCGCCACAAACGTAAGGCATACTTAGCCCTTAACCGTATTTGCGAAGCTGGTCTTATCCTTGGCGCAGCCGGGATTGAATGTGGTTGCCAGAAGTGGGCTACCGAAATTCACCACACCGCCAAGCGCGGAAAAAACATGGTAAACGAATCGACTTGGATGCCAGTCTGCCGCCCCTGTCATACTTGGGTAGAAGAACATAAGTCCAAAGCCAGAGAGCTAGCTTTGTTACGCAACATTCACGACTGTTGAATATGAAGCCTACCCCTTTTGTAATAGTGGGAGATTCCCACGGTGATATGATAGACCCAGTAGCCGAGAAAGCGGTAATGGCATTTATCAAAGATTTTAAGCCAAAAATCCGCATCCATCTGGGCGATGCCTTTGATTTCCGCAATCTTAGGAAAGGAGCATCCGACGAAGAGAAAGCCGATAGCCTAATAGATGACTGGGATATGGGGTCTACTTTCCTTCGTCAGTTCTTTGATGGTGGGAATCAAAACTACTTTCTGCGTGGCAACCATGACGAACGCCTTTACGACCTGCAAGGCTCTGCCACGGGGGTTATGCGAGACTATGCCACGGACTCAGTAAAGCGTTTTGAAGGCCATATCCGCAAATGTAAGGCCAAGATGCTCCCTTATGACTCCCGCATCGGAATCCTTCGTCTAGGCCATCTTAAGTGCATCCACGGCTATGCCTCCGGGAAGAGTGCCGCTGCCGTCCATGCTCGCGTCTATCGTCATTGTATTTTCGGCCACACTCACACCATTGAGAGCTATCCGGTAGAAACCGATGAAGGCCAAAAGGAATCAAGAGGGATTGGCGCACTCTGTAAAATAGATATGCCCTACAACTCCCGCCAAACAAACAAACTCCGCCACAACAATGGCTGGGCGTATGGTTTAATGTTTGATGACGGAACTTACCAGATATGGCAATGTAACCGCCTCGGAGACAATTTTTACGCATCCACAGGAATAAAAACATACTAATGAAACCAAGCCCGTTTGATAAACTAGATAAACTGCTAAAACGCACCGTTGAGCCAAAAGGCCCAGAATGGTTTACTGCTAAAGAATACTCTGCCCACGGAGGCTACTCCGAGTGTCATGTTCGGGTATTGCTTTTCAAACTTGTTAAAGAAGGTAAGATTGAAATGTGGAATGGCTTGTGTATGACTAAAAACGGCCAAAGACGCAGAACCTCTAAATACCGAATGAAATGATTACTTACGCTATAAAAAACCTCGGCTGGGCAATCTGTGGATTTATTACTTTCTTTTTCCTTATCATTGCCGCCATCTTTCAAATTATAACCAACTTCTTTGCAGCCAATGCCAAGATGCTTGACCAATTAGCCTGTATTTGTGACCCTGATAAAGATGAATAAACTAATCCAATGGCTAAAGAATCTGTGGAAACCGACTTATTCGGTGACGCCTTACCAACATTATCAGACCGAGAGCAGCATCTGGGAAGAGGAACCCCACTTCATCCCAACGCCAATGCCCCGCAAAAAGAGACGCAAAAAGAAGTTAAAGTCCGCCCCTGCAAAATCTATAAGCAAAGTCCAACGATAACTTGGATTATGAACCTATGAGTGGTTTTAATCCAGAAGGTAAACATCTAGGAATTGATGTTCTTTTGCTAAAGCCTTCGGTTAAGAAATCCCTACACATAGCCGGGGAGTTTAACTTGGATGCTTTCTATGAAGAAGACTCCAAGATTATTGTCATAAAGCTAAACGATAAGTATAAATTAGAGAACCTCCGCGAGTTCTTTAAGTGTGTATTTAATTAAAAAACAATGCTTGACACGTTTTACACACGCTGTCCTTGTATGTCCTTGAAGAGCAACGGCCCTCCGACACTCCCTCGGATGAAAACGTAATTGGCAGACCTCTAAAACCCCCTCGGCCTCGCATCCGGCGGGGGTTTTCTTTTAGCCCTTACGAACTTTTCTGAACCAATAGATAAGCATACAGACTGCAACTGGAAAGCCCAAAATTGTAGTCAGTTGACCAAATATCCCAGACGCGCCCTCCAGCCATGAATGAAGGCCGTTAGTCACGGTAGCCGCTGAAGTGATAGCAGCTATTGGCGTGGGTATCTTTTCAAGAAATGAGAAATCATCATGGCTCATGGTATTACTTTTTCTTTCGTTCGCCCTTGTAATGACAACCGCCAGCATTGCGGCACTCTTTCATGGCAGCAGCTACGGCTTGGCTCTGGGGATGGCCAGCTTTGACCATCTCCTTGATGTTTTCAGATACGGTTTCGACAGACTTACCTTTTTTGAGTGGCATAGAATTACTTTTTTAAGCGTTGTTGAATCTTGTATTGGCGCATCTCTGATTGGTCAGCGATGCCTTGCAGGAAATTCTTTGTGCCTTCAGAAGCACCAGACATATCTTTTTCGCAGGCTTTGCATATTTCTTTCTCAAGCTCTAATACGGAATCATAACAATCTTCCGTAGACTTGTGTTTGCCGTATTCAGCTACGACGCCCGCTGCCGCTTTAGTAATAGCAGCAAGGTCTGGATTCTTGCCTAATCCAATCATGCGCTCTACCACGCCATCATAGGTTTCTTCGTAAGTTCCATAAAGCCCACCAAAGAACTTATGGTCTTCAAAAAAAGTAATGCCAGTAGTTAGATTATGGCTGTTGTGCGCATAGAATTGCGCGGTGCGAAGTAATGTAGCTAAATTGTGCATAATTAAGATTTTCGTTTAGAACGTTTAGGCTTCAAAATAGGAGTAATGGCTTGTGGAACAGCTTGCGGAGAAACTTGAGCCATTGGTGCTATTGGTGCAACAGGTGTAGGAATAGCAGGCGCAGGTGGCTTGCCCCAGACATTATCTTTAATGCGCCAATGATTCTCATACTGCTTTATAAAATCATTGAAATACTTACCGTGAGAACCTTTAACTCCAGACTCTACCATGCGCATTTGGTTTAATCCTTGAATAAAGGCATTAAACTTTTCAGGCGTTACACCCGGAAGCGCGTATGTGCTAACATTGCCACGTTTGCCGCCCTCATTCTTTAGCTTTAATAAAGCAATTTCTTTACTAGGGTCGTAAGCCGCTTTATCAATCCAAGAGCTTTCAAGGGGAACAGAATTTTGCGCAATCTTCTGTAATTGCGTATCTGGAACCATTTGAAAATCGTGCATCGTAGAGCCTCTTGCTTTGCTCTCGGTGTAATCGTAAGTGTGGCCTGCTGCCTTATCTATTTCAGCCGTCTTTTTATCTAGTATTTGAACAGATGTCTCTTTAATGGCGTCGGCTAATTTACTTTCATTGATAGGCACGCCCCCAATCACATCATTCACTTCTGGGGCTTTTACTGTCTTAGAAGGCTTTGGTGCATATTGCTCAATTACGTTTGGCTCAATCTTGCGAGTTGGAGCTTCGTAAAGGGGAACATCTGAAACTCTCTCTCTAAGAGAAGGCGTGTTGTTTCCATGTTTAGCTTTATAAAATGATTGGCCGAGGCCGCCCAGCATAGCTGAAGTAAGACCAAACATTGCAGAAGCATCGCCACGGGCTTCTCCGGGTTGGCTTTGAGCAGAATCAAGAACATACCCGCCCAAACTTCCTTCTACAAAGCCAGCAATAGCGTCCGCCGTTTTCTTTGAGATTACACCCGCCCCTTTGTTTTCCATCCACTTAGCCACTTGAATACCGCGATACTGTAAATCTTGTTGGGCGCGAAGTGCTTCATTAGCCGCAATAGAACGTTCCCAAGCTCTTTTTAAGTGTCCAGCAGGGTCGCCATTTTTAACAGCATCATCATAAACCGCTTTAGCCGTCGAAACTTGGGTATCTGCCATCTGTATGTTAGTGCGCATTGCATCTATAACATCATCCGAATTGGCTAAATGGCTTATGATTGTTTTTCCTTCTGGGGTGGCAATCATCCTATCACCGGCTTCTGAAATTGCGTTAAAAAGACCTCTCTTGGTTGAACTAAAGTCTTTAATTAAAGAAAACGGGAAGGTGGAGTCTTTTGAAATTGCCCCTACTCCTTTAGCAAGCAAAGCAATCCCACTGAGTTTAGGTAGTGCAACAGCCCCAGTAGCAGCGGATGCCAACATTGCCGCATTTGCAACAGGAGGAACCGCCTTTAATGCCGTTCCCATTGTCTTTGCTGCCGCTTGTCCAACAATTTCTCCACCTGCTTCTGCTGCTTGTCCTACTTTGCCAATAACGGGAAGAGGAACAGCTAACTGACCAACGGTTCTGCCACCCTCAAACATAGCGTTTTCTGCGGAGCCGGGTTGATATGGGTTTTGAGTATCTTTCTCAGCGCGTGCATTGGTCTTCAATCGTGCTACCGCTAAATCTGCCCCTTCTTTAATAAGGTTTGGATTGCCCTTTATTTGACCAAGCGTGTCTGCGAATTGCTCAAATCCAGCCCCTAAAAGATTCATGCCCATATAGGCCACGTTCTTTACTCCCTGAACCGCTCCACTGCCAATGATTTGAGCCTGTTGGCCCATTGTAGTATCAGTGGGCTTGTTTACATCTTCATGCCATTGAGACAATGCTTTACCAACCGCAAACGCGCCATCTATAACCGCACCGGGGAAACTTGTAACAGCATCAGCTAAACGTGTAGAAACTGGGTTATGAGCATAGTATTCTTGATATGCTTGCCGATAAGTCTTTTCAGCTTCTTTGTTTCCCGCGCCCACTAATTGAGCGTTAGATTGTAGTCTATTTGTAATGTCAAAATTTACAATAGCATCTACATCCGATTGCGTTGGAGCAACGGGCTTATCCCAAGTGTAAACCTTCCCAGATGGACTGGTAAAATTCATGGATTAAAAGACCAACCAGAAGGTGTTTTTACGTTTGGATTATCAGCCGCAGTTCTTTCAACCGCCGCCGCCATTTTTTTACCAACAAAAGGAATACCGCCTACAACACCACTAACTCGTTTAGCGATTTGTTGTCCTTCTGTTGAAGGCTTACCGGGAAGCGAACCAACGATTTCTTTAATAGAATCTTCAATTCCAAGCTGTTTTACTTCTTCATTAGCCTTAGTGCGTGCCTCTCCTTCGCTTAAACCAGATTTAAGATATTTAATTGTAGCTTCTAAGCGTTTTTTACTAAGCGTGTATCTAACAGCAGCTTCATTCAAACGGTCGCGGCGAATATCTTCTGGTTGGTCAGATTTTGGAATAGAAGCAGTAACAGCTTTAAACTCTTGTAAATTTCTAATGTTTTTAACTCCACCGCCTTTTTCTCCACCCATTAAAGCGCCAACAAATTTAGAACTAATAGAGTCAAAATTAGACCCAGTAGTGTCTCCAAGAACATTCATTAAAGGATTTATGTTTCCAGTAATACCAGCAAATCGACTGATTCTAGCTTCGTTTAATTTACGATTAGCAAGAATTGCATTTTTCAAATCTTCACCAGCAGCATTAACAATTTGTAAATCACCAGAAGCTTCATTTAAGCCATCTCGTTGTTCTTTTGTATAACGAATTTTTGTTGGGTCTGGCTTTTCTTTTGATATATCAGGAATCCATTCGCCTCCAACTCCTTGTTTAATTTGTTGACCAGCAGTAAAAGGCATATCTGAAAACTGTGTTATTTTTCCAGTATCAGAAACTTCATTAGAACCATCTGCTGTTTGATAAACAGGGTTGTAAGTTGAATACCATTGGCCGTTCTTTTCTTCTTCTCCTGATTTAACCCAACCAACAGCTTTCTTCACTCCCATTGCTTTTTCAGCAATTTTTGTTTGAACTGCTTCTGGAAGCATTTGTCCAGTAAGTGCGCCATAGTCTGTTAATGCAGAAACCAAATGAGGAATAACTGTATTAAAACCGCTACCGCCTCCGAACGAAGCAAGACCTAATGCTTTACTTCCAACGCCAGAAGGAACTTGAGGTGTTGCATACTGAGAAAGATTTGACGCTTGAGGTGTAGGCGCATCTGTCCTTAACATCCCGCCACCGGGAACCATTGGTGTTTGCGAAGGTTGAGCCGCTTGAGGTTGACCACCATATTGACTTATGGGACTTGTAACACCTTGCGGGGCTTGAGGAGCTTGTGGGGCTAAAGATTGCCTAATCGCTGGAGATGCAAACGGATTTACAGATGGAAGATTACCGCCTTGATATTGTGGCTGCCCAGTAAATCTTGCCGCTTGAGTGTTGTATTGATTTACGTTTTTTGTCAGTTCAAATATCTGCTTTTCTCTCTCTACTTTTAATGCTTCTTGTTCTTGCAAATACCTTCTAGTATTCATAGCACTAGAAAGGTATCCGCTTAATTGAGCCTGTTTTGCTAACGGAAGCGTTCCTTTAGTATGAAGTTCTTCAATAAGACTTTTAGCGTCATTATGAAGTCCTTGAACTTTTGAAATATCGCTTACTGGCTGACCCGATTGGTCAACAAAAAGTTGCCCCATCATCCCCTCGTTTTGTCCTTGGAGGGTTTGATTCTGCATCTTGTTATCTTGGTAGGTAGCGATTAAATCGCCAAGAATACCATGTCCGCGAAATCCCGAACCAGAAATTTGAAGAGCATCAGGCATAAATTTTCTCCCCTTTAACTAAACCATTAACACGGGCATCCATCCAGTTGCGGATAATGCTCTTGAGAACAGGCTTGTTTTTAATGAAAGCAGCGAACTTTTCGCCATGTTTAAGATAAAGATTGCGGAACCATTTTGGCCCAACGTTTAGCATCCAATGGCGGAACATAATCCATTTAGGATTGTCTTGCCCATAGACTTCACGCGCCACCCAGCAACCCATATTAAAGCCACCAGAACCACCAAGGATATTCATGGCTCCAGCAAACATACCGGCGTTAATTTTGGCGTTTGATTGATTTGCCGCCGCAGTTTGATTGGTGTAATCACCATACATAGATGTGCCGGGTTGAACGTAATTAAACCCAGTTGAGGTTGTTCCAAAACCACCGGCTTGTTGGCCTAAACCACCAAGTTGACCGATGCCACCAGAACGACCAAGAATCATTGCGTATGGGTCTTGAGATGTTTGTGCTAACAAACCACCTGCTCCCATAAGTTGTTGCTGACCAAGCATAGCGTTTTGATACTGCGCTTGTTGATTAGCTTGACCATAACCAAGACCGTATTGCCCACCAAGCTGCTGTGCTTGTAGGTTAAGCTGTTGGTTGGCCTGTTGAGCTTGAAGATTGGCTTGAGCTGCTTGCATTGCCGCTTGTTGGTCTGCGGAACCATAACCAAGACCAAGTTGACCAGTCCCTTGTTGAGCCTGAAGACCAAGCCCTTGCTGTTGGGTTTGCATCCCAGCCACATTGCCAGCGTATTGTTGTGCTTCCTGAAGACGCGCACGTTGCGCCGAATCCAAATTAAGTGCTGTCGTAGCTGCCGTAATGGGGTCTTGAGCGCGGCCCATCAGATTGTATTGAGAAGCCACTTGATTGGCAATTCCAGATACATCCTGCTGACTAAGTTGTCCACCAGCCGCAAGTTGATTAGCTGCACCAGCTTGCATCTGATTAAGAAGCGGGTTTTGACCAGCAGATAGTTGTGGCCCAGCCCCTAATTGTTGAGCTTGAATCTGATTAGGAAGACCTTGTTGCGAGAACTGAGGAGCAGCCCCAAGACCCTGAATTGGTTGACCGTTAGCCAAAGCCCTGTCCGTAGCGGCTTGCTGAAGCTGCATCAACTGCGGATTAGCTTGTTGGAACGCTTGAACCGCTTGTTGTCCTAAAGAACTTACATCAGTAATGTCTGCTTGACGTTGATAACGATTAAGTTGCGCTTGTAGGTCGCCAATAGCGGGAGCTTGCTGCGAATACGTTTGAAGCAACTGCGGTAGCTGTTGTTGCAGAATGTTAGAATAAAGCTGCGCGTATTGCGGAGCATATTGTGATTCCGCCGCAAACTGCTGTGGAGCAAGTGCAATTTGTGATTGCAGAACATTAGAATATGTCTGCGCCGGGTCTGGAGTTACTGGTGCTTGAACTGTGGTTGAGCCGAAACAGGGCATAATTTTTAGTGGTTAAGATTTTTAATGTGCCAAACACTTTCACCAAGCTCAGAAAAGCCTAGTTTTGGCATATATTTGAAATAAGGGGAAATTTTTGCACATGGCATGAGGTATTGCTTTATGCCCATTAACTTTAATTTATCTTCAACTTCGTGCAAAACCCTAACGCTTTGCAGAGCAGTCATTTTTTTACTATCAGACCAAACCATTACAACTGGAGCGGAACAAACTGAAGCGTATCCAATAATGTCATTATCATTATTTTTAAGTATATGGCTTGGATAAAGAACCATGTGATTGTCTTTTTTAGCGGCCTCAACAAGCGGATTGAAGTCTTCTAAAGAAAACGGAACAAGTGTGCTTGATGGAATCATCTAAAATTATTGTTTGGGTTGATTTTTATTAAACAAACTACCGAAGTTAAAGGCTTGTTGAGGCATTAAGCCTCCTTGCGTATTTTGCTGAAGGCTAGTTTGTCCTTGTTTATCAGGGCTAAAAAAAGACCGAACTTTATCTTTAAACAATCCGCCTCTATCTTGGCTATATCCAGCCCAAGGTTGCGCTTGTTGACCGGCTTGGCCTTGCTGCCCTTGTTGGCCTTGCTGACCATAAACAAGTCCACGGAGATAAGGAGTTAAAATGCCTTGTTGTTGTCCTGAGTTAGCTTGCATTTGCCGCATTTCATTAAATCGTTGAAGATACTGCTGCATTTCCGATTGTTGTTGCGGTTGTATTTGTGGCGCAGCTTGTGGAACATAATTAGCAACAGATTGCCCGCCGCCATATCCTTGCATATTACCATTAGCTTGTGGCGCAGGAGATATACCACCAGCGGTAGGTGCATTAGCAATGGGAGGTTGGGCTGGATTTTGTGATGATGGGCTACACATATAATTAAATAATTTTAACGGTTAAACGGATAACGATTTTCAATCTTGGACGTTGGGGGCAACTTCTTTGAGGTGACCGTCTTTTTCGAGAGTTTCTTTTAACAACTGCAAAGCGGTTTCTACGGCAAAATAACCAGAACGGCTAACTTTGCCCGCATAAACGGGTTGTGTGGCTTCATCTACAATTTGTAAGGCTTCTTTTATGTTCATAGGTTAAATTGTCATACAATCAAAAGTTAAAGATACGTTATTGGAATAAGCCACGGTGCTTGCGCTGTCTGTTACTTTGCAACGCCATGTGCCAGTCTTTGTGCCATCTGACGCAAAGTAAGCGTAGAACTGAGTTGTAGAATTGCTGGAGTATTGGGCAGAGATATTGCCATCCCCACTTACAAACTCCCAAGCATAAGTGTATGGACTAACACCACCAGTAGGTGTGCAAACCGAAGAATCTGTTGTATAAACATTTGTTGGTGGATTTACGCCACTTCCAGACAACAAAGTAGGTGAAGCAGTTGCGCTTAATGGAACAGCATTGTAAGTCGTTGTAACCGTAACAGATGAACAGTCAGCCGTATTTGGAGTCGGAGTAAGCGAATCCGTAACGGTGCATTTCCAATAACTTGTGTAAGTATTAGTGGGCGCACCAGTCCGGCTAAATGTAGTTGAAGAAAACGTAGAACTGTTTGCAGAAGTATTGGCGTCTCCACTTGTTCTTGTCCATATATAGGTATATGGCGACAGCCCACCACTAGCGGTAGTGGCTACTGAGCCAGTAGTGACAACTCCGCTGCCTTGGATTGTTCCGCTGGCAAGCACCGGCGTAACGCTAAGAGCAAGGGCGGCTAAGCTGTAAGTTAATGAAATACTTACGCTGCCTGCATTAACCGAGTTAGAAAGACTATCTGTAACTACGCACTGATAGCTTGCCGTAATTGTGGAGGGCGCGGTTCCAGTATATGAAAAAGTTGTAGTTGCGGAAGTTGAACCACTAAGCGTAAGCGTTGTTCCGCTAACTTTTGTCCATGCGTAAGTGTAACTTCCAGACCCACCAGAAGCTGCTACAACTACCGAGCTAGTCGTAATTGAACCATTTCCAGTTGTAGAACCAGAAAGAGAATTTGTGCTTAATGAAGCACTCATGGTCGAAAGCTGAAAAGCTACCGATACCGAAACATTGCTAGTAGATGCTGAATTTCCAGAAGCATCTTTAACAGCACACGACCAAATAGCTGTTTTAGATGAAGGGGCTGTGCCTGATGCAGTCCATGAAACGGAAGAAGCCGATGCACTGCTAATGCTAATTGTAGCATCACCGCTGCCCCTAGTCCAAGTATAAGTATAAGGACTTATGCCACCAGACACTGTAACCGCAACTGCGTTTGTCGTGTAAGGCCCATTGCCTACGCCCGAACCACTAGCAACGCTTGTGCTAAGAGAAGCAGCAAGCAAATATGACGTAGAAGAAACTCCTGCTACGGTATGGAGGGCAATAATCATTACAGTTGAACAGACCAGAACGCTTTAACCGAAGCATCAGTTGTGCTGGTTGGAATTAAAGTAAGTATAGCTGTTTTGCTTGCGGCAATCGAAGCCGGGGCAGCAGAACCAATCCACACCCATCCAGCAGGCCAAGAGATATTGCGAGCCGTAGAATCAGAAGAAACAATTAACTGTTTGGCGCGCCCAGCCGCCAAATTGCTTGTGTTAAAAGTAATGTCACCAGTTAGGGCAAGCGTTTGAAAATTGTTTGTGCTTAAATCTAAAGTAACCGTGCTGGCATAAGTAATTGCTAAAATAACTGTTTCGTAGCGAGTAGAACTAACAAGCGTTAGTCCACTTAATGTGCCACTAGAACCAATGCCAAGAGCAGTAAGTTGTGCAGCAACGGAACCCGCAGCAATGATTGCCCGCCCATAAGTGTCACAAGAAATTTCTTCCCAGTCACCCGTTCCGGCGGTAGAACGTCCAATAAGTTTGCCAGTTGCGAGTGTAACTTTGCCAGTGTTGACAAAATTATTAAGATACGTCGCATCGCAAGTATCGCCGTTTACGGCAGAAAAGCCTGATACAAGTGTAAGTGCCATAAGATTAGTGGGTTGTGGTGTATTTGCGGTCTTGCACGAAAGCGGATACTGTTAGATTGCTGATGCCGCCAGTTTGATTAGTGTTAAGATATTCAATTTCAAGTCCATAACCTCTTAGCCCAACGATTCTTGGAACCGTTTCAGTATTGGTGTATGTAGAAGAAACGGATGGCAACTCTTTAGTTACGTCGGGTTTAATGCCATAAGCTGTTATATCCCAAGCATTATTAGCATTAAGATTAAAATTGGTTGTAACCGAATTAAATCTCTTAAGTGCTGGAGTATCAAAGATATAACGACGGGTGCGGATTTTGCCTTCAATGGTATATTCTGCCGCTGGTTGGCTAGCTGAAGAATACTCATCAACTTCAAGTTGCTCGTAAGCGTAGATTCCGCCCTCTTTAGAAATAACAAATAGGGTCTGTTGGTTATTCAGCAGCGAAGTAACCATGTAATCGCAATAGAAGCCATTGGGGAAGCTGTCGATAGACTCCCATGCCTTGTTAATGAAGTTGTAAACAAGAAGGGCGTTATTGCGTGTGCTGCCGTCTACTGGAACAGCTAGGTAATAGCGGTTGTTGCAGTAGGCCGCGCAAGCCCCAGAAGCGTAGCTAAAGTTGATTGTCTTGATGGTGGGGTCAATCGGGGCAGATAATGGCTCAGATGCGCCACGAAGCAGCAATTCCAGCCCCGGCTGCAACTGGAACACACCACGGTCAGACAAGAACAAGACGCTTGAACCGCAAGTTGCCGCTGTTCGACGCCCAACACATCCGTTCTGGCGGGTAAGTTCTTGAACAGAAACATTGGCTACGTCCCCATTGGTATTGTTCATCAAGTAAAGACTGTGACGATTAAATACAATGGTTTGCGCTTGTTGGTAGGGAAAGAATCCGATGAGGTAATCCGCCTGCCCCTGAGCAATGTTAAACTGTCCGTAAATGGTGTCGTATTGATTTACGTTCTCAATGTAAGACGCTAGTATCTTGTTTCTGTCGTATTGAAGAAGGGCGCGGTCGGATTGCATTAAGCCAAAATCCGATGTCGGCATATAGATGTTATTGCCGCTAATTGTGCCGTAACTATTAACCACCCAAGTCTGAGTTTGGTCGCCATCCCAACGCAAAGGAATCTTAAGCTGTGCAAATGTTTTAGTTCCAGTGGCAGGAGAAGTTCCGCTACCCGCAAAGACGTAAGTAAATTTGGTCGTTGTAGTAACCGTAATTTGATAATTACCGTTATACGGAGTTTGCGTTGCCCCAGCAATCTTCACCCATTGGTTTGTGGCAAGGCCATGAGCCGCTGTGGTTGTTACCGTAGCAGTCGTAGAAACAGAGGTTATGCTGGTTATTGCTGCGGTAGCCGTAGCCAATCCACGCAGCATATACATAGACCCACCCGCTTGGAACATATCTACTTTGTCCGTAGACTTTACTGTTTCATTGGCAGGGTAATTTTGCGAAGTCACCGATTGCCCCGGAGAGAACATAAAGGTTTTAGTCCCAGTCGCTACAATTATCCATTCAAGGTTTGTATTGGGGTCAGAAAAAATCTGAGTGTAAAAAATACCGTCTGTAAACGAAGGAAGAATAATTGAACTGCTTCCAATAACAAAGGGAAGAACCAGCGGCGTGTTTGCAAATGAAATGCTATTTGTCTGCTTCTCCATGCCTTTACGCACGGTAGCTTGAAGCTGATTAAGCCGCATATTCTCAGACACTTGAACGTATGATTCCGGCAACTGTTCTGGTTGCTGACGGTTATCCAGCCCAATAAATTGAGAATCACCAGCAAACTGAATTTGGCTGTCTGGTGCTACTATTTCTTCGTAATTGATAGGCATGGAGATAAACCTTATGGAGAATTATATGCTTCTACGGCACTTACATTATTTGCGCCATGAGATACGGCCTTTGTAGAATCAAGGCAGCAAGCGGCTAACACAGCACCAGAAAAAATTAAATTTAGGTTTGTGGCTGTTATTTGGTCGCCGGTTGTAAATGAATTACCAATAGTGATGTTAGCCATAGGGATAGTGTATCATGTGATTATTTTACTATTTCCATAATAAATTGGTTGCCGCTTGGTCGTGAACCACCAGCAGGAGATAGATTTATACTTACTCCAGATGATTGATATACAAGCACTTCCCAAATATCATTTAAAGCAGTGGTAAGTGTTCCAAACGAAGCACTGCAATAAGGACTGCCATCGGGCCAACCCATTGTCCATACATCGCTTGAATTCTTTACTAATTGTACGTATGCACCAGCTCCGGGAGCCGCTGCAAATTGTAAATTAATATTAAATTTAACCCTGTAAATATTTTTATTTATTGTGATTCTGGTGGGATTGCCAGAATTCCACATAATGTCATCGTTTAATTCGGCCGCTTGGAAATTAACATAAGTGCCTGTTGTGTTGGCAATTGCTTGAGTTGAGGTAGCATAAACCGACACTGTTCTTCCAGTATAAAAATCGCAGGCAATAATTTCTGCCTTAATGGGAGGAGTGGTAGAAGAATTATTTCTAGTTGCTCCATTGGTTAATACTAAAGGAGTAGAATTTGAGCTAGTTAAATCAATTAATGCTCCACTGGTTTTAATATTTACTATCTTGCTTCCATCTACGCTTAAAGCCGCTGAATATAAAGCTCCCAACCCGCTAGTTTGTGAAGCAGATTGTAGAACACCACCAGTAATTGCGACATCATTAACACCATAAGCAGTGCCATTGCTAGTTCCACCATCACTAATTGCAACCGCTGTAATAGGAGTTAATGACCAATTTCCACTACTTGGTAATCCAGTAACTCCAGATGGATATGCAGTTAAAGCTGCTTGCCAATAACATCCATCAATATTTATTTGTTGTCCTATTTCAACACGAATACCACCAAAATCTGTTCTTGGCCCACCATTAGCTCGACAGTTGCTAATAGAAATTGCCGTTGCTGTATACCCAGCTATTGGACTTCCATGAATAAATATAGAATTTTCTCCATAGTCGCAGAACATATCTGATAATAATATGCCTCCGCAATAGGATTGAAGACTTGAATTTCCTTTTCTGGCGCAAAAATAAAGAGATGAAGAACCCTGTAACTGACGACCGCCTTGATTGGTATAGATATTGCGAAATGTGCTTTCGGCAACTGAAGTGCTGCTACTTCCAGATACTGCTACTCCTCCACCAAAAAGACAACAAACATACAAACTAGTGCAATAAACACCAGTTTCATTGCTGGCAATAGTTTCATTAACTCTAATAGTCGTAGTAGATGGTATAGATGTTATCCGCCACTTTTTATTATATGCCGTGTTATTGGTAGCTCCATTAATAACAATATAATCACCAGCCAAAAAGTTGTGTGCAACGGGTGTAGTAACTGTAAAATAAGTTCCAGAAGAAGTAATAGTGCTTCCTTGAAATGCCTTAAACGGCCCACCATTTTCTACAAATATATTATCTATTTGAAATGTATCTGCGCTGGCTAAAACTAACGTTGGCTTAACCCCAGAAATTCCATTTGTAAAAACTCCAGTAATAGCCGTTGATGATTGTTTAAACCAACAGTTTGTAATACGTGCAGATGGTTGTGTCCCACCAGAATCTCCACCAACACAAAAAGCCGTTCCAAAACTACCAATAACTATATTTTCAAAATTGGTTTGTGAACCAGACTCATACCAAATGGCCCCAGTCGGCCCTTGATACATGGGATTATTGGGTATGTATGTAATGCCACTAGATGAACCAAAGTTACCATCAGTCATCATGTTGGACATCACTATGTCTTTAACAATGCAACTATTGCATGAAGTAAAACGTAATATTGAATAAGGAAAATTACACGGTGTATATAATGGAGGATTGGTCACTGCAAAACCTCCAATAATACTACCTTCACCAAAGTTACTAAATTGAATCATGCAGTCATCTACTGCAATATCATTGGCCCCAAAACCAAAAGTTAGTTTTGTGTTATTTCCATTGCCAATAACATCAATAGAATAACCAGTGGCATTTAATGATAATTTAGAGTTAAAACTATAACTTCCAGTTGGAAAATATAATTTACCAGTAGACGTACCAACCGCAGCAGAATAGGTCTTTATGGCATTAAATGCTGCTAATACTGGGGTTACGCAACTAGTGTATTGATTTACTGTTCCAGCCCCAAACCAACGAACATTTATAAATGGATTATTATTAGACGTTGTAGGGCCAAATCCATATCTAAACCAGCATCCTTGAGTTGCTGTGCTTCCATAAGTTCCTCCGGGAACAATAATTGTTCCGTCATTATCTACTGCCGTAGTATTAGGATATGAAAAATGCCATAACCCTCCGCCACCATCTCCATCAACAGTGTATCCTAATTCGTTAATAAATTGATTATTAACAGCTCCTGTATATGCTCGTAATGCAGCACGATTATTAATGACAATGCTAATGTTTGCCGTAGAAACAGTGATGTCAGTTCTGTAATTAACTGCATCATCCGCTGATGTTATTGTTATGTTGGAACCTTGAACAAAGTTGATGCGAGGGCGCGTCTTTAAAACACTTCCATCTTTCAGAATAGAAATAGGCCCATCAATTAAAGGGCCATTAAACTGAAGCTCTGGGATAAAATCGCTCATTTCTTAGAATAACGTGTCCCCACCCACCAAAAGGCCATTGTCCAAGCTGCAAACTGAACGTCTGCAACCATTGTAATCTTTGTGGCTTCATCCATGTTGAAGAAAATAACTACTAAGAATAAGATACCAAACCATGTCAGTCCGGGGCGGGTAAAATTACGGAAAGCATCTACCATCAAATATAGATTAACCACCCACGGTGATGCCCCATCAGGAATCTTAGACATCCCTGAACTGTTGGCTCCTTCCTGAGACTTAGAGAAGGCGTTCCAAGCAGCCTCTTTCTCCGCCGCCGCAACCTTTGCGTTCATAATCATTATGTCCACTTCGGCCTGCTTTTTTCTGTTCCAAGTCTCGTAGAATGATGTCCCCAAATGTAGCAACGAACCAACCACACCGCCACTCGCCGCATTAAATAAAATGTCTGTGATGTTCATAAATGATAATAGGTTTGGTGGGGCTATATACCCGAATAACAGTAGGTGGCCGTGCAATAACAACGCACGAACACAACAATGCTGTGGCGATTAACACCACAAACATTGTGAGCTTTCGATTCACTGCTTAGACCTCGTGAGCCGTGCAGTAAACAAGTCCGCTTGTGCCGGTAGAACGGAGGAACTTAGCTGCCTGCGCTTTGGAGCGAGGCCAGAAGTATTTCTCGCCAGCCACAAGGATATGGCCGTTACCAGCCGCAGGTGTCGAATTATCAAAGGTCACATAAACATTGGCCGTTTGAATATCGAGGAATACCAGCGTGAATTGGTCGTTCTGGGTGAAAAATGCAGTAGCAATCTGAACGCCACCAGAAGTTGCGTCTACCGTAAGGGCAGAACCCAAGAGAAGCGTGCCGTTGAAAATACCCGGCTTTGGGTAGATGTTATTGATATTGTATGAGCTTGACATAATCTATTAGTAGTTAGCGGTTTGCGGGTAATTAAATCTTAATTCCAAAATGCTTCAAGAAGTCTTTGAAGAAATTAAACACTGGATAAAACCAGCCTTGGTTCAAGGCAACAACTTTGTAAGTCTGTGGCTTGAAATAAGTAATAAGGTCTTGATTCTCCAATGCAGGGGCATCGGCAGTTAAAAGCCTTACTTTAACTGGGCTGCCATCTGCGGTATTGATGTGCAGAGAGATACCTTTGGTGCGGGCGTTGGATTGGTCGGAAAAGTTACCAAGGTCGTAATCGGTTTCCGAGCCATGCCCATACTGAGCCGCCACCATGAGGCGAATGTTCGTAGAACCCCCTTTAATCGTCGAGCAATAGGTATTGGCGGCATATAGCTCATTAACCATAACCTCTACGTCATGGCTGTGGTTAATGTCTATGGCGTCCTCTAAACAGTCTCTGGCGTCAATCGAATCGACGAGGATGCGTAACCGCAAACAACCACTAATCTTGAGTAAATCAGTGATTTTGACGCCTTCTTTCTTAACTAGCTTACCAAGAGTGACTTCCCTCATTCCCTCAATGTCACTCGTAAAGATAGGCACACCATCTTGCCAGATGTTCCCATTATCGTCGCCATGAAAGGCAACGCCAAAGGAATCTTGTGTGCCGTCAGGGTTCATTGTTATTCGACTTTAGGCTCTTCTTTAGGTTTTAAGGCTTCTGCAATCTGCTCGGCACACTTGCGAACAAGTTCGTGCTGCTCAGCATTAAGCGGAGCAAGGCGGGCTGCGGCATAGAGGTTGTTTAGTGCTTGGTCGTTATTCATGGGTATGATTTTGATTTAGTTAATATCTAGTAGCTTACCAGAAAGTTATTAGCTTATAGTTTTTTGTTAATCAATTCAAATAGCGCCTTTACCTTCTCCTCCAGCACCGCCACCCGCAAATCCAGCTTACTAAGCACGATGATGAGTGTGATGATGCCCAGCAAAATAGGCCAAGCCTTCATTATTAGGTCGAGTGCGCTCATTTGGATATTAGGTTTTTATTAAAGTTCAGCATCAACTTTTATTTTGCCACCACTAGTCCAACTAAAAGCACGACCTACCACTAATGAAGCCAATAGAGATACAAAATATGGCCTGAATGTATGTTCTGTGCCTGCTATGCTTGATGCACTAGTAGTAGAAGTAGCTGTTGTACCATCATCTACACTGAAAGTTCCAGAAAATGTGCATGTAGGTGCTACTCTCATGGGAACTGGATTTGAAACAGCAACTAATCCACTAGTAGTGGTATTTACAACTCCAACATAAATAGAATTATTTATAGTTTGCCAATAGTATCTTTGGCACATCTGAAGTTCAGTTCCATAATTTCTATTATCAAAACTGGTAGCAGTATTGCCTAACTCAAATTGCGCTCCTGTAATGTAAAAAGTGGCTCCATTTGTTCCCACCACAGATGTTGCCCCCGTAGCTGATAAATAAGCTGTTCCTGACCATGCTCCAGCGGTTCCGCTATACGTTGTGCCTACACCAAAAGAAAAATATACTGAAATACCTTTATCATTAGTTTTTAACCAAGTTCCTGATGTGTCTCCCGCAATATTTACACTAATCTTTGTCCATGTGTTTGCTGTTGATATTGAATACGTGAATGGATAAGAGCGATTGCTTGCGCTATTTTGTATAGCTCCGCCAAATGTTCCAGTTAACGAAGAATAAACCCAAGCAGATAATGTTATTGCTTGTGCGCCTGATGTACCCCAAGCCAAATCGGACACATTAAAGCCTTCAATGGTTTGAGAAAAAGAAAAGTAATCCGTAGCTGCAACAGAATAATTTGAATTTGATGTAAATGCTAAATAATTGGTAAACCCAGCAGTAACACGAGGTTGATAATTGGTTTCCGTTGCACTAGGAGTTTGTTGCCAAGTTCCTTTAGTTGCCAAATTTGCTGAAAAAGCCCATCTATCAATAGTAAGTCCACCGGCAGTCCCGCTTGCCCCTGCATTTCTTTGGTCAATCACCATTGCACCATTGATAAAACGATTCTTAAATCCAGCGTAGTTTATGCCAGTGCAACTTGTTAAAATGCCGCTGGCTGGCGTGCCGAGGACAGGCGCAGTTAGCGTGGGGCTGGTGAGGGTTTTATTTGTCAGCGTCTCGCTCCCAGCCAGCGTAGCTAGCGTTCCAGTTGTAGGGAACGTGACATTAGTGGCCGACGTCAGCGTGCGCGTGTAAGCAAAATTACCGCTACCTGTCACCGTCATCGCGGCATTATTTACCACACCTGTGCCACCATTGGCTGCGGGAAGTGCCGTTCCAGAATACGTCATAGCTAATGTGCCAGACGTTGTAATAGGGCTTCCTGAAATAGAGAATATGCTAGGAACTGTTGCTGCTACTGAAGTAACTGTACCAGCACCAGCAGGAGTTGCCCAACTACCATCCCCGCGCCAGAAAGTTAAAATAGATGCGCTTGTGCCACTGTTAAGATTAGTAACAGGCAGATTCCCTGTGACACCCGTTGTCAAAGGGAGGCCAGTCGCGTTTGTTAGCGTGCCGCTTGCAGGAGTTCCGAGGACAGGCGCAGTTAGCGTTGGGCTAGTAAGCGTCTTGTTCGTGAGCGTGTCCGTTGTCGCTTTACCAACCAATGTATCCGTGGCATCTGGCAGCGAGAGCGTCCTATCCACCGTCTGCGTGCTAGACAACATTGTGCGCGTGTTCGTCGTGCCGCCGCTAGCGTTGAACATGATGCGTTTCGTGGCATCTGTTGAGTCTTGCACGTTGACGTAGCCTGACGCGCCCTTGCCAGCCAAATGCAGCCCAACGCTGGCGTCTGTTCCGGTTGCCGTAATGTGAACAGCATTTCCAGTCGCTGAGTTCTCAATGGTAACTTGATTAACCGCTGACGCAATAGAAGCTAGTTTGAGCGTAGCGTTAGCACTCGCGTCGTTAATTTGGGCAATAACTGGGGTGGTGATGGTGGGAGAGCCAGAAAGCACTACATTTGTAGTCCCAGTAGACGCTGTAACGCCTGTGCCGCCGTTGGCTACGGGCAACGCCGTGCCGCTGTAAGTAATGGCTAACGTGCCAGATGTTGTAATTGGACTTCCAGATATTGAAAATACGCTAGGAACTGTTGCTGCAACACTAGTAACAGTGCCAGCACCCGCAGGTGTTGACCATGTGCCATCTCCACGCCAAAAAGTCGTAGCTGATGCACTTGTCCCACTATTCAAATTGGTGACTGGCAAGTTTCCTGTAACACCAGTTGATAACGGTAGACCAGTGCAGCTTGTAAGCGTGCCACTACTAGGAGTTCCCAAGACTGGGGTAGTCAACGTAGGACTCGTCAACGTCTTGTTGGTCAACGTATCCGTAGTTGCTTTACCAACTAATGTATCAGTGGCAACTGGCAGAGTTAAAACAGAAGTTCCAGCCGCCGCACCAGAAACAACCGTTGTAGTTCCACTTGTGCTACCACTCAGTTTTACACCTGTCCCACCAAACGTAGGAAGGGTGGCAAATACTAGCGAACCACTACCAGTCTCGTCTGTTACCGCCGCCGCTAAATTAGCCGATGTAGGTGTTCCAAGGAATGTTGCTACACCTGTGCCAAGACTTGTAATACCTGTGCCGCCGTTTGCCACTGGAAGCGTCCCGGTAACGCCCGTTGTAAGCGGAAGGCCGGTTGCGCTGGTAAGAACTGCCGCAGATGGTGTTCCTAGATTTGGTGTGACTAAAGTTGGCGAAGTATCTACAACAAACTTTGTCCCGGTTCCTGTTTGCGAAGCAATGGACGTTGCGTTGCCAACTGACGTAATAACACCAGTTAAGTTGGCGTTGGTCGCATCATTGCCATTCAGCTTCTGGATAGCTTGTAAAATAGAATCTGTCGCTGCTACCGTTCCTGCACCGCTAACGTAACCAGTAAGAACTTTAGCAATAACAGGGGCGTTAGTAAGAGTGGTGGCATTGCCTACGCTAGTAACGTCGCCAGTAAGATTTGCGTTTGTTACAACGGTTGCCGCATTGCCGACCGAAGTTACACCACCTGTTAAATTAGCGTTGGTTGTGACATTACCCGCAGTCAAGCCAGCAGCCGTGCCAGTAATGTTTGTGCCAACAAGTGCGGTCGGCGTGCCAAGCGCAGGAGTAATTAACGTTGGACTAGTATCTACTACAAATTTACTTCCTGTTCCTGTTTGTGACGCTATGGAAGTAGCATTACCGACTGACGTAATTACGCCTGTTAAATTGGCATTGGTTACCACCGTTGCAGCGTTACCAACACTCGTAACGCCACCAGTTAGATTAGCGTTAGTTACTACGGTAGCTGCAAATGAACCTGTGCCAGAACCAGTAACTCCGCCTGTCAGCGTTATTGTCTGATTGCCAGTATTTGTGCCGCTAAGGTTTGAACCAGTAACAGTGCCACTTGCAGCAACGCTCGTTGGAGTAATTGCTCCAAGCGTAAGACTAATTGCTGGAGTTGTAGTTGGAGTTGCTACTGTCCCAGACACGCCATTAGCCGTTGTAACCGATACGCTAGTAACACTACCAACATCGGGGGCGGAAAGCGTAATCCCACCAGCCGAATTAGTAATCGTCATACCTGTGCCAGCGGTTAAGTTGGCTACCGTATAACCAGTCCCATTGCCTATCAATAATTGCCCATTGGCAGGAACTGTTGAAACCGCCGTGCCACCCTCCGCAATAGGAAGAGGCGAAGTAAGGTCAATCGAGGTTGCTTGTAGCGTGGTAAATTTACCAGTAGAAGGCGTAGTTACACCAATCGGCGTTCCATCAATGGAACCACCCGTGATAACAAAGTTTGCAGGCGTTTGAGCCGGATTGACTGGAATAACCTCATTACTAATACCAGAGGGGTTATTGGTCGATTGGCCGTATCCTACGTTAATTGCGTTAGGGCCGAAGGGCATGGTAATAGATTAGTAGTAAGCCTGACTTGTGACGTGAGTTGTGTAGCGGGTAGGCATTGTAACTGCCATTTGCAGTTCCTGACGCTCAAGTTCTTTAGTGAGCAATTCATCAGCCATTTGCTTCATAGCACCGGCCTTTCCCACCTGTCCTTCAATGGTTAGCCAATCTGCAAAAGAAGAGTAAACCACATAATCCAAAAATATATACGGAACTTCGAGAAGATACCACTTTTCTGGATTTGTTTCTGGGCTTTGTCCGGCAGTAGTCGTAGCAACACACTGCCAAAAGTCGCTGTAACCAGTAGAATAAGTGAAATATACTTGGTCGCCAAGCGTATAGTTTGTAGCGGCACTATAATCTGAAGCAGCAAACTCAGGGCACTGCTTACGATAATACAGATAATAAACTGGAATAGGAACTGCCGAAGTATTCGTTGTAAGAACGAAATTGTTGGTGACGTTGAAGTTGGTTGCTTGGTCATTTATTTTAATGCCCTTGTCTGTGAGACGATAACCAACTCTGCGGGCAGGCTGTGCATTAAACGGCGAGTCTTTCCAAATTGTAATTGGAATGTCGATTTGGGGTGCGCCAACTTGCGAATAAGGAATAATAATTCCTCCCGTAATCGAATAGGTATCAACCGCTGATGCCTGCCAAACAAAGAAAGTAAGTCCCGCCGTTAGAAGATTTGACCCACCAACTTGAACACGGTGAAGCGTCAAGTCTAAGGGATTAAATGCAATAAGGCAGAATTGCCAAACATTCGTTAATGAGAATGTCTGAGTAGCAACTAAGTTACCATCAGACAAACGAACTACTTGAATCGGAACATCAGCATTGGTTGAAGAACGCATCCATATTCCAAAGTAGTTTTGATAAAGTGACACGGGCGTAAACGACTGCGACATATACGCATTTGTGCCCGTGGTTGTAATTGTCGCCGCATCCACCTCACCAGAGATAGGATTAGGGATAGATTCAGGAGTAACATTAACGTTGTTCCGCGCCCATACAGCGTTCTGGAACGTATTGGGAAAGTTCAGCAAATTATTTGCGCTGACGTATTCACCATAGGGGCAGAGGTCAACCCAGTTGCTCTGTTGCCACGCATACTTCATGTTCTTATTAAAGAACGTATTAAGTATGACCAATTCCTGCGATTGCAGATTGGCCTGCTCAATGCCAATTAGAGCCGCAATGTTGGCATTGAATTTACTGTAAGGGACTTTTCTCATGGAACAATAATGGAGTTGCGGCTATCAGTTTTCATTACGGCTTTAAACTGTGGGTTGTCTTTTAAGAAAGCATTAACAAACCCTTTGTCATTCCAACAGCCGGGGTATTCTTGCTGCCACCGAATATAAAGATTCAAGGGAATCTTGGCCTTTAACTGTCCCACTCCGTCAATACGGAGCGACCCAGCTTTTTGTAACTCTTTACCGATTTTCTGCCCACGTTCAATGATGTCCTGTTTTTCAAAAGGAAGCATGGCATCAGCCAATGACCACATCTGTCGTGCGTTCTCGGGAGTATTCTCTAGCATGGGATTTAGAAATTGATGGGGAAGAGAAGGGCAGCGTGAACCACCCTTCTCCACCCATGAAACAGACTTAAGCCAGACGGCTTAAATCAAGTAGGTTCAAATAAACGTCAACTTCACCAGCCGTAAGGGCCGATGGAGAATCGCTTACTGAATTTGTAAACACTGCTTTAATCGTTGCAGCGGAAGTGCCCTTAGCGGACGCAACCGTATTGACCGTGTTCAAACCAGTGCTGGGCTGGATTAAACCAGCGGACAGAACCGATGTAGCGGCCAAAAACGCATTTGTTGTGCCAGTGACGCCGACTTGAATCGACAAACCACCAGTGCCAGCAAACGCTGTCTGCACGAGTGCAAACGCACGGCTAACAACCCAAAAGGCCGCTGTTGTGCCAAGGGTCATTGTAACCGTATCTGTCGAGCCGGAGCCATAAGCTACGTCCGCAGATTTGATGTTATAACGGATTGTCGCAGCATTGAGACGCTCCGGGTTGCTTTCGATAAACACCTTTTTAGGTGAGATTGTAACTGCTGTATCAGCCATTGTAGTATTCTCCTATTGTTAGTTGTTATTAAGAGCTAGCGGCGAATTTGCCGAGACCCTTGGGGTTTTTGCACATCAGCGTGAGTGTAGACTCCACTGCGCCACGGCGACCGCCGCCTTGGTCAGGGAACTCTTCAGACTGCATACCGATGTAATAACCGATACCAACCAACTCTGGGTCGATAACATAACCGCGAGCGCGGCTCTGATTTGTAGGAGCGAACACAGCCGTCTCGTTAGCAGCAGTGGCGCAACCGTTGAACAAGTCAGGAACAACCGTCACATGATGGAAGTCACCATCATAGATTTCAACATTCAGCGAAACCTCATGCTCTTTAGCATTTTGGATAACTTGATATGTTTGGGTTGTGCCAGACGAGCCAGTGGCGCGTTGGAACTTGCTGATAGCGCGTTTCAGGTTCGGGCCAGCAAACAGCGTGTAGTTACGCTTGCCGCCATTCACTTCATAGATGCTCTGAAACACACCGTTAAAAGTGTTTTCTGTGAGCGAAGCGGTGGCCGTAGCGTCGATGCTGCCAGAGGGTGTCAGATAGCTCGAAGGAACAGCATTGATTGTTTGAGCTGTGGCTTGAATCCACTTGCCCAGACCACGCATAAGGTAAGGAACCGAACCGTTGTCTTGCTGCATTTCGTTGTCCGAACCAACAGCGGACTCAATGTCACGCTTCAGTTCGCGGGCAGACTTAACCTTCGCATTAGCGACTTCATTGCTAACACCAGCTACATCGGCGGCTTCCGCAAGGCGGGAGACCATCCAAGTGCGAGCAAATGTCTGCACAAAGTTACCAACACGACCACGATTAGCGGCCTTGTTCTGATAGACAGCAAAGTCTTGACCTTCGAGCTTACCCGGAAAGTAGGGAGCCGAAAGGGTGTCCATTTGCCATTCTTGGAATTGTTGACGAGGACGGACAGTCTTCGCAAACATTGATGTTTTAGGGCAATCCTCTGGTTCGAGAATTGTAAGAAAATCGGTCAAATCCTCACGGACGCCGACGAGATTGTATGTTGTTGCTTGAGCCATTGTAGTAAGTTATCGTTTCTGGAGATTTCGTTCAGTGTGGAGCAGTAAACGGGCAGCCTCATTAACTTTCAGTCCGCCTTTTTTATTCAACAACTTGTCGATTTCGCTATTGTTCCTAGCTCGGCTAATCTCTGAATCAGGGGCGCGAGTTGCACCCGATGAAGAAGAGAACTCAGCTTGTGAAGCTGGGGCTTTTGCTTTAATTGTCGGCTTCTTTTCGACTGATGCGCCTTTACGCGCTTCAACCGCTTTGAATCCTTCAACGAGGAGTCCCACTACCACATCACGGTCAGCGCGGCCAGCAACAGAGGGGTCATTCATAAACCTCTGCGCCATGACATATTCCGTTGAGTTCTTGTTAGAAATCCACGGAAACATATCAACCGCTTGTTGTGAACTTTGGGTTCTCGCTTGCAGATATTGAGCTTGTTGGGGGGCATAGTCCTCAACAACGCGCTTGGCGTTGCGCATGGCGGTCTTTACAGACTGCCGTGTGAACTCTTGACCACCATACTCAATGGAAGACATATCATTGTCCTCCATCTGGGCGATTAAGTCTTCGGAAGTGCGTAGGGCTTCTTTCGCTTTAGTAAACTCTTGATTAAGAGATTGAATGTCAGCGATGTGGCCTAACGGGTTGCTTGGGTTAAGCACTGGCGGGGGAGGCGGCGGAGTAGCTTGCTGTTGTGATTGAGATTGATTCTTAATCTCAGTAAGCTGCTCAGAAAGAGATTGAACTTGTTGGTCAATGCTTTTCCGTTTCGACACTTCCTTGCCAATACGTTTCTCAAACTTGCCAACTAACCGTTCCTTTTGTTTATTAAGGGCGGCTCTGGCAATTTCCTTAGCTTTAGGGTCTAACGTATCTAGTTGTGAAAGAACGTCCTCAGAGTCCGATTCTGCCTGCTCCTGTTCGGGGGCATTATCGGTTTCCTCTTCGGAATCCTGAATGTTGACTGGGTCTGCCTGTTCTGTATCAGGCGTTTCTTCCTGCGGCATTTCTGCCGGAGCAATAACAGAAGAGTCTTCTGGTTTTGCCGTCTCCACTGGACTATGCTCTTTTTGAGTAGAGAGCTTCATCAAGTGTTGAGCAGCTTTATCCACAGACATATTGCTCAGTTTGTCATCGCCAGTTTGGGCCGGAGCCTCGGTCGGTGAAGTTACCGTATTATCGTCAGACATGGTTTATAGACTCCAAGAAACTATAACTAACAACATGGGTAAACGACCCAAGACGTTGAGGGTAGAATTACCCTCGGAAATTGAGTGTCAAGATTGTTCTTCATTAACAACTTGCGTATATAGGTCAGTAGCGTCGGCAATGCGGTTTAGGATGTCTGCATAAACACGGGCTTCGACCGAATAGGCCAAAGACACTCGTTCATCTGCAATTACATCATCATGCCACATTCGAGACAACGCGACCTCTCGCAAATTGTTTAACGAATCACAAAACTTAACAAAGGAGGCGTGCCCCTTGAGTTCGCGGATAGCTTGGTTAATGTCGGCATCCGTGCATCCGACAGGTTTGTATTTCAGTTGTTTGACTTGTTTCATGGGAAGTCGTTATTACTGAGCAGGTTGCTGGGGCATCTGCTGTGGTTGTGCGCCTTGCTGTTTCTGCATCACTTGCTGGAAAGATGCACCTAAGCGGCCAGTCTGAGCATTTTGTTGCTGAGTAATGGTCTGCTGAATTTGCTTGGCGCGAGTATCAACGCGAGCCTTGAACGTCTGGTCAGCTTGGTAACGCTGTTGAACGTCAGGCATTTGCATCCATTGTTGCATGACTTGCATAGCAACATCTGGAGGCGTCTTCGGGTCAAAGTCCTCCATAAAGCCAGAAAAGATTCGGCTAAGGGAGTTCTTTTCATCCGAAACAACTTGCTGAGTAGCATTGCTGCGCGGCTGAATGACGGCTTCTGCAATCGTTGGGTCAATCGAGGATAGACCAATCGTAAGCATCTTTGTCCAATCAACCTGCCCATGTTTGTCTGCTTGTGTAGCAATACCAAACAACTGCGTAAGTTTCTTTTCAACCTGCTCGGCGTTCATGGACTGAACATCAAAGTTCATAAAGAACTGATATTCTTCCGTTGGCTCGCCTTTACCAAAGCGCGTGGGTTGGGCAGAGTTCTGTCCAAGCACACGATAGTAAGTGTTATCATCGCCAAACTGCTGATACAGTTTCCAGACTTGATTAAATGCCCGCGACATTGAGCCAAGGAATTTATTGATTTGATGCTGGTTCATCAAGTCACGGCTCATTGGGTCGCCCTCACGCGAAGCAATAGCAAAGTATTCGCGCAAGTTTTCCGTAAGGATACGCTCAGAGTTTTCTGTATTAGAATCTCCGCGAGGCTGGTCAGCGTAATGGTATTCGCCCGGACGCCGTTCAGGAATCTTTGCACCCGGCCCCCAACGAGAAGGAGAACGCCCAGCGGGATACATCAGCGGTGGGATAATAGCAATCGAAGCAGCGTCGATACGAGAATCGCGGTGCGCCTTAATCATGTTCTGATAAGGCATTGCTACTTCTGGAATACCACGGGTGTCGTGCATCCGGCGAGTAAGTTGCTCACGGCGGAATAAAGTAAACGGATATTGGCCGTGCTTGTAACCAAGCAAACCAAACTTCGCATAACCCGGCTGCTGCTCATCGGCAGGCATCATCGGATTAAAGATAGTTAGGTAAATACCGCTAACGCCGTCTTCATCCGTCAGGCGTTGATACGCATACACCACACCAATAAGGTCGTGATAGCGTTGATAGCGGTAAATAAAGTTACGGCTAATAGGAGCAAGATTCTGGTCAGGAACCAATGGAATCATCCGCCCACGCAATTTAAGAATTGAGTTCTCTACCCATGTCTCATCCCAGCCCTCACTGTGAGCAAAGCTACGGAGCTTATCAGCGGTGAAATATTGAACACGGAAAATATAAGGGCAGAGTTCAATGTCTGTTGCAAATGGAGGAACAAAAACATCTTCATCCAAATTGAACGCACGCAGAACAGGACGAGAGATAGCGCGACCAAGAACAGGAATGGTGCAAACACCAGTGTCCTTCAAGTCCTTCAGCATCTGCGTTGCCTTCTTACTTGAACAATCATAATGCTGTTTAAGAACATCGTGGAATTGCGCAAAAAGATTTTTGTCTTCAAACATATCAAGCAAATTCACTTGTGGGAACTTGGCTTGGAAGTCTACAAGGCGAAGTGTATCAAGAGTTTTCTCTTGGGTGGTTTCCCAGAACGCACCCATCATCGCAATACCCTTCTCGTTAATAAACTGAGAAAGCATTTCAATCTCGCGGTCTACTTCAGGAACCTGAGAGTAAACCAACCACTTCATAAAATTGGTAACATCACGAGCGCGGGTAATGTCTGCTCCTTGAATCGGAACAGCTTCCAGATTCGCCCGCTTAAAAGACATACATTGCATTGCAACCTTCTCGTTCACGATTTGGTCGGCAATATAGTTCTTCATATCGCTCGCTCCATCCCACGGAGTCGGGTCTAAGTCTGCACCTTCGCGGGCGTGCTTCTTACCATCAGCGGCTTGACCATTCCAAATGGCGTAGCGTGTTTCAAAATTAAGACGGCACTGCGATACGAAAGCCGAGCAATCACGCACGGTGTTTTCAAACGCTAAACGGAGTGCAGGAAGGTTCGGGCCATCGCCCTCCTTCGGTGCTACCATCATTGTGTAGTCCGTGCGAGGGTTTTGATTGATACTATCAATGCGCTGTTCCATGATTATTTACGCCGTAGCGATTCGATGTATTGCTGAAGTTCAGTGTTAAGGTCGCGCCATTCTTGACGCAACTCGGTAGCGGAAAGGTCGCCAGACGACTCGGCGGCATAAGCTGCTTGAGCAGCGACATTAACTTCCAACTGCATCTCAAGTATTTTATTGCGATACTCGGTATTCTCGTAGGGGTTCATTGCTAGTCTTAGATGTGTAACGGTTTATGATATGTAAAGTAAAATGTGAGACTAAATCTCAATAACTAAATGTCCGGCCTGTGTCAACTGTGCCATCTTCAGTGTTGTTGCACGCCCCAGACACCAGTAAATAACGCACGCAGTCGATAGGGTCTTTCCAGACTTCCTCACGACTAAAGCCAGAATAGTTTTTAAATGCGTCTAAAACATTCACGCAGGATGCGGATATAAACAATTTAGGGCTGTTGGTGCTGGAGATAGGCTCGGTGGCGTTATAGTTAAGCCTGTCGTTAATAAGGGCTATACCATCTTCTATATCAATGCCGGGAGCGGGTATAAAGGTAAGTCCAATGCTTTCTAGTTCCGTAAGTAAGGTAGTTGCCCCATCTCTACTGGGTGTTTTAGCCTGCGAAAGTCTAGGGTCAATCAATCTTTCAAAGATTTCATCCCCTTGTTCCGCTTCTTCGATAAGCTCCTTATAGTCATCAAGCCCATACCCAAGTGGCTTCTGTGCCTGACCTGCCTTGCCTTCTGGTGTTTCCGCAGGCTCCGCCCACATACCGAACGATTCATCCGGCCATTCCTTATAGATGTAAATACGATTAAAGGCATCAATCGCCGCCCAAATAATAAACCACGGCTTATTACCAGCAGGGTCTACTACCATGTAGCGTGTATAGCTCTTACGGCTGTCTGGGTCATCCTGCCAAGGAAGTTTATCCAAAACATGAACAGCTTCGTCAAATTTAGGAAATTTACAAGTAGCAGCCTTCGTAGGTATACCATGTGCGCGGGCTAACTGCTCCTCCGGCGACCTGCTCTTCAAGTCTTCTAAGAATTGTTTCGTAGGGATAAAGGGGTTATCCTCAGTCCAAAAGTAATACAAACGCATACCTGACCGGCTTAATGACTCCTCTTCATACGGTATCTCCTTACCAATCAACTTACTATACCGTTTCTTCAATACTTTCTTACGAGAACATATATCTGCCACTAATGGCGTCCATCCATTTAACGTGGTGAATGTCAGCAAGATACGTCCGTTTAAGTCTACAATACGGTATTGCAATGTCTCAAATAGCTTCTGGGGACACTCTTCATCACACCAGATAAGGTGGCTAGACCACCCTTCCGCTATCTGGCTATCATTCCTATATTGCTGGTAGAAATTGAATTGTATCTCTGAACCCTTGGTGTAGCCGGGTAACGGAGGCAAGATTAGCTTAGAACCTGTGAATCCGTTCTTCTGGCTATACTGGATGGAGAAGTTTACACCCTTCTTCTTGCCCATGTCCTTAAAGCGTTGGGGCAAACAGTCCCAGATAAGAGCCTGCTGCTCCGCCACACTCTTCTCCTCATTAACGTGCCAGCACCGAATCTTTGCTTCTGGTATCTTCAAAGCTGCATCCACAACTAACCTAGCAGCAAAGGATGTCTTCCCTGCTCTATTCCCACCTAAGATACAGTGCTTGTTATACTTAGGCCAGTTATCCATGACCATTCTCCAGCTAGATAGGATATACCCAAACTGAATAGGGTCTACCTTAGACGCCTCCTCCACCCTCAGTCTAATAGCGACATGAGCCTTCAACTCCTCATCCGATAACTGGGATGGGTCTATGTCCGGCCACGGTATCCCAAAGTCAGGCTGATACTCGTCTGCGTAAACTACGTTCTTAGCCATTAGTGGATTCTGCCGCCTTTACGGCCATACTCCCCACAAAGCCTATACCCAGCCTCCCCTTCAACATTAGAGGGCTTAACAGAGACTCTAAAGCCTACCATCGGTATCAAATTACGGTCTACCCACAGAACATGAGTGTTATCCCCATCCTCTGGCTTATCCTCTGGGAATCTAATCAACCGCATAGCCGGATTCCTCGGAGCCGCTACTATCTCAGCCTCCATAGCCCCTTCCCCATCTATATGCCACACTATCGGCACTACCTCTGGATTAAACATCACCGGCTTCTCCTCCTCCACCTCCACCGGCCTAGCCTCATCCCTAGCCTTCAAATGCGCCCTAATCCTCTTATCCACTAACGCCACTACCTCATTATATAGCTCAGGACTATCCCCTAACACCCCTCCTGAAAACCCTTTATCAATACTTTTTAGTAAGTTAGGTGTAAGCATTTTCGCCACCTCGTTGCCTGCTACCTGAACCCCCTCCCCCCCTAGCTGATAGCCAGCCTGAGACTCTAGCTGAGACTGAGTATCAATAGCCTCTCCTGACTCTAGCCTAGCGCGTAGCCTTGCCCGGTGCTTCGCACTCCCCTTGCTCCTTCCCTTAGCCCGACTTTTCCTAGGCTTACGAGGGTTGTAAGTAGGGGATGTATTCCCGATACCTGTCGCTGCGGTAGCCTCTAGGGTATTCCCTACTGGGTTTATAGGCTGTTGAGGACTTGGGGGGCGGGCCGAACCCTCTGCGGTAGCTTCTACGGTATTCTTTATGTCTTGGGGTGTTGGGGGCGGGGGGATTTGAATTGCAGGAGAAACCGATTCTCCCTCTGTAAGTGACTGAGTGTTTTCGTTCATGGTGTGGGCGTGCAGTTAGGAACCTATTCAGAAAAATAAGCAAACTATTTTCGTGCGTAAGTCATTGGTTTCCCTAGTGGACTACGCAAGTCAGTATTAAATTTAGAAAATAAATATCGACATTCGGGGCCGGGTAGTATTCAGTAATCACATCGAAGGCAAACACGCCTAAGACAACCAAACAAAAACAAAATCCATACCATGACCACATATAGTAAAGTTCGTTTCCTTTGTCAGTCCGGCGCAACCGCTGGCCTTGTTTTAGAATCTGCCAAAATACCCGCGCTTGGCATCGTTGGAATCTCGCGCTTGTTTCCCGTTTCAGAGTTCCCGAAAATGATGCGCTTGCAAATCTCTCCACACTATCAGACGTGGGACGAAGCTTTTCTCCATCACTTCAACTAACTCTCAACGCATATAAATAAATGAAAACCACGATTCAAACCTCACGCGGGCTTGTCCGCTTTCAATCAGTCGGCGAACCTATCGTTGGCATCCCGGCTGATACTGGCGATTTTGCAAAGGATGACTCAAATTCTCTTATTTGGAAAATGAAATATGCAAAAAGCAAAATTGCATTACTTCCTGCATTTGGCGACTCCATTGGCAAAGACGTAAGCAAAGCAGAATTAGCCTTGGCAAATATATACATTGGCGAAGCTGCCAAAACTGTTGCTGATTTGCTGGCCGCTGCTATTGCCGCGTTGACCATTGTAAACAGAGAACAACCTGACGGCAGTATTGCCGCCGATTTGCTTAACGCCATTCGTCAGGCAACTAAGGGGGGCGCATGAACGCCACCTTGACCTTTCCTGACAAACAAACAGCGCAATTTTTTGCCACCCAATGGTCAAGGGAAACCTTGCGGGGTTATGTTTTAGGCAAAAACGAAGTTTTACTTGATGGCATTACTGAAAAAGAAAAAACGTGGATTGACTTAACTATTAAACAATTAAACGAAAAGAAAACCGCATGAACCTACGCACACTTACCTTGACCATTACCTTAACCCTGACCGCTTATAGCGCACCGCAAGAGGCTTTTTGGGGGGCTTTACATATCGTAGAATCGGGGGGGGCCGTGGGGCCGATACGCGGAGACAATGGGGCCGCATTGGGCCCGCTGCAAATTCACCGCACCTATTGGCAGGATAGCCGCGTTCAGGGGCGATATGAGGATTGCGCCGACCTTGCCTACTCCCGGCGGGTAGTAACCGCTTACCTCCAACGTTACGCTCAGGCAGCTTGGAAGGCGGGCGATTGCGCTTCGCTGGCCAAAATTCATAATGGGGGGCCGGGTGCTCTGCGTGCTACGGGACAAAAGAAACGAAATTTAGACCGCTACGCCGCGAAAGTTTTATCCCACTTACCTTGACTCCCATTTTACCCCCAAATGAAAACCGCATATACCCTTATAGCCGCCTCACTATTCACGTTGACCGTGATTGTTTCCTATTTTGTTTACTGCCTGCATTGGGTAGGCAAAAAAATAGACGAAAAACGTAAGAAATAGCTTGCAAGGCACTTACCTTGGGCTTTTTCTTACCTCGCTGGCTACCACAGCGACAGTCCAATTTGGGGGGGATTAAACCCTTTCTAGAAGGCCGGTTGAGTTGGTAGCTCACCGGCTTTCTGCTTTTTCCGATTTAAAGTATATACCGCACCGACTGACCTGAGCAAGGCAGGACATGAGGAGTTTTAACGGTGACGCCGTGCGATACTACCAAGCGTCTTAATATATAACGTCCCGCGAGGGAGTGAGTGCCGTGCAACGGGTGAATTGAGTTAATGCCGTCCCATATTGCACGAAAGGCCAACGCAGCTACCGAGTGACTTAGAGCTGAAAACCAAACTTACCTTATAGGAGGTGAGTTGTAGGCACGCGCTGACACCGTTGCCTTAGAGTCTTAAAAACCAAGTTTATACTGATTCGCGTTAGCGACTATACGAATTACCTTGAGCTATGACGTATGACGTTAGACGTTATGACGCCCTCGTGAATTTCATTTAAGCACCTATGGCGCAATTTAATCGGCAGAAATCACAATCGGATAACGGCGTCCGGCGAGGGTTTTTTTTGCCTTTGTAGCTCA
>Ga0209596_1000416_pt1 | contig 39616 bp, 54 predicted proteins | sample M_130807_MF_Meta_FD_187314 | JGI IMG/M metagenome (GOLD analysis project Ga0209596, IMG submission 187314) | Freshwater microbial communities from Lake Montjoie, Canada to study carbon cycling - M_130807_MF_MetaG (SPAdes) (version 2) | ecosystem: Environmental > Aquatic > Freshwater > Lake...
TCTTGTTAGCCTCTCGTAATTCTACAATCATGTTAGCCAACTCGTCGTCTACGGAAAGTAGCGTCGCCTTGTCTGTTGCTGTGACTCGTACTCCACGCTGTGCAAAGACTTCGATAATTTGTTTGGGTGATTGGGGATTGAATTCTTTCCCAGCAATCTCCCCAATACGATGCTTAATCCTGTAAATCCGATCACCATACTCCTTCCTCTGTGTAGTTACATACTTCTTATCAATCGCCATGCCTCTTGCTTCGATGCCCAGCAAGGAGAGTGTTAGGTCTTTCTCGATGTTGTACAACGGAAGCAAGTCCTTGGGCATTCGATTCCATAGTACTTCGTAAAGCCGCAATGTGAACTCCGCATCCTTAGCGGCGTACGGAGCAAGAATCTCATTCGGGATAGGTTCATACCCTTCTTCTTTCTTAATTTTATTTTCTCTACGCCATACCTTAAGTACTTCATCCTCGTCTGTCCCCTCGTTTAGTACGGTACGGGCTAGATACTTTAGGCTGGTTGATTGCTGCTCATCAATGAGGTGAGCGAGTGCTTGAGTATCCTCGAACTTATCTTTGAATACGTTGAGTGGGATACCTAGTCGGCATAGTTTTTGTATGTCGAACTTGGCGTTGTGCATGATGATCTTGTCAGCCTTGTTAAGCAGCATGAGAACATCATCCATGATAGTATCCCATTCGCCATGTTCGCAAACACGCTTGTCATAGACATGGCTACCAAGATGTGTCGCCACACTAATCATGAATGCTTCATCATGCCAATCTACGCCTGTGGTTTCTGTGTCAATCGCTAGTAACACTAGTCTACCCGCAGACCTCTAGGCTTGGGATCCCGACGAGTCATGCGTAACACATCATCAATCCAATCAAAGTATTCTTTCTTAGACTCGGGACGATTAACACGCTTGTCATCATACTCGTCGTCACAACGACAGTCATCACAATCACAACCAGCCTGAGCCGGAGTATAAAACGCACCAAACTCATCACACTCATCATCATCAATACCCCAACACTCATCACACATGCACAACTTAGGGGACGGAGGCTCGCCCTCAGCATCCTTCTGTGCAAGGTGCATACTATAAGCATAGCCAGACTCCCAAGAATCAGCCATGAGTTCATCCAACTCTTCATCCTCCTTCTGACCATAAGCATACAAGAAAGACTCATCCAACTCATCAAGACGCATAGCCATATCAGAAGCAACACTCTGAATCATACGCAACTGGTCCTGAAGAACAGCAATAGTAGACACACAATAATCACGATCAGTAGGACGCATTAGAGAATACCTTTCTTAACGAACGCTTCACGAATAGTAGTAACATCAAGTTCCTTGATGCCTAGAACATCACACATCTGTTCCTTCTCAGGGATAACACCCGGCTCCAACTCCAACACACGCTGAGTATACGCCATAACAAGTTGCTTAAGAGCCAAGTCGTTAAGAGCAGCACCCTTCTGTAGTGCAATGAAGTCTCGCTCTGCCTCACTCCACAAGTACAAAGCAATACCAAACTGGTGACACGCTTTCTTTAGTGCCTCTGCCTGAGCAGACTTAACCGCAGTATCAGGATCAAAGTTAGTGTTAGCACCAATACCATCACGACTAACCTGTGCTCGCTGAGTAGTAAGGAAACTATCCTCATCAGTACCAATACTAACAACACCAATGTCACTAAGGATAATCGTTAGCGTACCTTGTACTACTGCTGTGTACTGTGGCTTACCACTCTTAGTTAGTGCAGCATCAGCGATCTTCCAATCATTAATACTCCACGACCACATACCACCAAGCACATCGTTAAGACGGTTAATGTATCCGTCAATGGATACATAGTCTTGTGCGGCTTGATTCTTTTTAATCAGGCTAGGGTGAAATCGTTCTGTTAGTGCATCTGGAATCATTTGCTTTCTCCTTTTGTTTCTTCCATTATAGCATACTTCTCTTCGTTTGTCAAGTCGATGTATCCGGGACACTTATCAAGGTGCTCTAACACGGTATCAGGATCGTGGTCATCAATGCCATTATAATAATACCAGCACCCAATATATTCTGACTTAAGTTTACTGCAACCACAAGGATCCTCCTCCTGTCCCGCCCAAGGACAGTACTGACTAGAATAGTGGGGGTAGTACGTCAACTCCCACTTACGTTCCTTCTTAATATTCTTCCACTTGTACTCACCCATCAGCACATCAGGTACCTTACCTAGCGTATCATACTCGATGATAGCCTTCTCAACATCGTGCATACGAGCAATGATCAGACTCTTAGGCAATGGCTTCACCTCATAGAATACGGGGTCACTCCAACGACGACGATAGTCAGGGCTAGTAGGGATATACAACACACCAAGCCTAAGGTTAGGTACAGTTACACCGAAGTGGTAGTACGCTGAGACTTGGAACAAGTGCTCGGGCTTAGGTCCGTCAAGAAACGAGAGGCTCGCACCACTAATAGTTTTATAGTCAAGCAACCAGTACTGTGTATCGGGTGTCTCTAGGTAAGCATCAGCGGTACCCGTCCACTCGAAGGACATATCGGTACCAGTATAATAGATAGGCTGCTCACTAATATAATTCCAATCCTCTACATCTTCCATAATTTCGTGGATAGATTCGTGGATCGCCGTACCCTGCATAAGCGGAAAGGTATTAGCCCAATGTTTAATAGTATGAGGCTTAGGATGAAACCTCCCAATGGCAGTATGCCTATCGTTAGTAAGATCACTAGAGAAATGTAGATACTCATCAGCCCTAGGCTCACTAATCTTCCACTTAATAACATCAATCAGTTCCTTCATCGTTCTCCTCTAGTGTTTCAGTAAACTTAACGAGTGTTTCACCATCAGCATCATACACATGACCAAGTACATAATTATTAATCTTCACAAACTCTAGGCTTGCGACCTGCTGACCTTCACAAAAAACGCCACATATAACACCACGATCATTATAACAAGTAGCAACACTAATTGCGCTCATTCTTTCGTGCCTCCTTAGCAGCCTGTTTCTTAGCGCCACGCTCTAGCCGCTTACGCATGTTCTCCTCCAACTTAGCCTTTTTCATACCCTTAACGGTAGCCACTATACTTTCTCCTTAGGTTTAAATTTAATACACGTTGCAATGAAACCAGACTTACCACTAGCAGATGGATGACGGCGATAAGCATACACCTTATAGCCCGACTCATACAACAAGTCAGTAGCATCACACAACCCATCTACCTGACCCAACTTAACACCATCCGCAGCAACATTCCACTTCTCATTCTTACTACGCTTAACAGTAGCATCTACCATATTCTTAAACTTACTCATCAATATCCTTCATAACTACAGTACCATCATTATATATAGTAATGTACTGTGCCTTAAGATCATATAACTTTTCTCTCATCTCTTGTATAATAACTTCTATCTCATGATCCCATTCAGGAGTACTCATATAATCCTCACTAGTCATAGTGTCCTTTCTATTCTTCTTGTACAATAGCACACTTAGTACCTAATGTCAAGCCCCGTTACAATACTGTTACATATAAGGAATACTTATATGCTACTCACTACCACCATAACTACAGGGGTTATGATCATAACCAAGGTTATGCATATCAATACTAATCCAAGCATCAAGAGCATCACGAATAAGAAACGCCTGCTTCTCATCAGAACACTCGGCAATACCTAGGTAAGTATCATTCTCTAGATCGTTGCATACTAGTACGAAGTATGACTCACCAATCAGGGCAACAATAGCGTCAATCATTACAACTCCTCAAACCATACATCATCACCATAACTAATAGTCAACTCTTCTCCACACGCTACATCTCGAACAGTAATAAACTTAAGCGCATTAAAAGGGTAAGAAAAATTAGACACCTCGTCAACATCGCCAATAGACCACATCTCATAGAGACAATTCTTTTCAGACGAATGATTAAACAACGAGCCAACACCCATCGCAAACGCTAACCTGTTTTCATCCCAAGTAAACACATACCCAGCCGCATCTGTTTCATTAAAGGAATCTAGATCATTGTTCTTTAGCAAAAGAACGGGAGCAATATGAACAGTCGTGTTCTCTGGCAAGTCGGATGATGCGAACACTCCAACACCATGCTTCCACGACTGGTTCACATACACTCTCTCTCCTGCTGTTAAACGCCGTTCATTCATCACACTTCTCCATACTCGTGAGCAACAATAGAAATATTCTGTAACACATACTCAATAAAGTCTGCGGGAATATCCCCATTAATAATAGCCTCAGGATCTTCACACTCATAATCAACATGCACCTGCATCGCATCAAACGAAGGCTCGAAGATCAACTCTACATCAAACGTATAAGGATTAATCATGCCGTAGCCTCTTTGCTTAGAATGTTAAGCATATAATATGCAAACTCTTTATCCTCTGTCCAAGCCACAGTCTTATCAAAAGGCTCTGTCTTAGGCTCACTAAACGGAAACGAATACTCCGTAGTACGAGTACCCTCAACAACAATAAGGTACTGCGGGGTTCTATAATGGGTTGTCTCTTTAATATAATAATTATAACTAGACATTTGTAATCTCCTTAAGATTAGCATTGACCCACTCGGTAGTGAGCGAGGTCGTTTCACCTTCATCATCACAGTTTCCGACAATAAGCATATTGCCAGCGATCCAATCATCACCATAGATAGCCTTGTGTGACCAAGCAAGGTTGGTAGCATAGGTATTCTTAGGCAATCCTTCTAACTTACCTTCCTCATTTACATAAGCCGTAGCACCATCAAGGTACACACCCTCAATGTATCCGCCTACACAAGCCACCATATCATCGTAACTAATAGATGTTGGCTCCTTGATGATACAAACATCGCCCTGCGAATTGATTACTGCATAAGTAAACATTATACCTCATCCTCTACTTTCGTAACATTAGCCTGATCTTCTACATCATACTCCATGTAGTAAGACTCAAGCCCATCCTTACCAACCTGCTGTATAGCCTCAGTCATGGCGTTCCTCCAATCCGTAGCCTGCACCCTACAAGTAACCTGCACAGGTACCTCTAGAGTAACATAATACGCCTTCTTCTGGCAATTGCACATTATACTTTCCACCTCACACCTTCACTAATAATAGGAAACGAATCGTCACTAGCCTCATCACAATACTCATACCAATCAGCCCTAACCTCAGCCTCAAAAGCATCAATAGCCCTATAATCGCCGAACGTCATACGCTGATCCTCATCAACATCAGCCCAATAAGCCTCAGTCACATCATCCATCATACGATCAATGGCACTATCTGTTAGATCATTATACACTCTATCTCCTTCGTCGTCCATTTGATAATCAAACTCTAGCATACTCTCACCCCCTTGTCGAGTCGTAAATTGTTTAGATATTGTAAAGATTATGCGACAGCATAGGTATTCTCCATCACCATATTAGCCGCGTAACTAGCCGCATTAGCAGCAGAGAACAACAACTTAGGCTCAGCCTTACAACGCTTAGCCCATGCCTTCAGGTAAGCAGCAGACTGGGAATCATCAAGAGGCACACCAGTATTAGCACATAAGAACGCTGCACCAAACTCAGCAACTAATTCTTCTTTTGCATACTTATCACCACCAAACGTACCAAGATCCAGCCGGTTAGTGCGAGACTCATGCCCCGTACTGTGTGCAATCTCGTGGAACAGAGTGTGATAGTAGGATTCTAGCGTTTGGAATTGATCAACGTCAGGCATTGTAATGCTGTCCAATTGTGGAGTGTAGAATGCACGATCACCACCATGAATCAAACCATGCTTCAGCGTATCACACCACTCAGCCGTAATCAACTGTGCCTCACCATACTCATCATGCTCATGATCATAACCCTCAACCATTACATCAGGCAACTCGAAGGTATCAATACCATCAATCTGCGAACCATTAAAGACCCTGTAGTAGCGCTGAAACCACGAAGTCTTAGTCTCAACCTCACCCGTAGACTCATCCTCTACGTCACGTTGAGTAGACTTATTGTAGATGATGATCGTAGACTTGCTGCCCTTCTTCACCTGCATACCCTCATCTAGGCTGTTCATTGTGTAGAATCGTGGATCATTCCAACCATTCTGCTCAACAAGAAACGATAGGTACATGCTATTAAACCCTGTATAGGGACGGTTACTGATACCGTTTCGCGGCATCATCGCATCACCCCTACCCCGCACAATCCAAGGCTTAGACCACGGAGCCACACCAGATTCCATCAAGGCAATAAGCCCTTCGGTAATCTCGGCGTGTACCTCTGCAATGTCAAACTTCTTCTTCATTTTGCTTTCCTCTTTCGGTTAGTAATCAAACACTAGCAGACAATCCGCCAATGTCAAACGATCTTAACAATATCCTTACATTTACTGGTGATAAATAACGTACAGCGCAGTAAACGCCACTAGCACTACCAGAAAGACGTCGATAGGCATCATGCGAGACTACCCCTATTAAAGATTCTATCCGCGTGAGTATAGCAAGCCGCATCCATTCGCGCACTATGCAAACTTTCATGCTCACTCATAAGGATATCATCGTTATTGTCCCACGGATTAACATACCATACCTCGTACAATCCGTTGTCCGGGTCGATGATATGGTAGTCCCCAATTTGATCGCAGAATTTAGTATCCAAATTACGTTCCATTTTACACCCTCTCATTAGTATTTATACAAAACAAGGCGGGACAATGGTCATAGGTACATACTCTACATGCTGACCATCCGCGCCATCATCGTCAAACTTTGCAACCATACGGCTACAAAACTCTTTAGCATCTTGAGCAGATGCAAAAGGACCATAAGTATTTACCATCGTCATTTGCGTTGTATTTCCGTCATGGTACAGGTCATACCATACCACACTATATGCGAGTCGTTCGATCATAATTTTACAGCCTCTCTAAGCGTATTTTATACCCCATTAGTAGGGTAGTACCTAAAGTACCTGCAAGAGCCTTAGCAGCGCCTACAGGTACCTTAGAATCCATCCTAGCACACTATCCCGTACTAGTACGCGCTTCCCCGGAACGCAATCCAAATAGCCGCCTGCATATCTCGCGGAGTAGTGTCAAAGACTAGCGCAAGATTCTCGCAAGCCTCTGTTACCTCTCCCCGAATCTTAGGGGATACATCCGAACCGTAGCCTGCCGCTTTAGACATTAGGCTATCTACCGTGACCAGATCCGTGCGTCCCACGATATTGGCATAGAATGCTGACACTTTAGCGCCAGTTACAAGCCGCGAATAGTAGTGTTCAGACATTACAGCCAAACCCTTCGCACTACTCGCACCTAGGATGCCATAATTTGCGCGGCGCTTATACACCGGACGAAACGAATCCTCCACAATCGCATGGGTAGCCTTGACATTCTGCGACCATCGCGCCCGTGGACTAGTGACCGCCATTACAGCCGCCGCACGTTGCACACTAATCCCGTGCGCTTTAGCAATTTCTACGCATTCCTGCCGCGCCTTAGGGTACCACTCTGCACCCTGCCGTAGCATATCCTCCGTGCCTGCATCCTGCAAGATTCGGAAGTATTTATTGGTGATATTAGACATTTTTATACCATCACTTTCGTTAGATTACGGACGTAGCACACTTGATTCCAATCGTACCCCATACCCGTAACGTAATCGTACAGGTCGTTGTAAACAAACTCTGCCGCTAGGCGCTGATTCTGGTATGATTCTACCGCCCAATAATCAGCCTGCCTCATTCGCGTTTCATCGAATTCTAATACCAATTCTGTTTCCATTTTACTTTCCTCTTTCGTTGATAGGTGAAACGTACCAGACCATTGACGGAATGTCAAACGATCTTTACAAATTCCGAACAATTAGAATTTTTCCATCGAATCCCAACGTGCGCGATCCTCTACCTTTTTAGCATTGACCTTCGCGGTTACGCCCGTATCCCAATTGTGTTGGGCGGTATCCTCTGCGAATTGTCGCAATGCGCGGCTAAAGTCAGCCTCCAAACGCCCAATCTTACGGTATAGCGCCATTTCTGCATCGGTGAACGTTCCACCATTGCTACCATCGGCACCATCCATCGCATCCAGCGCCATGCTTACAGCGCCCATTACGCTAGTGAAATTCCTCTGCACTTCGCTCATAGCATACCCCTTTACACTCTGCCATTATTGGCAATACCCGGCGCGGAATCGAACCGCACTACAACCATTCGGGCAGACACTAGCACACTCTAGCGAATATCACCAGCCATTCGGCTGTTACCCCGCAAGCCAACCGGCGCACAACTAACACGCCTAACCCGCCTCTGACGCAACACTCCAACGCCAACATACTTCGCCGCCACCTTAGCAGAGGGAACACTAGACAACCGCACAACACGAAATACCTGCCCGTCAATCGTAACGGAAGGCTTACGGAAACCTTTTACGCTAGACATTCTCTGCCTCTACTTCCACCAAAAGGGACTCAATTAACGCCTCGACCTCGGGCGTAAACACTTCCACCATATCATCATCATCATACAGCATTCTACTTGCCTTTCACTAGGGAATGGTGCGCCCATATTGCAATGGGACTAGCCGCGCTTGCCGCACCGGATATATCATCACCCACTAGGGTTTCACACTCATATGGCTACTAATAGGGTACGTTTAACAGGGTTACTGCCCGCGTTACCCGTTCGCCTATATAGGGAGGATAGCCTACCCGTTTCACTCATCACGATTGCGCCATACGCCTACCGTGCTAGTGACCTAGCGTCCTACTCTGCAGTGCGCTTCACTTGCCGCCCTGCCTTGCTGATAGGTGAAATATGCCATGCCCGAAACCCAATGTCAAGGGGAATAGTCAACCTTTACAAAATGCTTACAAATCGAACAAGTGTTCTATTCCTCTTTGATCTAAGAGAACGAACGGGCGAGCGCGAATAGCAGACCTCGACAACGTTGTCAAGAGCAATTAGGTAACAGAACGGTAACAGTAATGCTAATCGGCAGAGTAATAGCAGATACCCTCTGTTTACCCTGCAAATAAGCCAAGACAGCGATGTAGAGAGAATACAGGCTAGGGTACCTGTAAGCATCGGAGAGCCTTAGAGGGCTGTTTCTGACGTTCTCACGGGGTATTGGTCACACGGCAACACTAACAACACTAAACAGAACCAAAGTGCTAAAGAATACAACCACTACAATATACAATAGAATGGCTTAAACCCTAAGTAACAGAGAATAATAAGTAACGTATTTAATAAGATATACCTTATAGTTATGGTACTATAAAGATATAGTGTTGTAATTACCTTTACTATACGGCTGTTATATATATATATATATAGTATAGTAATACTAGGCAAGGCGTTATATATATACAATCCTTGCCTAAATTGTATAAGCATACCAATAATGGCAATAAGCAAAAAAAAAGATGCGCCTATACGGTATATACCGGACACGAACCCCCGTTCAGCAGTGGTGATATATATACAATGGACTGCATATAAATTTAGCACTTTATACTTTGATGTTACATTTTAGAGATTTGGTGCATTATTATAGGTAGAGGGTTATTTTTTTTTATTTTTGTTTGAGGATAGGGAGTTATGTTTAATTCTAATGTGCAGCCTAAACGTGTTGTTAAGGAGCAGCGTAAGGAGTCTTGGTATTGTCATACTTGTGACTTGGAGCATCCGGCGTATTATTCTAAGTGTACTAAGTGTGGGGATCATCGTCCTCATTAAGGAGTTAGTGTGGCGGATTTTAGTGTTAGTAAAGGGGTTACGCTTGATAAGGTAGCGTTGGCTGGTATGCTTGAGGCTTTTCCTGCTAAGTTTGGTTGGTTTCTTAGTGTGGGGTATCTTCCTCATTATTGGCAGACGTTGTTTCATGCTAATAATAATGATGGTAGGCTTGTTAGGTTTAGGCACTTGGTGGCTGGTCGTCGTGGTGGTAAGACTCTTTCTGCTGCTTGGGAGGTTCTTTTTTATTGTTTGTTTCCTGAGCAGTTTCATAAGGATTTGCATGGTACGGATCGGGATGATCCTTTGTGGGTGTGGGCTTTGTCTGCATCGTATAAGGTGGGTCGTCCTTCGTATCTTACTATGCGTAAGGTCATTAATGATGCTGGTTTGATCATTGGTAAGGATGTTAAGGAGAATCGAGGTGATCTTAGGTTCGAGTTTTCTAATGGTTCTATGATTGAGTTCAAGTCGGCGGAGGATCCTCAGTCTCTTCGTGGTGCAGGCTTGGATATTCTTTGGATGGATGAGGCTGCTTTTATTAAATCAGACGAAGCGTGGCTGGTTACTCGCCCTTCACTCTCTGATAAGCAGGGTATGCTGATTACTACGACTACTCCTGATGGTAAGAACTGGTTTTATGACGAGTTTTGGGGTCCTGATGCTATGGCTGATGATCAGATTGGTCGTGTAGAGTACCGAAGTATTGATAATCCTTATTTTGCTAAGTCAGAATGGGAGTATGTGAAGCAAAGATACCATCCACTCTTGTTTAATCAGGAGTATTGTGCTGCTTTTGACTCTATGGCGGGTAGGGATTTGTCTGGTGAGTGGCTTAAGTACTATGATAATAGTGATTTGAGGAATGATGAGGGACAACCGTTGAAATTGCGTCGTTATATGGGCGTGGATCCGGCTGTTAGTATGAGTGGGAAAGGCGACAGGTTCGTTATTAGCGTTGTTGGAGTATCTGACTCTAATCAAGTGTTCTTGTTGGAGCAGTACGCGGCGCGAATCCCATTTGCGGAACAATTGGAGAAAATTGAGGAGTATTATATTAATTTTAAGCCTGAACTCATCGGCATCGAGTCGAATGCTTATCAGGCCGCGCTAGTTCAGCAGGCTGAACGATTACCTTCAATGCCTCCTATTGTTCCTATCTTCGCTAAGGGTAAAAAGTTCGAGCGTATCCTTGCGATGAGTCCTTTGTTTAGGATTGGTAAGATTAAAATTAAGAAGGATCATCGTGATTTTATTGATGAGTGGATTAATTATGATTCTGCCATGAGTAAGCCTAAGGATGACTGTTTGGATAGTGTGGAGATTGCTCTTAGGTGTGCGGGAGCCTTGCTTGGGGATTATACTGTAACTGAAACTAGTAATAATAATCTGCCAGACTGGATTCTCTCTGATAGGCCGGGAGTGAACAAGAAAGAAAACAATATTTATGATGATGTTATGGGGAGTGAGTGGTGAATAGTCTTATAGAGTTTAGTATTTATAGTAGTGGTGCTGATGCTATTACTGGGGAGCGTATCTTTCCGGGCGAAAGCGTTATAGATACTAATATTGCTAATGTGCCTGTTCCTTACATGGGGGACACGCTTACACGATTCGTTAAGGAGTCTACAATTGTTTGGTTGGCAGAGTCGGCAGGATACACTCTTACTAGAAGTAATGAGGGAGATCCTAGCGACACAGAAGATGTGGTTGGAGAAGATGCTAGTGTTGGAGGAGGAGAAACTCCGCTTGGATCGCCTCAGGATAGAGGGAGCAAGTCCTCTAACGGACGTACCGCTGGGACAGTTAAGGGTTGATGAGGATCAGCAAGACGCTGATTGGGCATTAAAACAAGGAATCATTAGTCCTGCGGAATATAAAGAGTTACTTAGTACGGCTGGATTAGAACCTTCTGATCTAGAATTTGCTTAGGAGGCTACGGTTGCACGAGACTAGTACACAATTAGGAGACACAAATACTACTGGTTTTGCTCCGGCAACTAGTCTCGTTAGTCGTGTCGATGAACTACAGCGAGGCCGCGACCAGATGGAACGCGCATGGAAAATTAACCTTAGTTTCTATAAGGGAAAACAATACGTCTTCTATAATAAGCGTACTCGCCGCATCGAGAGCCTAGCGACAGAAGACGGAGATAAGCCACGCTATCGTGTCCGTATCGTAGCAAACCAGATTGCTCCTAATAGTATGGGATTGCTCGCCCGTCTTACGAAGAGCAAGCCGCAGTTTTTTGCTACTCCGACTAGTGCTGGGTATGAGAATCAGAAGGCTACTGAGGTGGCTGAGAATCTGTTGGATCATTGGTGGAATAAGTTTAGTCTTAGTGAGAAGCGTGAGGAGGCGATGCTTTGGAGTATCATTTGTGGTAACGGGTTTTGGAAGATTAGTTGGGATGATAAGGTTGGGTCTAGTATTAAGTTGATGCTTGATCCTGTTAATGGTCAGCCTATTATTGATCCTCTTCTTGAGCGTTTGTTTCGTGAGAATCTTCAGAGTATGAATGTTCCTGAGGAGCAGTTTGAGACTGAGGTGTTTGAGGGTGATATTCGTGTTGATGTTATTAGTCCTTTTAATGTGTTTCTTGATGATTCTGCTCAGGTGTTTGAGGATTGTAAGTATGCTTTTTGTTCGCATCCTATGGGTGTGGAGGAGGTGTATAGTCGGTTTGGTGTGCGTTTGAAGGCTAATGCTATTAATCGTTATCCTGATGAGTCTCTTCCGGGTATGTATTCGTTTTCTTCTGGGCAGACTAAGGAGAATGTGCGAGAGATTTTTTATGGTTATTTTGTTCCTACTGCTGCTAATCCTATGGGTAGGGTTGTTGCGTTTACTAAGGCTCCTGATATTGTGTTGTATGATGTTCCTTGGCCTTATCCGTTTAACGAGTTGCCTTTGGTTAAGTTTCCGGGGTTGCGTATTCCGGGTCAGTTGTGGGATACGTCGGTTGTTGAGCAGGGTGTTCCTTTGCAGAAGGAACTTAATCGTACGCTTAGTCAGTTGATTGAGTATAAGAATTTGACGTTGAAGCCGCAGATGTTGGCTCCGGTTGGTTCTTTGCGTCAGCGTATGACTGATGAGCCGGGTGCTATCTTTGAGTATAATCCTGTGGCGGGTAAGGTGCCTGAGGCTATTCCTATTCCGGGGTTGCCGAGTTATGTTACTCAGCATCTTCAGGATATGGGTCAGCGTTTGAAGGATGTGTTTGGTTTGACTGAACTTATGCAGGGTACTGTGCCTCCTAATGTTGAGGCTGGTGTTGCTATTGATCTTCTTCAGGAGGCTGCTACTGATCGTTTGGCTCCTCAGATTCTTATGATGGAGAAGGCGTTGGAGCGGTGTGGTAACTTGATTCTTAATCTTGCTCAGAAGTATTATACTGAGCCTAGGCTTATGTTGCTTAGTGGTGGTGCTGGTTCTAAGCCTCGTGTGGAGCAGTTTGAGCACGCTGATATTCTTAGTGGTATTCAGATTCGTGTTGAGGCTGGTTCTGGTTTGCCGCGTACTCGTGCGGGTAAGCAGGCTCGAGTTTTTCAGATGCTTAATATGGGTTTGATTACTCCTAGTAAGGCGTATAAGTATTTGGATCTCGCTGACTTTAAGAATCTTCAGGCTCAGTTTCAGGCTGATGAGGATCAGGCTATGCGTGAGCATGATAAGTTGATTGATGGTATGATTGTTAATGTTAGTGCGGCTAATGCTGCTCAGGCTGAGTTAATGAATCAGGAACAGAATCCTGAGTTTGATCCTGAGACTGGCGAGCCGGTTCAAGCGGATCAAGATTTGTTGCAGCAGAGTATGGATGCTGGGTTGCAGCCTTTGACGTTTGAGAATAAGACTACGCATTTGGAAACGCATGGTGCGTATATGAAGTCGCAAGAGTTCGAGTTGCTTCCTCCTGATATTCAGGCTAGGTTCTATAAGCATTTTGAGTTGACGCAGCAGGCTATTGCGGCTGAGTCTAATCCGCCTGTTGAGCCGCCTCGCGTGTCGCTTCAGTTGCGTGGTGCTGTTGGGCCTACGGTTGGTTCGAAGATGCTTAATCAGGCTGGTGTGGATAATGTTACACCTGAAGAGTTGTTGGAGCCTCCGCTTGATACGGTGGTTATTGATAATAAGGATAAGCCTAATGCTGGTGATGAGACTGCTATGGATCAATCTAAGATTCAGCAGGACTTGCTTAATAAGATTATGGAGCAGGATATGATGAATTCTCAGAAGCAGCGGTTTGCTACCTTGGAGGAGGCGCGAAAGGTTGGCTTCTAGGACAGAGTGGACGGATGAGGCGAAGGCACAGATTTATGTGCAGTGGGTTGCGAATGATCGTAATGTTCGTAAGACTTCGCGCGAGTTTGGTATCCCTCATGGGACGCTGCGTTATTGGACTAAGGAGTGGGAGGCGAATGGTCCTCCTACAGAGTTGAATGATATTATTGCAAACGATGCGTATGAGTTTGTGCATCACGCTAATCGGGTACGCGAACAGGCAATGCTTAAGTTAGAGGAACTTATTCCTCAGGCAGAATCAAAGCAATTGTCTGCAATCGCTACTGTGGTTGGTATTATGGATGATAAGATTCGTCTTGCGTCCGGTCTTGCTACGAGGCGTACGGAGAATACTTATGTGCTTCCTAGTCAGAGTGATGTTAAAGAACTTATGGGTGCGTTTGTTGAAGGGCTTATTAGTGCGGCAGATGATCGTGCTAATGAGGTTATTGATGTTGAAGTTGTGGAGCAACCCGATTTGGGACTCCCTAAACCCAAGGAGTAGATAGTGGATATTGATATGGAAGGCGCTATTAATGCGCTTGTTTCGGATGACGTTCCGGTTATGGACACGCCTATGGACAACACTCTTTATGAGGAGCAGGTTGTTGAGGAATCCTTTACTGGTCTTGATCCGTCTAGTCTTCCCGAAGATCTTCAGTTGTATTATAAGAATATGCAGGCTGATTATACTAGGAAGACACAGGAGATTGCTGAGCAGCGTAAGCAGTATCAGCAGTTAACTGAGTATGGAATTGATCCAAATTATGCGTTGGAAGCGGTTGGCTTCTTGCAGCGGTTGGACGATGACCCGGCTTTTGCGGCTGATGTTGCTCGTCAATTAGCGCCGATGGAAGAATACCCAGCGACAGAACAATACTACGATGAAGAGAGTGTTCCTTACGATAATGCTAGTGGAGATTACGATTATATTTCTCCAAGTTTGCAGGCTGAGTTAGAGTCTATGCGCGAGTTTCGTTCTTCGTTTAATGAGCAGCAACAGGAACAGGCAATGCTTGTTGAGTTGCATCAGGAGGAAACGTATATTCGTGAGCAGTATCCGCATTATAATGAAACGGATATTGAGAATATTTATCAGGTTGCTCATGCTACTGATGGTGATCTTCTTGCAGCGCAAGAGGTTTATACTAGTATGGAGCAGAGTATCTTGAATAAGTATCTACAATCTAAACAGATTCCACAAGGGCTTACGAGTCCTAGTGGTGGTCCTGCGAGTGTTCCGGGTAGGTCTTTTGCTAATCTTGATGAGGCGCATAAGGCTGCTATGGAGAGGTTGCGTAATCTTCAATAATTAATTAATATTATTGGAGGTCTATAATGGCTGGTGGAACGTTAACTACTGTTGACGCTATTCTCAAGGAGTATTACCTTGGGCCGGTGCAAGAACAGTTGAATAATGAAGTTCTTCTTCTGTCGCGTATTGAAGCGCGTTCGGAAGATCTTGTTGGTAAAGCGGCATTCGTGCCGCTGCATACTGGACGTTCGTCTGGTATTGGTGCTGTTGGTGAAGACGCAGCGTTGCCTGCGGCTGGTAATCAGTCGTATGCTCGCGCTGAGTATGATCTTAAGTACTTGTATGGTCGGATTCGAGTTACGGGTCCGTCGATGGCTAAGACTAAGAGTGACGCTGGTGCTTTCCTTCAGACCCTTAAGGGCGAGATGGACGGCGTTCGTGCCGACTTGACGAAGGATCTTGCTCGTCAGATTTATGGTACGGGTGACGGTGTTATTGGTGTTGGTACTCCTGATGCTACGACTGCTACGACGCATACGATTACGCTTGCGGATTGGGAGCCGTTGAAGAAGGGGCAGTTCTATGTTGGTCAACTCGTCAACTGTTTTGTTGAGTCTACGGGTGTTGCTACTGCTGGTACGATTACAGAGTTTACGATTTCGGCTGTTGCTATTGTGGCTGCCGCAACGTCAACCCTTACGATTACTAGTACTAGTGTTGCCATGACTGCTGTGCGAGTTGCTATTACTCGTTCTGGTAGTGTTACTGCGGCTCAAGCATTGGATCGTTTTAATAACACGACTCGTTCTAATGAGATTGATGGTCTTACTCGTGTGGTTAATGTGTTTACTCCTGCTGCGGCTGCTGCAACGAATGGTACTATTGCTAGTGCTACTCTTGCTACTGCTCAGGGTAAGTCTGGTTCGCTTGGTAAGATTGACGCTTACTCGTCAACGTATTGGGATAATCAGCGTACGTTCGGTGCTACGCCGGGTACTGCTGAGGCTCTTACGATCATGCGTGTGCAACAGGCTATTAACCTTGGTCGTCAGAAGGGCGCTACGCCTTCTGCGATTATTACGTCGCTTGGTGTGCAGCGTGAGTTCTATCGTCTGCTTCAGGCTAATCAGCAGTTCGTTGCTCCGGGTGATACCGCGTATGCGTCTGGTTTTAGTACGCTGACGTATAATGGTATGCCGGTCATTGCTGATCTGGATGCTCCGTTTGGTAAGATGTTTATTCTGGACGAGTCTACACTTAAGGTGTTCTCGGATCAGGATTGGCACTTCCTTGATGGGGATGGTCAGACGCTTCGTCAGGTTTCGGATCGTGACGCTTATGAGGCTATCATGGTTCGCTACATGAATATGGGTGCTACGAATCGTAACAAGAACGTTGTCATTAATGATATTAATGTTAACGGTGTTGCTGACGCTGGTATCTAAGAATAAGTGGGAGGGGGGCTTCGGCTCCTCTCCCATTCTTTATAGAGAGGAGGCACGGATTATGAGTGGGGCGTGGACTCGTAAAGCAGGTAAGAACCCTGAAGGCGGATTAAATCAAACTGGGCGAGACTCGTATAATCGTGCGAACAATGCTAATCTTCAGGCTCCAGTTAGCGCAGCGGAGGCTAGTAATTCTCCTAAGGCCGCTAATCGTAGGAAAAGTTTTTGTGCTAGGATGAAAGGTATGAAGAAGCGGAATACTTCTGCTAAGACTGCTAATGATCCTAATAGTCGTATTAATAAGAGTTTAAGGAAGTGGGATTGTTAAGGTGAAGATTTATATTCCTGGTCGTGGTAGTGTGGATTCTGATGTGTATAAGGTTGATGCTGCTGTGCGTCAGTATAATGAGCGGCTTAGTTTTAAGTTGAATGAGGATACACAAGATTATTGTATTTATATGCGTATGCCTCGTCCTGAACCCGACTTGCCTATTCTCGGGTTTGGTCGTACGGTTCCTCATCCTGATGCTGCTTGTAAGAAGTTGTGGGAGTCTGATACTATGATTCATGGTGATAAGATTCTTAATGATATTCTTAAGTCGCAGGAAGAGTTTAAGAAGGCTAAGCATTATGCGGCGGATCAGGCTACTCAAGATTCTGCTGAGCGTATTGAGTATTTGATGCGTAGTCGTGGGGATAGTCCTGTTATTAAAAGTACAAGAAAGGTGGTGAAGAAGAATGACAATCATGACTGATTGGATTGATACAATGCAGGATTATGGTTTTGAGGATTTTGAGCAGACCACCCTTGCAAGGCTTCTTGATGATGCTCATAAGGAAGTGTGTCTTCGTGAGCCTTGGCCTTTTCTTGAAAAGCAAGAGACTATTGTACAGGCGGGTAATGATGATACGGTTACTACTGTAGGTAGTCTTGGGCAGGTTCTTGCGTTTGTTAATACAACGGATAATAATGTTCTTGTTCCTATGCGTAATGATGTTCAATTTAAAGATTTTGTTTATGATTTGACTGAGGTAGCGGTGCCTACTCGTTACTATTTTATTGCTGATCAGTTATACTTGTGGCCTATTCCTGATGGGAGTAAGACGTTAAAGATTCGTTATTTGCAGCAACCCGGTACGCTGACTGTGGCTAGTCTTGATGCGGATATTCTTTGGCCTTCTCGTCACGATAGTGTCGTCTTGTATAGTGCTCTTAGTAAGGCTTATCTTATTAATGATGATCCTCAGAGTGCTGTTATGCAGCAGGTTATGGAACAACGGTTGCAGGTTGCGCGTAACGATTTGTGGATGAAACAGTTTGATCGTACTGATCGGGTTATTGTTCTTGACGATAATGATTATACTTTTTAGAGAAGGGGAGGTACTATGAGTTTGCAGTTTACTAGTGTGCCTCCTATTCCTAGGGGTATGAATCTGGCTGGTCCCCCACTTTTTATTGATGATTCTTATTGTCGGTGGATGCAGGATGTTCTTGTTGATCGTCCGGGCCAGTTGCGTATGCGTGGTCCGTTGGGGTATTGGTATGATGCTACTACGGATAGTATTGGTTTGAGTGAGGGTCAGCAGATTATTGGTGCGTGTGAGACTACGATTAGTAATTCTACTGGTATTCCTGAGTGGCGTGGCGCTATCTTTGTTGCTAAGGGTCCAGACAATGATACTCTTGCTGCACAATCTACTGGTGTGAGTGCGCGTATTACCACTAATGGTTTTATGAATGTCTTTAAAAAGGTTAATGATGTTCCGGCTATTGTTGGTACTGTTAATCTTCCTTTTAATCTTAATGTTCAATATAATTATGATGAGAAGCGTTGGGTTAATCTTACTACGATTGATGCTAAGGCTGCGCTTGGTGGTGGTGTTTGGGTTGGTGTGATTGATGATGTTACTAATACTAGTGATTCTGGTGCTTCTGCTTTGTTTTTTTGGAAGGGTGGTGGGCAGGTTCCTGTTAGTATTGGTAGTGCTTCTTGGGATGTTGGTAGCACTACTCCAAATGTAATTACTCACTCTTCTACTACTGGTGTTGAGTCGGGTATGTTTGCTTTTTATAATAATGGTACTACAGAACGCTATCTTGGTACTGTTGTAAGCACTACTAGCACTACTGTTACTTTAGAGAAAAATGTTTTAGCGCGTACCGTAACTGAAAGCGTTAGTGGACTTACTGTTATTTATCGTAGTATTCGTGGCTTTGTTCATCAGTATGGTAGGGGTTTTGCTAATTATGATGGTGGTGCTTATCTTACTGGTGGTGGTATCGGTACTGATGCTGAAGGGCTTTTTAAGGCTGCTAAGTTAACGGCTGGTACAAGTATCTCTACTCATTATGCTTATGTGTATCGTAATAGTGATTATCAGTATGTTGGTAGGATTCTATATAATGGTACTGTTAGTAATACGCAGGTTCAACTTGCGGCTGGCGCTAATGAGCGAGCGATGACAGTTAGTCAGTATGTACAGAATGAGGCTTATGTTATTATTCGAGATGATACTGATGCTTATCATGGTGCTGCTACTTATGATAGTATTGCTGCGCCTATTAATCTTATTGATAGGCGGCCCGATATGGCCCCAACAAAACTTACTCTTACTAGTGGCACTAAAGCGCCACTACCCGCTCCGGGTATACTTAACTCTACCTACGCAGGACGACAATGGTTTGCAAACTTTAACACCACAGAAAACGCTTATGATATTAATATTAATCGTGTTGTATTCTCTAGTAAGGATAATCCAGAGAATATTAATCTTTGTCAAGATGCGTCGGATAGTATTGTGGTGCCGGGTCGTGAGAACATTATTGGTATTGCTGGGTCTACTTCTGGTTTGCTTGTCTTCCTTGAAAACAAGACGTATATTATTCGCGGCACTAAGCGCTCTAACTTTGCATTACAAGAACTCTACCCCGATGGTTGTATCAGTACGACTAGTATTGTTCAGGTTGGTGGTGGTGTAATCTGGGCAGGCAAGCAGGGCATCTATTATTATGATGGGGCTACTGTACGCAACTTTACTTCTGAAGCACTCGGCGTTTACTATACTGATGGTATTAAGGGTTTTAATTTAGCGAAGAATAGTGTTTATGCTTTTGTTTATAATAATTATCTTATTATGAATTTTACTAAGTGGTTTAGTAATTATTCGTTGCGTCGGTGGCAGTCGGCTGGAGAGTTTACAACGGACGGTATTACTTATCAGGACATTACTAATAATAGTTCTGTTGGTATAGTTAATCCTACTAAGATTTGTTTTGCTATTTATCTTCCTACTGGGGCTATTACTAGTATGAGTAATTTTACTCCTCGCGGTTATATGACGGGTATTATGGCGGCTAATACGGCTACTAATAGTATCTCTCCTCCTAAGGGTAATACTGGTACATTGTTTGATTTGAAAACATTGTTTACTGAGAACATTGATAATGAGGCTACGGATGGTGTCTTTAAGTCTTATTATTCTAATGATATTGTTTATTCTACTAGTACTGGTACTAGTGCTAATGGTCCAGATTTTTATATTGAGACTAAGCAATACAATTTTGATGAGACTACTCTTGTTAAGTGGTGGCGTAAACTAATGTTTAATATTAAGATTAGTCAGGGCGCTATGATGGTTGAGTTTGTTGATGTTAATAATCAGAGTTTAGTGGAACCTGTGACTCGTTCTAGTCCGGTTGAGTATAATAGTTCTGATGAGAACGGGTTTTTTATTGTTGATGCTACCCAGTTTGTTTGGGATTATTATGAGAATCTAGGTGTTACGCTTCTCGATCTTACTTGGCAGGATATTGAAGATACTCGTAAGTATTGGACGGAGTACTTTACGGGACAAGAGATTAGGTACTCTAAGTGGTTGGGTATCCGTAAGACGAGTCTTGGTTTCCGGGTACATACGTTGTGTGGTTTTACTTTGTTTACTCTTGCTGTTACTAATAAGTCTTTAACTAGTAATGTTGCTTCTCTTACTGTCGCTGATTCTAGTTCTATTATTGTTGGTGATAATATTCTTGTTAATATTAATGATGCTGCTTTTGATGGTTTGTGGCGTGTGCAGACTAATAGTGGTAATGTTGTTACTTATGATCGAACGTACGATAATGTGACTAGTGTGGCTGTTACTAATCCGTTGTATACTATTGGCTCGGAAGTTATTCCAGAAATCGTTGCAATCAACGATTGGGTATGGGGATTGAAACCATTAAGGCCCGGTAGAAACCGATGATTGGACTACCAAATTTTGATTTAACAAACCAGAGTGGTAAACAAAAGTTTGTAGAATACGTTGTTGGGCTTATGCGTAATGAGATTATTGTGTTTACTGCTAGTTATAATGATTTTGAAGATGAGAGTCGTTCTTCTTTGCCTGATGGTTTACTTGTTAATAATCATAGAATTGGGCTTAATGTTAATAAGCCTGTTGCTGGTGATGTTACTCCGGGTACTTATTATACTAGTACTGATGTTGCTGGTGGTACTACTTATAGGTCTGATGGTATTGATTGGGTTGCGGTTGCTGCGGGTGTTACTCCGGGTAATCTTACTGGTGATGTTACTAGTGTGGGGTTGGCGACTAGTATTGCTCCGAATGTTATTGTTGATGCTGATGTTAATGTTTCAGCAGCGATTGCTTATTCTAAGTTGAATCTTGCTCTTAGTATTGTAAACGCTGACGTTAACGCAAGTGCTGCTATTAGTTACTCTAAACTTAATCTTAATAATAGTATTGTAAGCGGAGATATTGTTAGTTTGGTTTGGTCTAAAATTACAAGCACACCCACTACGCTTAGTGGTTATGGCATTACTGATGCTGTTAATAGTGTTACTACTCGTACTGCTAATACTGTATTTTCTGGTCCTACTACTGGAGTAGCAGTAGCGCCTACGTTTAGGGCCTTAGTTGCAGCAGATATTCCTACACTTACTCTTGCTAAAATTAGTGATGCTGGTACTGCGGCTGCTAAGAATATTCCTGCTTCTGGTAATGCTAGTGCTACTGAGGTTGTTTATGGTAGTGATACTAGGCTTACTACTGCTGCGGCAAATCAAGTTATGTATAAAAACAGTTCTAATGTTGCTGTTGGTAACGCTACGTTTACTTTTGATACTAGTGCTCTTTATGTTCCTTACCTTAAGGTTAATACTGCTTCTGGTGATGAGGGTGGACAAATTGATCTTATAAAATCGGTAACTAATACTACTTTAAGTGCTGGTGTTAGTATTGACGTTTACCGAGATAAATTTAGGATTTATGAGAGTGGCGGAACAAACAGGGGCTATTACCTTGACATGACAGAAGGGCTTGCTAGTGGGGCATCACAAATTGTTTCTAAAGATACTAGTGGTAACTTTACTGCTGGTACTATTACGGCAGCATTAACAGGTACCGCTTCGACTGCTACAGCGCTTATTACAAATAGTGTTCTTACGGCACCAGCAGAAGTTTTTGCTACTCGCGCCGCTATGACAGGTACTGTTAACTATGATGTTAGTACTCAGGCTGTGTTGTATGCTAATGCTAATGCTACTGCTAACTGGACTCTTAATGTTCGTGCTAGTTCTAGTGTTTCTTTAAACACGCTGCTTGGTGTTAATCAGGCTATTACTATTACGCTTATTAATCAGACTGGTACTACGGCTTATTATCAGACTGCTATGCAGATTGATAGTACTAGTGTTACTCCTAAATGGGTTAATGGTTCGGCCCCTGCTGCGGGTAACGCTTCGTCTAATGATGTGTATACGTTTACTATTCTTAAGACTGCGAGTGCTACATATACTGTGTTTGCTAGTTTGGTTCGGTGGGCATAGTGAGTCCTTTGCGTTCTACGTTTGCTTCAGCGTCTTATCGAGGATATTTGCCAAGTTTTTATGCTTCGCTTACTAATTTCAATGGTTTTGGAACCAAATACTCTAACCCTGCTACATTACCTGCCGGAGATGGCAATGGTATAGCGTTTTCTCCTAGCGGTACTGATATTGCAGTAGCACACAGCACTACTCCGTATATTTCAGCGTATCCTTGGAGCAGCGGTTTTGGTACTAAGTATACAAATCCAACACCACTACCCGGAGGCAATGGTTCTAGTGTAGCGTTTTCTCCTAGTGACAATTATATTGCAGTAGGACATTCTAATCCTACGTATGTTTCTGCGTATTCTTGGAGCAGCGGTTTTGGTACTAGAAGTTTAGGCGGCCCGAATGTCGGTGATCTTAATGGTGTAACGTTTAATTCTGGTGCTAGTGTTTTTGCAGCGGTAGGTAGTCTTACTCCTTACATTACGGCGCTTAGGTTTAATAATGGTTTTATTGGTGGTACATATTCTGTGCCTTCTACGCTGCCGACCGCTAGGGGTAATGGTGTAGCGTTTTCTTCTAATGGTGCTGATATTGCAGTAGCACACAATACTACGCCGTATATTTCAGCGTATCCGTTTACTTCTCTTTCTATTGGTGGTGGTTTTGGTACTAAGTACGCTAATCCCGCTACACTACCTCCTGGTACTTGTAATGGTGTAGCGTTTAGTAGTGTTACTGAGTCTATTGCAGTAGCACACAATAGTAGTCCGTATATGTCTGCGTATCCTTGGAGCAGCGGTTTTGGTACTAAGTACGCTAATCCCGCTACGTTGCCTGCTAATATTGGTAATGGTATAGCGTTTTCTCCTAGTAATAATAGTGTTGCAGTAGCACACAATAGTACTCCGTATATTTCAGTATACCCTTGGACTAGGACCTTTGGTACCAAGTATGCTAATCCTGCTACAGTACCTGCTAGTACAGGTAGTGGTGTAGCGTTTAATCTTAATACTGGGGCTATTGGAATAGCACACACTAATACTCCATATGTTTCAGTGTACCCATCAACATAAAAATAAAGGAAAATATAATGCTAATTGTTACAAACGAACAGATCCTCTCTGATCTTGCAGATAATATTGTTGCACGAACACACGAGGTTCACCAATACGATACGAATATTAATAATTATAAGATGCTTCTTGAGAAGTACCCTGTTGCGTGGCCTGAGCATCTAGATCAGTTTAGGGGTATGGAGCCTCATGCGGCTGCCTCTCAATGCGGTGTGGAGGACATTGAAGAGTTGGCTGCTTGTCAACAGGCTGAGCGTGTGTCTTACTTGTTTAAGACTGAGATGGTTGAGCGTTCTAAGGCTGCTGCTATTCTTGAGGTTCTTAAGGAGCAGATGCCTGATGATGTTGAGGAGGCGGCTATTACTGCTGCTATTGAGCGTCGCGCTGCGGCAATGAGCCAGTCTGTTTAATCAATAAGATAAAAATTAATTTTATTATAAGTACAAAGGGGATATAAATCATGGCAGTAACAACAAACTTTTCGTTCACCAAACTCGTAGGTACTGACTACGCAGGCTATAGCACTATCAACGTTCTTATTGACAGTATTGATACGCTTCTTAATGTTCGTATCCCATCTACAGGTGGTCCCGCTAGCGCTGCTCCAGTCAGCACAGCAACTAACCTTACTGTTGCTACAACAAGCAAATCAATTATTTGTACTGCTGTTGCTGTTCTTACGCTTCCTGCTGCTGCTACTTATACTGGTCGTGAACTTCTAATTAAAAATACTACGGCTGCAACGGTTACGTCTGCTTCTAGTAATGTTGTTCCGCTTAGTGGTGCGCAAACGGCTAGTACCGCTATTCTTGCTGCTACGGCTGGTAAGTGGGCATTACTTGTTAGTAATGGTACTAACTGGGTTATTATGGCGAGCAACTAGGGGGGTGACGAGTGGCTACTACTACAGCAACCGACGTATTATCTGCTACAGATAATTATGGTAAGGCTCGAAACGCATTTGAACTGGCGTTAAAGCAGGCCTCTAATCAGCGCGAGTCTGCTATGATTGGTCTTGGTGCGGATTTTACTAGTCAGGTAGGTAATACGCTTACTCCTGGTGAGGTTGCGACGGCGTATGGGTCTGGTGGGGATCCTTCTAATCTTACTATTCGTACTGGTTTTGGTGAGGGTGCTCTTGCGACTATTGATAAGACTGCGGTTGGTAATGTTTATCAGGGGCAGGAGGCTCTTGATGAGCGTGGTGTTGGTGGTACTAGTGGTATTAGTCAGCAGGCTAAGACGCTTATGGGTGATCAGCAGGGGTTGGCTAGTCAGTCTGCTGTGCAAGATTTTCAGGGCGCGGTTGCTGAGGCCAATCTTGGGGAGGCGAGCGCTAAATATGATTTGGCTAGTGCTGAGGGCGCTCTTGATACTGCTACTGGTGATGAGAGTCCTATTCCTAAGCCTGAAGGTAAACCTAAGGGTAAACCTAAGGGTAAACCTAAGGGTAAACCTAAGGGACAGCCACAAGGTAAGCCTAAGGGACAGCCTAAGGGACAGCCTAAGGCTAATAAACAGAAGCCTCAAGGTAATAAACAGAAGCCTCAAGGTAATAAGCCTCAAGGTAATAAGCCTCAAGGACGGAAGCCTCAGGGACAGCCGCAAGGTAAACCTCAGGGACAGCCGCCGGTCAAGCCAAAGCCAAAGCCAACGCCACAGCAGAAGCCTCAGGGACAGAAACCTCAGGGACAGCCGCAAGGTAAACCTCAAGGACAAGGTAAGCCAGCGCCTAAGGGTAATGTTATTCCGAAGCCGCCGCCAAAGCCGCCGGTCAAGCCGGAGCCTAAGCCACAGCCTAAGCCACAGCCAAAGCCCACGCCGCAGCAGAAGCCAGAGCCACAGCCACAGCCAAAGCCCACGCCAACAAAGAAAAAAGGTAGGTGAAAAATAATGGCACATAAACCGGGACATAAAAATAAGAATAAAAATAAGAATAAAAATAAGAATAAAGTTCAGTTAACTCCGGCACAACAAGCAGAATTAAAAACAGCAGAACAAGAAACACTTGCTAATATTAGACTATCGGCGCTTAATCAGAATCGCGCTTCTACTGCGGCTCTTTATTATGCTAATAGTTTGGCTGCTCCGATTCAAGATATTGGGCAGGCTGCTGCTGCTGGTGGTAAGTTTGTGGATACTAGTGAGGCTGAGGGTTATCAGAGTCCTGTTACTGGGCAAATGACTAATTACCTTAAGGGTACTGTTAAGGATCCTTTTATTGGTCTTCGTGAGGCTGCTATTCAACAGCGTGTTATGGTTGGTAAGAAGAAGTATAAGAATAATTTGTTTGAGGCTATGAGGTCTGATTATCTTAAGGGTATTAAGGCTTCTAAGGCATCTGGTGGTAGTGGTACTGGTACTATTAATTATAATAGTGGTAGTAGTTCGGGTCCAGTAGAAACAGGTTAAAACTATTTAAGGAGTTTGCATGGCTTTTGGTGACTCGGGTAATCTAAATACAGATACGGGTAAGACTCCTACTGGTGGTACGGGAGTACTGACTAGGCCTGCTCCTAGGGATAGGATTAAACAGGATCTTATTCCGCGTAAGCGTAATCGTGGTAATAGTAGTCGTCCTGTTGCGCCTCGCGCTCCTGATCTTGATGCTAACATTAAGGATTGGGAACGTCCACGCTCGTACGAGATTATGAAGAATGTTGATACGATGTTGAGTCAGACTCGTTTCTCTGCGGTTAGTGCGTACTATGACAGTAAGGGTAAGGCATTTAATTTTAATCCTACTGATGTTGCTGGTATGATTAATAGTGGTGTCCTTGCTTATGGTAAGACTGGTGAGGCTGGGTATCGGGTACCTACTGCCGGTGTTAATGTTAATGCGCTTGACCAGTTCTTACGAGATAATTATAAACGTAATGCTAATGGTGGTTATAAGCGCGTGAAGCAGAATCTTGCTTTGTCTGATACGTTTAAGCAGAAGGCTGCTAGTAGTACTGCTGCGTTTGATCTGGGTCGTCGTGATCTTAATCCTGCTACACCTGCTGCTCTTCTTGTTGATGCGCCTAAGAAGAGTGTTGTTGGTGGCGAAGAGTATGACTATAGTAAGATGGCTACAGAGTATATTAAGGATGCTGATACTTACGCTACTCTTAATAGTAAGATTCTTAAGAAGATTGCTGATGAGGGTGGTAATGCTATCCTTCAGAATATTCAGGAGAATGGTGCTACACCAGAGAATATTGAGGCTCTTAAGCCTTATATGTATTCGTTTGATGCTGAGTATGGTCAGGCTCAGATTCGTTGGATTGATGAGACTTTCCTTGGTGGTCAGGGTAAGCAGGCTGTGGCTGATGCTGCTCGTCAAGCGTCTGATTTGGATCAGCGTAAGTACTTGTATGAGGAGCGCGTTAAGGAAGCGGCTAAGGTAGAGAAAGATAATAAGAAGAATATTGAGGCGGCTACTACTTCTTTCTTTAATACGGATCCTAATAAGGGTGCTATTATTCCTAAGTCTATGTGGCTTAGTAATGCTGCTAGTCTTCTTGTTGCTGGTACTGGTGAGACTATTAGTACTGAGGCTTTGAATGAGATTTTTTATGCTGATGTTCAGAAGGGTACTTATAAGAATCTTAGTGATTCTGAGAAGATGGCTATTTATTCTAGTGTGGTGGCTGCTTATAGTGCGGGTAATTATATTCCGCCTCTTATGGTTGCTCGTGCTATTAGTTTTGAGGAGGAGTTGGCTAACAAGGGTCTTATGCCTGATCAGGTTAAGGCTAAGGATAACGCTAATAGTCAGGCTCTTACTGATTATCTTAAGTCTCCTATTACTAAGGCTGCTACTAGTCTACCGGGTGGTGGAGCGCTTATTGCTACGGGTCTTATTGGTGGTCTGACTGCTGATAAGATTAATGAGGGTTTTGCGTCGGGACCATTATCGTCTACGCCTCTTAAAGATGGTTTTAGTATGGGTGATCTTGGGACTAATGCTCTTAAGAGTGTTGTTCGTAGTACTATTAGTATGCCTCAAGGGTTTTATTATGGTGCTATTGATCCTACTGGTACTGTTAAGGCTATGGCTAATGATTATAAGAAACGTTATGGTAGTGTTGAGGGCTTTAAGCAGAGTGCTTATGAGGATCCTCTTGCTCCTATTATGGACGTTCTTAGTGTTCTTAGTTTTGTTGGTACGCTTGCTAAGGTTGGTCAAATAGCGCGTATTACGGCTGCTGCTCGTGGTGGTAAGGTTGCTATGGGTGTTGGTGAGATTGATATGGCTGCTTATAATGCTCATATTGATGATTGGTTGAATACTCCTGCGGCTGAGCGTACTGGTCCTGCTCGTCCTCCTTCTGATTTTATGACTGATCCGCCTACTATTAGTGTTCGAGATTATGCTAAGTTAGCACGACAGGCTGCGCTTGGTTCTGAAGAATCAGCAATGGTTCTTGGTACTATTCTTAGTGATAGCAAGATGGGTTTGAATAGTGCTTATGTTCCTACGGCTATGGATAAGGCTGCTGCTTTCTTTGAGCCTCGTTATAGGATCATGACTCAACAGGAGGGTGCTCCGCTTCGTAAGACTGCTATTGCTGATCGTACTATTGAGGTTCTTCAGGAAACTATTCCTGAGACTACTAATGCTGCTGCTATTCGTTTTGCTGGTAATCCTCTTGCTCGTGGTCTTCAGAAGGTTAACTTTTATGCTCAACGTCAGGTTGCTAGGACTCCTGGTGCGTTGCCACAGTTGCTTGCGCAACTTCCGGGAGGCTATCAGTTTAGGTTTACTCGTGCTTTGCGTGAGGGTGATCCTGCTGTGCAGGATCTTATGGCTCGTGAGATGATTTATAATACTATGTTTGCTAGAGAGTTTGATGCTCTTAAGATGAATGATGCTGAGCAGTTGGCTGTGATGGATATGGCTAGTGGTGAGATGTATTCTGCTACTAATCTTCGTACGATTGCCTTTAATCGTGTTGAACGCGCTAAGGCTATGGGTCTTGATCCTACTGATAGTGCTATTATCGGTATGGCTGAGCAGGATTATAAGTTGTTTGATGATCCTTCATTTGTGCGTGAACTTGAGGCGGCTAAGAAGGCTATGCACGGCATGGAGGATGGTGTTATTTCTGAGCGTGGAGCACAGTTACGCGGTGCTGCTGAGCGTATGATCTTGTTGCGTGAGAAGACTAGTCATATGATTGGTCATTCGTGGGATGATTCTCGTGCTACTCGTGCTATGCAGTTGCGGTATCAGGTGGCTATGGAAGCGTTAGATCTTATGCCTGAGTCTGTGTTTAGAGAGTTGGGACAAGGCGTTAAGAAGGTAGTTAATCGTGTTGCTAGGCTTGCTAAACTTAATCCTGTGTTTCATTTGTATGAGATTAATCGTGCTGATGTTATGGATCTTCCTGATGTTAATGGTGTTGCTCTTAGGGATACTGTTGGTGTTAGTGCGGCTGATTTGAAGATTGTGGCTGATCAGGTTGAGGCTTCGTTAGAGTATTTGCGTGGTGATCTTACTAATCGTACTAAGGGTGCTACTCCTGTTCTTGTTATTGAACGAGAGTTACCTAATCTTGTTGGTAATCGTGACTTTGTTATTGTTAAGCGTGTCCGTGTTGAGGGTGATGGTGCTCCTGATTCTAGTAGGGTTAGTCGTCAAGGTCTTCTTGATAGGCAAGAGTTGATTTTGCCTAAGGAGTTTTTTGTTACAATTGAGAAGGGTAAAGGCAAGGGTCGTATTGAGCGTTGGGATAATACAAAGAAAGATGAGTTTGGGTTTACACAAGCACAAGAACGACTGAATGAGTTGATTCTTAATGAGATGGAAGCCTTGTATCCTAATGCTCGTGACTTTACTGATAAGGTTGCTAGTGAATCTCTTGGTGTGCGCGAGTCGTTTGCTTCGCGTAAGAATTTTAATAAAACTGTGGCTAGTGGTGTACTTAGTTTCAGGTATCAAGAGCAGGTTAATGCTCATGCTGCTTCTGTTCGTGCTAGGTTTAATAATGATATTAGTAAACTTATTGATGCTCAGTCTGAGATTATTGCAATAGCAGATTTTGATCCTACGATTCATCAGGCTCTTCGTACTGCTAAGGTTTATCCTACTCGTGCTATGGCTGAGAATACTTTACGCGCCCTTAATCGTGAGGGTACTATTGAAGAAGTTGTTCTTTCTAATGGTGAGAAGGCGTATGTTGCTAATGTTAGTTATTTTGATGTGACTGCTGCTACTATGAAGGAGATGCGGCTTCGTCGTGTTCTTGATTGGGATAAGGATCTTGCTGATAAGTACTTTCAGGGCATTGAAGATATTAAAACGCTTGATCCTAACTCTGCTATTGTGGTAGTGCCTAAGTATTTTGCTAAGAATATTGCTAATTCGTATAAGCGTAGCGAACTTCTTGCTATGAAAATTCTTGATAAGGGTACTGATTTCTTTAAGGTTCTTACTCTTAGTCTTAATCCTAGGTTTGTTCCACAACAGGTTATTGGTAGTGCCGTGATGCTTATGATGGCTTATCCTGATAAGGCTGGTCCTATTATGGGTAAGATGCTTGAGTATGCTGTACGTCAGTCGCATAATAAGATCTCTAAGTTAGTTGATGGTGATGACGTTGAGTTTCTTAATCATTCTACTGATTATATGGTTATGGAAGAGTATATGCCGCGTGATGTTACTGAAAGTATTATTCAACAGGATATGTTTCAAACAGCGCAGGCTAAGTTGCCGTCTAAGATGACTCGTTATGTTATGAATAGTGGTTATATGATTGCGTTTGCGTGGGAGAAGAATCTTCGCATTGCGCTTGGTCGTAAGATGGCTATGAATTATCCGGGTTTTGAAACGTTCGCTAAGACTAAAGTTGTTAAAGACTTTGCTAATGGTGATGTTACTATTCCGGGTATGGCTCCTAGTATGTATAAGACTAACTCTCCGTTTGCTGCTGCGTTTAAGTTGCTTGCAGATCCAGAGTCTCCTTATTATGATCCTATGTTTCTTCGCGAGGTGCGTCATGGTACGGATATGGTTGCTGGTAATTATCGTGACTTTACTGCATTTGAGCGTAACATGCGTAACTTCCTTGTTCCATTCTATGCGTGGACTAGGCATTCTGCTATGTTCACTAAGCGTATGGTGCAGGAGCGGCCACTTACTGCTAATGCGTTGGCTTGGACTGGTAATTATGGATATGAGAAGACGCTTGAGATTGGTGGTTTACCAGAGTGGTTGTTGCAGACTCTTCCTATGCCACAATTCTTAGAGAATATTCTTGATCTTAATCCTCTTATGGATAATCGTGTTAGTGTTGGTGGTGTGATGCCGTTTGGTACGTTTGGTCAGAGTGTTGCTGCTGCTGGTAACTTGGCATTTGGTCGTAAGTTTGGTAATAGTGATTACATGGATTTCGCTAGTCCATTTTTGCAGCAGTTGGAGGAACAGCGAACTGGTCGTAGTCTTTTGACTGGAGCACCTGTTCCAGATATGGGTATTGGGGAGAAGATTGTTGATGGTTTTGCTGGTTATCCTGTGATTGGTGCGGTTGTTAACTTGTTTAAGAACGAGTCACAGTTGAATGGTATGAGGGGTAATGAGAATCCTGAGGATGTGTTTGTGGATGTTAATGATCCTAATTCTAAGTTGAGTATTCCTGCTGATAAGTTGAGTACTAAGTTTGAGACTGATTCTCCTACTGGTTTGTATAACTTGTTTTCTCCTGCTAGGGCTTATAGTCTTGATCCTGAAGGTATCTCTAAGATGATTTCTACTGAGTTTAAGAAGGCTGGTGTTACTTTGCCTGCTAAGAATAGTACTGAGTATAAGGGTATCTTTGCTACGATTAATAGTCTTCAGATTTGGAAGCGTAAGCGTGATTGGGTGCTTAATACTTATACTCCTGCTCATCAGGGGGATGCTCCTGAGTTGGTACTTCGGGCGCAACAACAGTTGGCTGCTGAGTTCCCACAGATTCCAAAGTCTACTCCTCCGGGGTTGGTTGAGAAGGTTCTTAATGGTTATATTACTTTACCGGGAGGTGGTTAGATGTGAGCGAGGATAGTGTACAAGTTATTATGGTTAAACTTGAGCATATGGAGAGTCTTATTTCTCAGGTTCATGAGGAGGTTAAGCGCACTAATGGGCGTGTGACTGAGTTGGAGATGGAGAGTGCTGAGTGGAGGGGTCGTCTTGAGTCTCGTCGTATGTTTCATATGATTCTTACTACTGTTGCTAGTGGTTGTGTGCTTGCTGGTATTGTTTGGTTTATTACTCATTCGATTAATTAATATGAGTAAATACGACACACAATTAACGCCTCTTCAGGAGGCTAAGTATAAACTGGCTGCTAGTAACGCTAGGCGTACAAAGGATACTGCTGATTATGATCTTAGGGGTGCGTGGTTAAAGGATCCTAAGAGTATTGGTGGTAAGGGGCATCTTACTGATGAGTTTAAGAAGCCTAATCATCCTACGTTTAGTAAGGACTCTAAGTATTCTACGCCAAATAATATGGGTGGTTCGTGGGTTGCTGGTAAGAGGGGTTCTTATTCTTTTATTCCTTCTAAGCGACAGATTAGTAGGGCTGGTGGGTTGGCTCCGTTTAAGAAGGCGTTTAATAAGAGTGAGCAGGGACAAAATTCGGGGTTTGTCATCCCACCAACGTACTAAGGAGATTATTATGATAGGTAAGGGTTATATGATGAAAGAGAAGATGGTTCATGGTAAGGGTAGTGCTGATACTGCGCATGAGAGTAAGGAGTCTAAGAAGATGAAGGTTGCTGAGAAGCGATTGGCTAAGAAAGGTAAGGGAAAGTCGTGAATTGGAAGAATATTATTACTCGTGCTGTGCTTACGTTTCTTCAGGCTGGGTTGGCTGTGCTTGTTGTTACTGGTGTGGAGAATCTTGATTCGTGGGATTCGTTGAAGCCTGCTGGTGTGGCTGCTGTTGCGGCTTTGTTGTCGTTTGTTTATAATGTTGTTAATCAGATGGTTAAGAAAGAGAGTGTGTAATTATGATGGAAGAAATGAGTGCTAGTGGTCCGGGTAGCAAGCCTGTTCCTAAGTCTGGTGGTGTGGCGCGTCCGGGTGGTAAGTCTGGTGGTGTGGCGCGTCCGGGTCCTGCTGGTCCTGCTGGTCCTAAGTCTGGTGGTATGGCGCGTCCGGGTGGTAAGGCGCGTCCACGACCGGCTACGACAAGTACGGGTACTCCTACGCCGGGAACAACTAAAGAGTCTCTTGTGGCGAAGCGTAAGAAGGCGCAAGGTAAGTCTGGTGGTGTGGCGCGTCCGAGTGGCCCTAGTGCTGGTACGGGTGCTAAGCCTGCTCCTAGTCGTCCGGGTGGCGTGGTTGGTCCGGGTAAGGCTAGTCGCCCTACTCCTAAGGCTGGTGGCTATCTTGCTGCGAGCAAACCGGCTCCCGCCGAATAATTAAGAAAGAGGGTGTGTAGTGGATATTGTTTCTAAGGCTAAAGATTTTATTAGCAATCAGGTTGGTGTTAATATTTCAACTGGTGCTCCTATGCGGAGGTATATGCCTCGCTCGCAGCAAGAAGATAAAAATCCTGCTGTAGTTGGCAAGGCGCGTACTATTGATCTTCTGGTGCAGCGTAAGTTGAAACAAAGAAAAGACGCTGTTAGTATGGGACTGAGTATGGGTAACAAAGGCGTAGGTAATAGTACTTATACTCAGGGTGGTGCGGTTCACGCTAAGATGACGGGTCGGCCTAATAAACCTATTCCTGGTGCGGGTATGGGTAATAAGGGTAAGGGCAATAGTACTTATACCCAAGGCGGATCTATTCACGCCAAGATGACCGGTCGAATGGGTAAATAATTTTAAGCAAAAAAATAGAGACTATCTGCACCGTAACAATAGTGTAGATAGTCCCTTTTTTTATTTTAAATTACCTTTAGTGTAACAATCCCATGCAAGCCAAGGATTACCGTACTCTTTCTTTACCCACATAGCAAGCCTATGTGCTGACCATAATTGTTCTTTGATGGTAGCCTTGTGCATATGTTTGGGTTGTCCTTTGCGTTTGAAGGAGTCCCAGTTGCCTTGTGTCATGCCCATTCCTCCGTAGAAAGAATAGTTTCGAGTCTGGTGCCATGCGATTCCCTTCCATCCTGCGCCGGGTTGTTCGCATTGCGCTATCTTTACTAGCATCTTTCAAGTTGGAGGGTATTCTGGTGCCATTCTAGGCATTGGGATCATGAGGCTTGCTGCTACTATTACCATACTGAGTGTTATCATTATGTTCCTTTGGGTATATTAGGGGTTTAACTTTAGGTATGTTATTACTTACATAAGGTTAGTGTTTAACCTTTGTGTGGATAAGCGGGGTGTGTATCTACATTAACTCGCAGATATGAGCGATTAAGTAGCAGATATGTCCACTATTTCGCAACCATCTGCGGAACAAGCAAGCGTCTGACTAGCATCAGTATTATCTTCTAGTTCGTACTCTGATAGCCTACTCCAATCAATCTTCGTAGGACTATTGTTACACAATGTAGCATACTCTAGGCTAGTAATACGCTCATACGGTGCCTGACGATAAGTATGATCACTCTTAGGTAAGAAACTAATACCAGATACTTGATCGAAGTGATCGTATACCCATGCCCCTACACTCATCCACTCATCCTCAGCCACACTAACAGTCACACTAGGCTTATGCTCACACCAGAACTCTTGGTATGCTAACCATAATTCTAGTTGGTCTAGGGCCGTCATATCGTCTGTTACGGTAGCGTCTGTTGGTGCTTCTTGTGGGAAGTCAAACACTACAATGTCAGGGTTCGTCACGTCAACCTCGTTTGGTACCCCAGCATCGCTCAGGAAGCGCGTAAGGGGGTCTGTGAGGCCGCCGCGTACACGCCTAATGTAGTAAGGTGCGTAACGTGCGTGGATCCCAGAGGCACTATTAACTAACTGTGACACGGTACCACTAGGCTTCACACAAGTGATAGCAGTAGACTGTTCGATACCAATCTGCTTAGCATAATCAGCATTAACACTTACCGCTGTTGCTCGTAGTTCAGGAAGAACTTTACTCAGTAGTATCTTCTCATTCTTACCACTCATCCACCTATTATCCATGATACCTGTAAGGCTTACACCTAGCAAGCGTTCCTCTTCTGTGTTATGCTTCCATACTTTACGAAGATACTTGAAGTCTGTAAGGGTAGACTGGAAGGTACCTAGGATTGTGGCTAGGCGGATCTTACGCTTGATACTAGAGGGTGTATCATCGTGCCTGACTACTACTTCGGTGAGGTTACAGAATTGTTGTGGTCGTAGGATAATCTCAGAGCAAGGATTCGTACCAAACTTGTGACTATAATCACGACGACCATTTTTAGCAGCCTGAATGACACTAGCCTGACGATTAAAGATACCACGCTCACCACTCTTAGACTGGTACAGGCTTAGCCACTCCTCCATAAACGCATCCATACCGGGCTTCTCGGTGTACGCAACACTATTATTTGCAAGCGCCCGTTGCTGATTGTCTTCCCACCATTGTCCAGACTTCGCGTTACGCATACGTCCATCGGATAGATTGGATAGACTAATGAGGGCTGAGCGCCTAACACCACCAACCACGACCACTTCAGCAATCTTACATACAAGATCATGACACTCCAATGGGTAAAGTTTACGTCCAGCAGCACCCTCAAACAAACGAGTAGTGAACACGAACAAGTCTTCTAGAGGCTCAGGTCCAGACGCACGACCACCCATTGTCTTAAGACGAGCACCCTTAGGACGAACCTTACTCGTATCCCACTTAGGCTTCTGACCAGCATACAACATAGCGATCAACTCTCGAAGGCTACGCGCCCACCCACTCTTAGAATCATCCACAGTAATCATAGTAGTAGACTCTTCGAAGTGCTCATTCACAATGGGCAACTGGTTAACATCATCACGCTCAACACTAAACCCTACACCCACACCATTCATAAGGATGTAAAGAATCTCATCAAAGCATCGTGGATGATTAATAGTAGTATAAGAACAATTATAGCCAGCAATGTTTTCACGATTGAGTGCTGCTCCTGCTGTCATGAGTCCACGCATACTGGGCATGACCTCTAGGTTAATGATAGCGTCTAGTAGTTCTGCCTTAAGTTTCTTAGGCATCTTATACTTGTGTGTCTTAAGGAGATTAGTCTCCATAAATTCTACATACCGGGATACTGTTTCTCCCCAGTATTCTCGACGGTTCTCGTCGTCTAGCCAACGCGCATAACGACTGGTCGCAATGAACGTCTGATAATCTGTTGGTAGTTCGATCAATTCTTTTCCTTTCATACAATTAAATGTAGATAAACAGGGTACCTATCTACATGGTCGCACCAAAACACACGTTATACACAATAAATGTGAACAACGATCATTATGGGGCGAGAGGGACTCGAACCCTCATACCCGAAGGCTACAGATTTTAAGTCTGCTGCGTATACCAATTCCGCCACAGCCCCAATTATTATTTACTAGTACTAGCACACCGCAAACTATGAGCACCATACGATACCATGAATGGCTTACCCGCATTAATAAACCAGTAACCATTACACCAGTTAGGGAACGTAGTGGTACCCTGCAAGTATTCTGTCTGCTGAATATTAAAGAAGCCACCCAACTCTCCAACAATATACTGACCACTAGGATCCCAACCCATAGCACAATGATGCGTATGAGCAGTAAGTGTATGACATTTCTTAGTCTCACAGATAGCAATAGGATTGTTCAGAGGGTTACGAGAGTACGTTGTTGGGTGTGCAATGTAGTACCTCTGCTTGTTACTAGTCAAGTAACAATGATCAAGGTTACTAAACTTGAGTCGCGCACCATTACGATCAATGCCATGAAACACCTTGTCCATACTCTCAACGAATGTCTCACGATACTCAGTCGTCTTAGTGAAACGATAATCATGATTGCCCTTAAGGAACACAATGTTCTTAAAGTTTTGACACAATGTTTCCATCAGGCTACGCGCCTCTTCTACTTCCTTCTCGATGCCAGCACTCTTCTGCTTAGGATAGTACTGGGATAGGCTGTCCCCATTGAGGAAGTCTCCAGCAATAAGCAGGTTGCCATACCCAGCAGCATCATCAAGGAACGTATTGATTAGTTCCGCATCATACAAGGGTACATGCCAGTCAGCCGTAACTGCCCAGTCACCCTTCAACTCTAATGGTTTATCCAAACCAAAATCAAACCTACTAGTCTTACTTGTATCTAGTCGCATTAAAATTCTCCATTCATTATCATAGTCATAAGATGTAAACCATCATACAACCTTCGGTGTATCTGCATACGGCTAACACCATCAATGTCAGCCTGCTCTTGGATAGGTACACCATTGGTGAACACACCTACAAGAGCGTCGTGCAAGGGAATACTATGTTGTTTTAGTTTTGGTAACGCTATATCAATATCAACTTTATAATCACAGAACGTAGACTCAGGGGATGTAGGTAAACTATGATAGTATCGTAGTAGGTTCTCTACTATGTCGGCTTCGTAGACCATTGTACCGCCTCATCATAATTTACTACTTGATGGTGACGTTGCCGCCTGATATACCTAGCCCACATCTTGAGCCTATAGTATACTGCACCGCTTACATACCTAGAGTCTGCATCAGGAGGACACAACCATACCGCGATCATGCCCTCCTGATACAAGTCATCATAGTCAGCCGCATTGCGAAAGCGATACGCTGCTGTTGATACTATCTTTTCGTATTCCCCGATTCTAGTTTCATCGGGGCTATCCATTAGAAGGGGAAGTCGTCCGACGCGGCAGCCGTAGCAGTAGCAGGAGCGGCAGCAACAGGAGCAGCACCCTCACCAGCGATACGAATGATGGTAGTGGCAGAGAGATTATGGTACGTCACCTGCTCACCAGCCTTGTTCTGTCCCGCACTCTCCGAATGCTTACCATCAGCAACGATGAAGTCGCCCTTGGCAATAGGGATGTTAGCCTTCTCGGGCCACAGCGTGATGCTGAAGTTCTTGTTAGAACCAATGGCGCGGATAACAATGTCTCGAACCTGCTTGTCGCCAGCCTGACGCTGACGGGGGTCGAACTGTACAATGCCTGCAACGGTAATGTATTCACTCATAATTAATCTTCCTTATCTGCGTGGATTTCATTCCACATTTTGACGTACGTTTTATAGGGTACTACTACGAACCTTCTACCAGTCTTGCCTTCTCTCAAGAACAATGCCCACTCTGAGCCTCTAGCGTTATGCTCTGCTTGTTTTAGGTCTTCTGTCTTGAGTGCTAGGCGTTTCTGATACTTGCATTCCGGAGAGAATCCTCCGGGTAGATCAATCACATCAGGAACATCAAACCCTCTGGGTCCTGTGCGGGTACCTCCAAGGTCACGAGCAACTTCTCGTTCCCATTCTTTCCATTGTTTACTCTGCGTCATCCTGCTCATCCCCCGGATCAGCATCAGTAAGGAAGTCATCTTCCTCAAGATTACTCATATCTTCCCACGGCTTGACATGATCAGGCAACGTATCAATAACACGCTCAACATCATCGTTCGCAGCAAAGATTGTAACTGCTACGCCACCATCAGCAAGGATGTAGTAGGGTCCTTCGACACTAGCACGAACAGTAAGGAACTCTAACACACCACTAATGGTACGAGAAAGATCCTCCATGTTACCTTCCGTAAGCAACTCCTGCATGGCGCTAATAGGCGTAGCCTCATCAACAACAGTATCTTCATTCGTCATAATTATTCACCTCCTTAGAACGGTTCGCTTGTGGTTACTAATTCAACTTGCCCACTTATTGTATCACAGATCTGTACTTTTGTCAAGCCACCGGCTTGGGTTCTGCGACTCTTGAAGTGGACTAGGTTGAAAGTGTTATTCGCTTGATCAGTCTTACGCAACTCGATACCACCATCTACGGCAGCGCCAATGTCGGACGATCCGCGAGTCTTAATGTACGAAGAGTTAGAGTCACTCTTGTTTGTGTGATGTAGGATAATGACAGCGGCACCAGTCTCACGACTAAGCACATTAATACTATCGTTAAATAGGGATGCCATAGCACCCGCATTATTCTCGTCTTGTGTGTGGAACCTAGTCAGGGAATCTAGCACGATCATCTTAGGCTGGAACGTGATAGCCTCATCTAGCAGGTGATCAAAGTTACGGTCAAGCCTAATGCCCTGACGATGCAAGTATCGGAGGTTAGAGTGATCAACTAAGCCTAACTGCTTGAGTCGGTGATACACAAGATCGTGAGGATTCTCCTCATCAACATACAATACCTTACCATAGTTAGACATATTATATCCTAACCATTTCTGGTGCTCATCACACATGGCAACAGCAAGCGATAGGCTTACCCAAGACTTACCTACGTTGGGTTCACCAACCATGAGGGTCGTGTCTCCTGTGCAGATCAGTCCGTCTACTAGCCAACGATACTCTGGTGGTGGAGCATTAAGATCCAGAGCCTTATAGTGGTACGTCCCGGCACTAGAAGCCTGCATGATAAGTTTAAACGTTTCGTTGGTGTGTGACTGGAAGAACTCGCACACATCCTTAACAGTATCGGGTAGCACTACGCGACGAGCCTTAGCGCCAAGCATACCACGCATCTTTACCCACGCAGCATCCACCGTAGTACGCACATTATAATTCTGATCATTGTCAAGGATAACAAACACTTGCTCATACTTAGCGAGTGTCTCTAGCATCTCAGGCTTAAACGTATTAAATCCCGGTACGCCATACACACTCTTATAGCCTTCTTGGTATAGCCGCATCGTGTCTGTCTCACCCTCACACAAGATAGCCCACTTAGTGTCGGGCATCTCGGCGGGGTGAAACAAACAAACCTTAGCGCCTTGAGAGAAACGAAACTCTCGCTTGTCTCCCATCTTACGGTAACGCTCACCAGTATCGTAGGGGAATGTCATCCACTCGTCAGAGTTAGAGAACGCACCAAAGGCT
>Ga0209596_1000417_pt1 | contig 39510 bp, 27 predicted proteins | sample M_130807_MF_Meta_FD_187314 | JGI IMG/M metagenome (GOLD analysis project Ga0209596, IMG submission 187314) | Freshwater microbial communities from Lake Montjoie, Canada to study carbon cycling - M_130807_MF_MetaG (SPAdes) (version 2) | ecosystem: Environmental > Aquatic > Freshwater > Lake...
TCGAAGAAACAATACCACTATCCTACAAGAAAACTTAATCAGTCTCGATAAGCAAGATTTACTTAACAACTCCAATAAACTTACTGATAATCCTTCAAAATTACTTTATCTTTTAATGACTATCCTCCCTCCTAGAAGGCTCGACGATTATCGCACTATGACTTTCGGCGTTAGCAATGGCAACCACTTCGATACTGAATATATGTATATTACCGAAGCTAACACTAAAAATAAAAAAAGCATCACCATTAAAATACCTGATGAATTACTTCACCTTATTCCTACCTCTGGCTTTCTACTCGGTAAAAATTATTCCCAGCCAGTTCTAAGCAATCGCTTCGCTTCTATTATGACGCAAGTTTATGGGAGAAAAATTGGCGCTCTTCAACTTAGAAGAATTTTCCTTACTCATTTTAATAATAAAGCTGCCTCTTTCCTTGAAAGAAAATATATTGCCGATGCTGTCGGGCATTCCGTTGAAGAAAGCACAAAATACTCCGTTCTCGTTTTAAATAACACCTCGCTATCTACTTGATTGTAATATTGAATGTTTATAAGTTTAAAAGAAAACATAAATAATACCTTGTTATAGAATGTTCCCTTGATTATCTAAAACTATTTATTTTTTTTTCTAAAAACTTTTAGACTTTTAACTTTTCTAAAAATCTTAAAATCTTTCTAACTTCTTAACTTTCTAACTTTCTAAAAATCTTTTATAAAAATAATCCTTTGTTATCATCTATGGTAATAAAAGTATGCATTGTTTATCCATAAAGTCGGCAGATGCGTCGAGCATCCCTAGATATATTTAGAGAATGTTTAGAGCCTACCTTGAATGGATATAGAATATTCTTTTGATTATCTAAAACTATTTATTTTTTTTCTAAAAACTTTTAGACTTTGATAAAATAAAAATATCTTAAAATCTTTCTAACTTCTTGACTTTCTAAAAATCTTTTATAAATATAATACCTTGTTATCATTTATAGTAATACGAGGATGCATTGCTTATCCCTAAAGTTGGCAGATGCGTCGAGCATCCCTAGATATATTTAAGAGCCTTCTAAGAGCCTACCTTGAATGCATATAGTATGTTCCCTTGATTATCTAAAACTATTTATTTTTTTTTCTAAAAACTTTTAGACTTTGATAAAATAAAAAATATCTTAAAAACTTTCTAACTTCTTAACTTCTTGACTTTCTAAAAATCTTTTATAAAAATAATACATTGTTATCATTTATGGTAATATGAGGATGCGTTGTTTATCCATAAAGTCGGCAGATGCGTCGAGCATCCCTAGATATATTTAAGAGCCTTCTAAGATACTACGTTGAATGGATATAGTATGTTCCCTTGATTATCTAAAACTATTTATTTTTTTTTCTAAAAACTTTTAGACTTTGATAAAATAAAAATATCTTAAAATCTTTCTAACTTTCTAAAAATAATCCTTTGCTATCCATTCATCCCCTAATTCATTTAAAAATTGATTACTTTATATTCCTATTACCCCTCGCATACTTATGCCCCTATCCCATATATTCCATCTGTCTGACCTTCATATCCGCAATGGCGACCTCGCTTATTCTCGTTTTGATGAATATAACCTCGTTTTTAATAATACCTTACTCTCTATTGAAAATTCTATCTTTAAACTTAATCTATCCTCGCATAACTTTATCATCCTTATCACTGGCGACATTTTCCATAATAAATCCGTCGTCGGTAATTATGGTCTCGCTCTTTTTAAAGCATTTATTCAATCATTATCCAAAATAGGTCGCCTATTCATTATCTCAGGAAACCACGATTATGACCAATCAGACCCTAATAAACCTTCACTTGTATTCTCTTCTACCTTCGATATCCCTAATGTTTCCGTTCTAAATACCTCAACGTCTTTTATCATTGACGACATTGGCTTCTCCTTCGTTAGTATCGATAAAACTTTAGACAATTTTAGAAATAGTGGGAGAATTACTGAGCTACCTCCTTTCCCTACAATCTCTGAAAAAGTTAAATATAAAATTGCTTTGTTTCACGGGTCTTTTGCATCCGCTAAACTATTTAATGGCAAATCCATCGAAGAAACTTTTAACCCTTATCCTCTCGAATGGGTTAAAGATTTTGATTTTGTTTTACTTGGTGATATCCATAAGAGACAGGTTTTCAAATATAAAAAGAAGACTATATGCGGATATTCTGGTAGTTTAATACAGCAAAACTATGGGGAAGATATTATAGAGCACGGGTATTTATTGTGGAACCTTGACACTAAAATAATAGAAGAGATTAACGTTTATAATAATATTGGCTATATTAATGTGATTGAAGATGAAAACAATACTATCCTTATTAGAACCAATGGCAAATATACTGAACCATTAGAAACATATATTAAAAATAATATTAATTATTTCCCAAAAAATTTAGAAATAAAATCTTTTACAAATATAAATTATCAATCTCTTAGCATTATATTGAACACTTTTAATATTTCTTTTCAAATTGTTTCTAGAATAAATACCAATCAGTTAAGCAACACAACCACAAAGCATCCTCATAACACCAACGAAGATAGCAATATAGATAACTTACTTAATACTAACTATTTATTAGATTACTTTAAAAAACTCTTATCATCTGAAGAGTATAACATATTACTTAAAATAATTAAAGATAATGAAACCTTGCTTTTTGATATACATAAATACCCTGAAGACCTTCATACCGAATGTATAAAAAGAAATAAGGAACTGATACCAATCATTAACTCTTGTAATACCAATGTTGAACTAACAACCTTTAAAAAATCCTTCTTGATTAAATATTTAGAATGGGGAGGCTTATTATGTTATGAAAATAAGAACTGGGTTAATTTTAAAGATTTAGATGCGAAGACCTTTATGATTAGGGGGTCTAACGGAACTGGCAAATCGGCTATTTATGATATCCTCTTACTAGCAATATGGGCTACTAATAATAAGTTAGATACTTACTCAGCTGGCTTTATAAATCACAATAAAGACAAGGGATATACAATTGTCGATATAGAGATTGATAACATTACCTATCGTATTAAAAGAGATTTTTGTAAAAAGAAGAATACTTTCAAAATTGTTAATAAATCTTCAGTTCTCTACAATTTTGATACTACAAATACGCTAGTAATATTAAAGAAGGATAGCGCTTGTAATGCTGAAATCAAAACTTTATTTGGTGATATAGAAACATTCCTTTCAACTTCTATGATTACTCAGAATATTGATAATGATATTCTAACATTGAACTATAAAGATACTTTGGCTACTATAGATAAAGTTCACAATATCCAATATATTTATCACTTATATAACCTGTTTAAAACGGCTATTAACAAATACAAGGATTTTAGGAAGGTTATAAATAATAAAAAAGAGGTATATGAAAAACTCCTATTTAATGGTGCAAATAGCGACGTTAATGATGCGGTTATTTCTAAACTATCCGAAGAACTCTTTGATTTAAATAGTGAAAACGAAGCATATCTGAAAACCTTCAATTCTATTAATATAGATATTAGTAATCCTTCGCTCTTGTCTATTATCGATACCGATTATATTACCTTGATTGATACTATAGATAGTAGCTTTATTGTGTCTGAAGATATCTATAAAGAATACCTAAATAAACTTAATCACTATAAATACTCTATTAATGATGAATGTTTAAAAGATATGAAAAGATTAGTCAAATCTTATACTCTGCAACTCGAAGATGATTTTAATAAATTACCATCCCTAAATAAACCTTGCGATTTCACCTTTCTTAGCAGCGAAGAGAATGCTTTGCAAAACTATATTAAAGATAATAACGCCGATACCGAAGATGACTTAATTATACAAAAAGAATACTTAGCAAGAACAAAGAAAACCCTTAGCGATTTGATTACTAATAAACCTAACAAGATATCTACGTATTCACCTAATAGAAATATTGATAAACTAAGTTCTATAATTTTGAAGATTTATAATTCTTTAGAACTTTTCAACAATTTTATATCTTCAAATACTAAGCCATCTATTATTGATGTCTCGATATTAAAAAAACTGAGAGCGGCTATAAGCAAACCTTTGACTTTTGAGAATTATAATACTGCAGTCCAATCTAAAGAATTACTTGATAGTGAAGTAAATAATATCAAAAATACGCTTGTATCTTTAGATAAGGATTTTAATGCATTATTTTCTAAACAACAGCAGATTATTATCAAAAGTATCCCTAGTATTATTACTTATAAACAATTTAAAACTGCGCAGTCTATTGCGAAGGAACTAAAACACTATAATATCGACGTAATTGATAAGCAAATCTCTGAGGATGAAATAGTAATAAGCAATTATCATAAAAGGATTGAAGAGATTAATATACTTGATATAGAGATTGATACCTATAATAAAGAGTTAGCATTACTTAATACTAATGATGACTATAAATATAACCCCGATTGCTGTATTTGCTGCAGCAGGACTTGGGTATCACGTATTAAAGAACTCGAAATAATTATAGATTGTCTTACTAATAAACGTTCAGTAAATTACGATGTTAAAGACTACAATCTAGTATCTGAGCGCTTTGAAGAAAACAAAAAGAAACAAGCAAATTATCACTTGCTGAATGAGTGGTATTATTATTTTAAGTTTAAAGAAACCTATGATAAGATAACAAATGATATGAATAGTATTATAAATACTAAAAATACTTTGAATGAAGAGTATATTAATAAAACTCTTGAACTTTCCAGCATCACTGAATATATCGAGTATTTCATTCTCTACTCCTTTCAGTTGTTTGATGAATTAAATAATATACGGCTCTTTGATAACTATTTATCTTGGGAAAATAACTATAATGAAACCAATGCGCTTATTGATAAATTAGAAAAAGGTATCCATTATAATCTTGTTATAAAACCACGTATTGCCAAGTATATCGCGCTTAAAAAAGAGTATGAAGAATGGCTCTTGTATGATAATAATAAAAAGATAATAGATGCTTATCATTACTATGAGTTTAAAAGATTGGTTGAAATTAATGATTTATACAATGAATACCAAAGCAATGCGCAACTAAAACCCCTTATAAAACAAAAGATAGAATTAAATGAATTGATAGCAAATAAAAAGATTGATATTAAAACTATCAATGACAGGCTTGTAAAATATACCACAATTAACTCTTATAACAATGAAAATAAAAGGAATTATACTATGTTGTCTGAGATTGATAAAGAACTAGAAACAACTATTGATGTCCTTGATACTATCCTCGTAAACTTTCAATCTTTTAGAAAAGAATTATATGATACCTTTGTTCTTAATAAACTCGTAGATAAAACTAATAAAATTATTAAAACACTTTGCCACTCTAATACAAAACCTTTCAAACTAAATTATAACGTTGATATATCCAATGATAATGTGCATATTTATTGGCTAATCCACAATGATAATATAGCAAACGATTGCGATAAGCAGTATATCTCTGTATCTCAGGCATCAGGCTTTCAGCGGTTTGTTATATCACTTGCTCTTCGTATGACGCTTTACTTTAATAACTATGATGTCCTTTGCAATCAACTATTTATCGATGAAGGTTTTATTAATTTTGATAAATATAACTTGTCTATCGTTCCTTCTTTTCTTAAAAGCCTTCTTAGATATTTTAACACTATTGTAATACTCTCGCATATCGATATAATTCAGGACACGATTGATGAAACTGCTACGATTAACTTTAATATTATGAATAGCGTATCCTCGATAACTTATAACTAAACCAAATTATATGCACTTATCTATTATTATGTATTACTTGTTTATTTTTTATTACTGAAATGCATTGTATTATTGTAAAATCTAAGTATTCTAAAGTAATTAATGTAATTGCTAAATGTATATTTATGACTTTTTGACTATATAAAGAATATTATAAATTACTAAATATATGGAAGGTTTAATTGATACACGAAACGAATATATAGAACATATACAAGATATTTTGAGTGTAGCTATATCAAAGCGCATATATGCTATATACACTGAGATGATGGACGAAAAGAAGGGTCTTAAGGGGTTCCAAAATGAACTATATAGTATCCGCAAATGGAACAATAATATGGTTGCAGATGAATATAAAAAAATAGTTAAATATACGAAATGTAAATATTTGTCAAATTTGATTAAAATCATTATCATAACAACGATAAAAATTAAAATATATGAATACAGAGAACAATTTGATAATATTAAAATAAAGATACCTAATCCTGAAGATTTTGTTCATAAATGCTATATAAATGCTGCTGCTTTCTCTTGGAAGAACGCTTATTTATATAATAGAAACAATATTAAGGATGCCGAGTATCAAAACAATCTTAATATAATTGAAGAAAATATTAGAGCAATTATTAAGAAGACTTTTAGAGATTTTGTGCCATTTGATGAGATATTCAAACAAATTGAAGATAACCTGACAGAGAATGTAAAACAATTCAAAGATGATGAAGGTGGCAACGAAGAGGATGATGAAGAGAATGATGAAGTAGAAACTATCAAAAATGTAAAACCTGTCAAAAAAATAAAGAAAGATGAAAAAATTATAGCAATTGAAGAGGGTGAAGAAGAGGACGACGAAGGCGATGACGAAGAGGACGACGAAGGCAACGACGAAGGCGATGAAGAAGAGGATGACGAAGAAGACGAAGAAGACGAAGAAGAGGATGACGAAGAAGACGAAGAAGACGAAGAAGACGAAGAGGACGACGAAGAAGACGAAGATGACGACGAAAATGCTGAAGATGGTGAAGATGGCAACGAAAATGCTGAAGATGGTGAAGATGGCAACGAAGAAGACGAAGAAAATGCTGAAGACGGCGAAGAAGATGTAGAAACTATTAAAGTAGTAAAGGAACAGAAAGATACTATAGATAATAAAATAAATATTATAGTAGATACATCACTAACAAAAAATAACAATGGTGAATTCAAGGAGGGATATAAAGAAACTAGTAAGGTTGAAGAAGACACCCAAGAAATATCATTTACTAAATGCGACCAAACAAATATACAAAAAAAACAAGATGCTTCTGAAAAAGAAACCTATGCTGTTCGCGATGAATGGAGTAATATTAAAGCAGACTATACCTCATTATCGCAAAATAATGTGGATTATAAAAAATATGAAAATGACGACGATGCCAAAAGTGTATCGAGTGTTCTGAGTAATTTCACAGATATAAGTCAGGTAAAACAAATACATATTAATGAAAATGCTAATAAAAATAGAAAACCAAGTTTTTTCTAAAAATTATTATATATATTATGGCATATCCTTTCATTTGTTAGTAGCCTTTTTATTTTTGGCTACAGGTTTATGAGTTGAAATATTTTTACCTGCAGTCTGCGCTTTAGCTCTCGCTTGAGTTTGAACTTTGGCAACTCCTTCACTTTTTGCTTTTTGCTTTTGCATTTCTTCTTCTTTTGCTTCTTCTATTGTATTTATAAATACATTTTTCATATTCGATAATATGGAATATACCTTGTCCTTATCTTTATTATTATTTTTATCTATCAATTTATTAATCATATCATTATATATACCATTATCTTTATTATCTTTACCATTATAAAGGCGTATAAAGTCTTTAATCTCTACCTTTGTCTCTTCATCGGCTTTTTTAGCAAGAAAAATATCCAATTTACCATTTTTTTCTAGTGCTGCTAATTGTGTAACAACACCTCTTATTATGTTAGATATTATATATCTGTTCTCATCCATATCTATAATTTCTATCTATATCTATATATTTAAAATATTTTAAATATATAGATATAGATAGAAATATGGTTAAAACTTGCCTATCTCCTAATATTTGGGATAATTGGAACAAATGGACAGATGATAGCAATAAAATTGTTTTTAAAGTGCCAAAGTCAAAAAAAAAGCCCGATAACCCAGTGGGAGAATGTTCAGTTCCTGAACCTGAAACAGAAGGAACAACGGGAGTTGGTAATGGCGAAGCAAAGTTATCAATGGAACTTAAAGGCGCTTCTGAACCATTAGGTGGTTCAAACGATCCAACGGATATAACAGATATAGAACCTACAACAAAAAGAGATGTTAACGGATTTGGATATATAAGCGTAAAAGAGTTTTCTAGTGGAAGCAAAGATTTAAGGGTAGGTGTACACGTATCTACTCAATATCTTGGTTTTCTGTCTGGTTTTTGGTTTGGTGTAAGAGGTTGGCTTTTTGAATGCTACTATCAAACAACATTGCAGTATGAATACATACAAAATAATAAAAAATATCAAGAATATTTTAGTGAAATACAAGAAAATGGAGATTTAGAAGAAATTAATAATATCCGAAGGATTTTATTTGACTTAAATGGAGGATTTATATTAGATGCAACTATTATGAAAGGAGAAATATGTTTCAGCAAAATGGATAGATATAATGACTTTATTTTTGCAGTAGAAAAATATGTAGTCAAGAAGAGGAAACATTTCATAGATGCACGTATCTTTCATAATCAGGAATATTATAAAGGCGAACGTGATCAATCCTTACCACTTGATGTCCCTGACTCTTATTATGGTTTATTAACTGAAGACTTTAAAACACCAGTTCCTAATTATATATTACATAGTACTTTCAGACAATTAATTATTGCTGTAGAGATGTTTTCTTCAGATATTCCAAAAAGTATATCTTTCTTAGATAAAATAGCTAAAAGTGAAGCATTAGGTGGAAAAGAATTGTGCGATGAAGTTCAAAAATTAAAACACGCTTCTTATCAAAGAAATGAATTAAAGCCTGTTTTAATTTTTGTTAATGAAAGTTGTGGATACTTCCCAGTGGGAAGTATAACATATGATGATATTATATGCGAACGTATCTCACAGAATAAACCGAAATTAGGTGTTAAAAGAGATAGCCGTATTAGAACAACTTGTGAAAATTTCTCGGGCAAACGTAAAAAAAGTTCTAGTAAATCTCCTATGCTCTCCGCAAGTAATTCACCTATGCTCTCCGCAAGTAATTCATCTTATCAACCTTCTCAAAAAAAGGGAAAGCAAAACAAAGGTACTTAATTCCCCTCCCTCTAACCCCATCATAATTGTTTATTCAAATTATGTATTATTTTTGAAAGAATGTATGAGAATTTAGGAGGAACCGCATTTCCTATCTGTCTATACATAGATGATTTAGACCCTTCGAACTTAAAGGTATCTGGAAATGTCTGAATTCTCGCGTATTCCCTTATAGTCATTCTCCTTTCCCCACTAGGATGCACATTTATACACGGACCACCTGTTCCTCCTCCTCTTCCAGTAATTGTCGGTGCTATTTTATCCCAATCTAGTTTCCGATTACCCATATAACCATTAATATATACTTTTTGTTTTGACCCGATGTGCTGCAGTTCTTCGTCATAGTCAATCGGTAAATCTCCTATCGCATCCTTTAATGTCTTTGTAATCTCTTTCGTTTCTGTGGGCCAGTCAAAATGTATCCTTTCGGAAATATCATTTCGCACACCTATAAAGATAACCCTTTCTCTATTTTGCGGTATGTCATACCACTTTAGTTTGAATAATTTTGTATGAACATTATAACCACAATTCTCCAAATCGGATACAATCATCTTAAATACACTTCCGCAGTGATTTTTCTTATCTTCATCGGTATCATATTTTCCTAAGCTTAAAATACCTTTTACATTTTCAAAAATGAAATACTTGGGTTTCTTCAGCCTTAATAACCTTACCAATTCTAAATAAAGTTTATTTCTATTATCGGTCTCTATTCTATTTTGATTTGCTACAGAGAAACCTTGACACGGAAAGCCACCTGTTAGTATATCACAATCAGGAATATTCTCTATCTTTGCGATATCATTGCATTCGGGTTTAAAATTATAGTTTTTCTCATAAGTATTACAAGCGTCTATATCAAAATCATTAACATAAACAACACTATATATATCAGGCTGCATATGAAATGCATAGTCTAAACCTCCGCAACCTGCAAACATTGACGCGACTTTAAGGGTTTCTTCCATTTTCCTATTAATATATATAGTTATAGTAATATTTATATGGGATTAAATCATTTTTTTATTAGATATGATATATCTAATAATATATCTAATAATATATAAATATATATATATATCTAATAATATATATAATAACAAATCTTATATATATATAACATAACTGATATATATGTTAAGGAAGAATTCATATTGTTTTCTTTGCTATTCGGCTGATAACATTATTTACACTAAAACATTATTTATTTGTAAGAAATGTAATATGCCAATAAAAAAATGTGATATTTGCGGGTTCTATTGCGATGATAAATGTCTAGATATATTTGATAAATGCACTACGATATCCGATATCTGATATCTGATATCTGATATCTGATATCTGATACTTAATAAGACGCTTGTTTCCTAACCTTAATAAGTTTCGAGTTCTTCTTTTTAACAAAGACACCTGGATCATAATCCTCAATGTCCTCGCCGTCTTCATTAGTCAATCCCATTAAATCGCGCTGATCCTGCAATGATTGCATCTCCCATAGGTCGTGCGAACACATTTTATAATTAACATCTTGCGCTTTATACCAGAATACGATGTCCGATATATTATTCGATTGCACCTTGTTGTCTATGACAAGACATTCGTAATTCTCGGTGCATTGGTTCATTACTTGGTTAAACACATCAAACGTAGGGAACATACCAGCATAATGATTGTATATTTTCTCTCGCTCCTTCACAATATTATTGCGAAAGATGAAAACATAGTCAATGTTTGAACGTAAGTCGGGCGGCAATCCTAGTCCGTGCTGCATAGTAATTAAAAGGAATATCTTGTAATGCCGTCCGTTCATAAAGATACATCTTATGTTTTTATCGGTCATTGCCGATTTGTTATACATACAATCATCCAATATCAAGAAGGCGCGTGGGTCAATTGAAGAATTCCCGTGCTTTGCCATATCTCTCTTGCGTTCATTTGTGATACTTATCTGTCTAGTCAAAAACTTGCTAATTAATTTCTCCTCGAGTTCGTCGTATATTAACATCTTCGGAATGAACTTTTCAAAATATCCGTTTGCGCGTTCTGTTTGCGATACTACAACGCCTACTGGTATGTCCTTGTTATAACTTAAAATATCTTTCATACAATAACTTTTCCCCGTGTTGCGCTTGCCAATAAATACAACAACGGAATCATTCTTAATCTTTGTTGGGTCAAACCTTTTAAGTTCAAGCTTCATTTAATTTATAATAACAAAAATAATATATTACTTGTATCACACATCAAAAATAAAGAGATTAAATAATACTATTATATTTAAGAATATAATTAATACTAATATTACTAACCTGAATAAACCCACGCATATGAAACATTATTGGATTAATATAGATAATTCTACTGATAGACGTGCATTTATGGAAGAGCAATTTAAAAATAATAAACTAGATAACCAGCGAATATCCGCAATAACTCCTCGCGATTTTGATGAGGTTTTAGAAGATAAGCGACCATTAACTTGCAAACATCCTGGTTGTGTTAGGTGCGAATATGAATTTGCTTGCATATCTAGTCATATCAAAGCGATTATTGAAGGGCTCAAAGATAAAGATAACGACTGGTTTGTTGTTATGGAAGACGACATCGTAATTCCTTTTGAAATAAATTATAACAGGCTCATCGGGGAACTGCCAAAAGATGCCGAGTTAGTCCAGATGCTTATATTATACGGACCCACCATTAAATCGCTATATAACCTCTCTATCACGCATAATATACATTTCATTAAATGGCAATACCTACTGCCTTCTACAGGTATGTATATTATATCAAGGGCGGGCGCTGAAAAATTGGTGGGCAAATATTTTAAAAATAATAAATATAATTTCACTACGTGCGAATACCAAGTAGTAGCAGATGTCGCATTATATTCCTCGATAAACTCTTATGCTACTACATTTCCCTTCGCGTATCCTAATATTGATTTAGTATCCGAGATACATCCTGAACATTACGAAGCGCATAAGAACACCTATTACGATATTAAAGAAATTGTCGATTTAGCAATTAGTAATAATAATATTCCTTATATACATTCGTAATCTATTGCATCCCTACATAGAATGCTCTTTCGCAGTATCCTTATTTACTATATTATATTTTTCATTAAAGAAATAGATGACTATTAATTGTTTGCGGTGGTCTCTTAGTTTATCTGTGCAATACAATATATATGTTTCGTCTTTCCCGTTTAAGTTTTTATTCTTAATCCATATTTTGAAAAGTTCGTTATACAATATTACTGATTCGTTAATCATAGGATATTTACTTATCTTATCAGTTGCGAGCATCTGTGCCTCCTCTGCGAGCCCAATAATATGCAAGAAATGCTTTGTAATACAATCGCGACATCTCTTATTTTTGTTTGTAAGATGCTCTTCTAACAGAATAGATTGCTTGATAATCTGCTGCATATTATATCGCGGGTCGCTAACAGGGTCTATGGAGTCGCAAGTAGACGTGCAAGAGCCTTCATTCTTTTGCTTCGTATAATTTATATTTAAAAGCATTGCCGCCTTTGAACCCATGTCGGGCATAGAGATATGACTATGGTCATTAATATAATGAATATACCATAATATTATTATAGTAGATAATACTATTGCAAATACAATAATAAAAGTTTCTAAAATATTCATTATAATAAATATTAATTCTACTATATTAGTAGAAATATATTATAGCAAAGGATATATAATATTTATTATATAATAGAATAGATTATATAGAACAAATTATGGGGATTGAAGAATTATTCTTAGAACATTTTAAAGGAGGTAAGACTGCTAGCGCTACTCCCGCTACCAAACCTGTAGATAATAATGGTGCTTCCAATACTGCGTCAGGAGCAATTGCAGGTGCCGCAACAGGAGCAATAGTTTCTGGAGGAACTTCCGCGCTAATGAGTAATTCTGGCTCGAATAATGTCGAAAAATGCCCTCTCACAGACGATACCTTATATTGCCAAGTTAGCAGAACTGCTGGTATTACTGGAATGGTCGTATATATATTACTTATTATAACCTTTGTAATTGCATTCTTTTACTTCATATATTATCTGTTTTTCAGAACTGGAACCAGTCGCGTAACTAAAACTATAAAAAATACACGTCGATAATACATTTGCTTATTTTTTATATTATTTATAAATTATATAAAAAATGATTGTGATATCTTTACATACTATAACAGATACTAGACACAATGCTATACATATATGTTTTGCAACTACAAAATGATAAATATTATGTTGGTAAAACAATAAACCCGCATTCTAGAATTGAAAGCCATTTTACTAATAATGGGTCTGAATGGACAAAACTACATAAACCAATAAAACTCGTAGAACTCATTCCTAATTGCGATCATTATGACGAAGACAAATATACCTATAAATATATGGATAAGTTTGGTATTGATAATGTTAGGGGTGGCTCTTATTCTACCCCTGTATTAGATGATTGCACTATAAATCAACTTGTAAAAATAAGTAATAGCGTTAATAATAGGTGCTATACTTGCAGCAAATATGGGCATTATGCTAATGATTGCCACGACAACACTATGCAACATCAAACAGCACTGACTACTCCCGTGTCAAATAATAGTAAAGATTTAGATGTAATTATGAAACCGAGTATGTGTTATATAGTAAAATAGATATCGCAAATCAATTAAGGTAAGAGTAGATATGCAAATGTTGTTAATGTATATAACGCAGTTCCCCAGATTGTATCGGTTAATGCAACAGAAACTTCTAAATCTTTGTAAATTGCGAGAGATGTAAAATTATAAATCCCGAATATAGAAAATCCTACTGCTCCGCCGCAAATAAATGCTTGCAATAGTTTGTTTTCTATACTAGAGATATCTATTTTATTTATTTTGGCGTTTTGAATAGTAAATGGTATTGCGACATATAATATTGAAAATAATATTATGACGTATGCTATAATAGCGTGTTCAAAGCGCAAATTCATAGCGGCTTTTTGAACCTTCTTAACCGCCAAAGAATATGTAGATAAATTTAGGGATATCCAAGATATATCTAATATCAATACGATTATAGTTATTATTAAATATTTTAAATATATATTCATTGTGTTTCTATATAGGTCTATACTATAATATACATACATATTATATGTGTATATCTTGATGATGTTAATGATGTTAATGATAATCTATTCCCTATAAATTATTTACGCTTAGGAACTTGTTTGACCACTTTGGATTGAATGGGTTTTTTGGGCGATTTTACCTTTTTGACTACCTTTATTTTTCTTACACCTCCACCACCCAATTTTTCTTTGAAATGAAGTATCATTCTTTTAGTTTGTTCTATATTACTATTATGGCTTTGTAACTCTTTTGAAAGTTTAGCAACATAATTAGAATGACGAGTGTCATTTTGCGTATTTGTCGTAATTGGTGTTAGGTCAATGCTGTGGGATTGATGATTTGACACCAATTTTTCCATAATTTTTTTGACGCTTTCCAAGTCTATCAAAGCATCCTCGTACATCTTAATATTTTTTTCTAATGTTATTCTATTATTATCACTCGACATTCTCTTAATTATTCTAATATAATGTTATATAATTTAAAAAATATAATGCAATTTATAACAAACAAATCTCTTTAAAAATCTTCTCTCGGAACCAATCTAAATATGTTAGCTATTACTTATATCGTTCTACTTTTGCTTTCGTTTTCTTTCCCATAATATTTTGGAAATCTTCTGGCAAATCTTCGAATTTATACATAGATTTATATGCATAAATGGACGCATTTATTTCTTTGTTAGCCACTTCCCTTCTAGTCCCCGAACTTATTTGTGAGTTAAATTAGAACTATCTATAGGAACATTCTTAAATGCCTCATATAACATTTGATGATCAATTTCCTTACTATTATATTTGTATAAAAAAATTAAATTAGGTATCCTTTATTTACGCTTAGCAACCCTTTTAGCAACTTTATCGACCTTAGGAACCTTAGGAACCTTAGGAACGATAGCAACCCTTTTAGCAACTTTATCGACCTTTATTTTTCTTACACCTCCACCCGAGTGTCCTGAAGTGATATGTTTCAATTGGTTTTCAAAAATATTTATTGTATAATCATATCCGCTTATTTCATTTTTTAAATTTTCAATCAATATGTTTTTTCTTACTATATTATCGTTTAATGGATCTGTTCTAGATAACATCGTATGTTGTTGAAATGTTAATAGGGAATTAAGATGGTTTAATGCGGTATCTCTAAGGTTTTTCATATCTAGCAAATAACCTAGCACCCCTCTATCTCCTCTATCTCCTCTATCTCTTCTCCTATCATCATCATACATTTCTTAATTATTCTAATATAATGTTATATTATTTAAAACATATTAACAAAAATAATATCTCACGTATATAATATCTATACTATGCATTGTTTAGGGTGTGCTATATATCTGCCAACATTGAAAGATATTTTGCTAATTTTTACATAAATTATTTATTATGACTTCTTGGAACTAATCTAATATGACATCCATTACTTATATCTATCATCTTGTTTTTTTTCCCATAATACTCTTGGAAATTTTTTGGCAAATCTTCGAATTTATACATAGAATTATATTGAGAAATAGACGTATTTATTTCGTTATTAGCCTCTTCCCTTTTAGACCTCGAACTTTTTCCTTCAATTTCCTTACGCACAATTCTTATTTTTTCTTCTATTTCGTCGTTAGTCTTCTTTATTAATAGAAGACGTTCTCTTTCGCGGTGGTTAGTCCCCGAACTTTTTCTCACAACCTTTTCTTCCATTCGTTTCATTCCTTGTATTCCTAGTTTATCGACAAATGACCTTACTACTACTTTATGTTTATCTTCTTTATGTTTACCTCCTGATTGTTCGTCATCGTTGTCGCATAATATTAAATCTGTAATTACAGCGCCTGAAGGCACAGGCACTGATTTATAATTTGCGGATTCTCTCGATGATATTGCGTTACGAATTAAACCTATTAAATCTCCTTTATGCGCATCTCTTGTTAGTTTTAAATGATAATATGCTCTTAGTCTTAGAGTATCTGCGAGTTTAATTAACATATCTTTTAGTTGTTTTAATTCATTCTTACTACTATTGCCGCTAGGAGGATTAGGTTTTAATATTTCATTTATAAAATTCAAATATTGGTCTTTTAAATAATCAATAAAACCCATTAATTTAATAAGTTTAGCATCATAACACTTAAAATGCCTTATTAAATCTGCATCGTCCGCATCACTATATTTAGAAAAAATGTTTTTATATTTTTTTACATAATTAAATATATAATCCTTTTGTTTTTGTTCATTATAACTAAAATCTGGGTTAATTTTTCCATTAATATATAACCCAGCGTTCATAAATCCTTCTATCTTATCTGCATAGAGTAAAATTGATACATCCGACCCATTGTCTACATCTGGCAAATCAAGTTTTTTATTTTTATTATTAATACTATCAAAATTAAATATACAATCTATAAGAAAGTTATTAATATCGTAGTTATATTCATATTTTCGGTTAGATGTATAATCATCTAATAATATCCCTGTTGAAATTTCATTATCATGAACTCCATGTAAAAATACATAATCAATGCAAGGGATTTCAAGGTGTTTATAGCAATCCTTAATAAAATGTTGATGTATGCTATAACTTATATCATCAAAACCACCATTCACAACATCTGATGGTGTCTCTAACATTTTTGGTCGCCCTCTTATCAAATCATTTTCCTGCAAAAGACTGAAATATACGTATAATTCATATTTATTACCTTTATCTAAAGGTAATCTTGCACTCGCTAACCATTCTTGAGGTATCTGAAATATATCTATATATTTGTTACTTATCTTAGTATTACAAAAATTACGAACTCCGCTTATAGACCAAGTAAGGGTTTGTCTCTTTTTAAATGTATCATCACCGCGAAAACTAGCACAAATAGGGACGAGATTATCATTTCCCTTTATAGTATAGTTGACAACCACATTAGTTTCTGGTAATCTAGTATCAGTTAATAATTTATTATATAGGTTATTGTTTTGATTGGCATTAGGAGTTTTAATTAAACTACATAAAACTATTATTATATCGCCAAAATTAAATTCTTGAACAACTCTAATTATTGAATGAGGTAAAAGAATAAACTGGTGTAAATGGTCATTTAAGTTTATATAGGTTTTCTCATTATCAACCTCGATTATATAAATGAAACCTTTGCCGTTCACCCCAATATCTGAATAAACAGATGCAGTATTAATATTTAGAGTTGTGGATAAAAACCCTAGTATTTCAATATCGTTTTTTCTATCTTTCATATTATGTAATTTTGTATTTGTCCCGTGATACAAATATATTTTCTTATTTACATACTCCCTATCTTTATTCAAATCTTTGTAAGCACCTAAGGTCTCATTTATTCTTCTCTCCATTTTACCTTGTTCGCTCTCATCATCAATAGAATGAATTGAACTATATTCTCCTGAAATTACTTTATAAATTGTTTCATTTAATGACTTGCTAAAAGGTTGAATTCCATAATTTTTATATGCGGTTCCTACATCTTCGAACAAGGCATTATTAGAATGACCATATGGTTGCCATTTCTTAATATTGGGGAAATTATAAATACTCTTATCCTCTTTCGAAATAGGTATCCAAGTGAAAATTGGAAATGTTCCTGTAAATTTGCTATTATAGTAAATTTCGTCTTTATAAGTAGAATATTTTGCTTGAATATATGCTGGTGTTTGAGCATTTAGCGAATATAAAATATTTTTGCGTATAATATCATCGTCGCCGAAATTATTCGTTTCCATATCAGTTATAATGCCTTCATAATAATCGTGATTTTTTGTTAATTCGGTCTTTATACCTGTTATTCGTGGTAGTGTTGCTAACCTTTTATCTATTCTTTTTATATCTTCTTTGAAATAAGTAGTAATAGTATTCATATCATCATCTATTTCACCTATTTCAATATGTTTAGGTAATACGCTATTAGTTATATTGTAGTTAAATGGCGTACGAGTAATTTGCGTTTCAGCATATTCTAATGTAACAGGAAAAAATAGAGTTTTAAAAGAGGAAGCAAATCTATCAAATGTATTAATCTTATTATAATGTATTGTAGGATCCGTATATTTTGTAGAACCACCCGCATTGTCAGGTAGTTTTTTAAATATTTCAAACACATATTGACGATTTAATAATGTATTCTCATAATATCTTTCGATGGTATTAGGTTCTAAATCAGTTTGCTTATTATTTACATATTGCATTAAATCATTTTTCTGATATATTATGTTGTCGTCGTTATAGTTATTTTTTAACATTTCATTAGTTAATTTACTATCACTATCACTATCGTTATTACTCATATATATACGTAAATGGTTTTTAAAGGTTTCATTATTTATATCATCGTATAAATATTCCAAATGTAGAAATTTAGTATATATAATAATAAGTATTGCATTAACAATATCTGATATATATTTATGATTTTTTAACATCCCACTAGCATCGCAGTTAGCTATTAAAGCATCGCAGTATTCATTGAACATAATTTCATAATTCGCAAGTTTGGCTTGAACTTCAGGTGTTTCATTAGCTCTTTTTTGTTTTTTTTTGGCATTGATTTCATCAATATTGATTAACTTATTTGTATCAACTATTTCTTTTACCCCATTCTTAATTGCACTATCAAAGGTATAATAACATTTTGATAAATAAACTAAAAGTTTTGGACTTTCAATATTAATAGTTTTTGTCTCATCTAATGGATCGGGAATATTTTTAGCATTACTACCCAATGCCTTCCTAATATTATTTAAAAGGGTTTTGCAATTTTCTTTGGTCATATCAAACTCTATGCTTATTTTACTAGATATTTCTACGTTTTTTTCCGTAAAATTAAGTTTTGATTTTATGGATGATGCCTCTTCATAACTAGGCGGAGGTGGAGGTGGAGAAGGAGAAGGAGAAGGAGATTTAGGCGGAGGTGGAGAAGGAGATTTAGGCAGAGGTGGAGATTTAGACTTTTTTGCGACACCCATAGGAGATTTAGGTGGAGAAGGATAAAGATAAGTTGTCTTTCCTATCATCTGTTGTAAATTTAAATATTTGGGATTTATAATATTAGGACTTCCAACAGGAGTTCCAACACCTCCGCGTATATGTTGCATATACAAGGGAATATCAAATAAATATTCCTTTGCTATGAATTTTTCAATATGCTTTTTATATTTTAGTTTTATAGAGTTTATTGTAGCACTTTTGGCACCCCATACGTAATAGCATTTAGATAAAAAACTAATAATAACATAACTACCATTATTAATATTATTACCTGTTAATGGATTAACCCAAGAACTGCCTTTACCTCCATATAAATGCACAAGAAGCAATTTGCAATGGTCTAAGTTTATATCATCATATTTACGATATAGATGAGATAGCGAAGGATTTGACCTTTTAGTATTTAACCTTATATTTACCATTAACACTATTATACTTTATTTAATATAAATATTTAAATATAATAATGTATAAAAAAATAGATGATATGCGCTGATATATTATTTATTGTTGCGTCATTCCCTCTTCACAGGTCTACAATAGCAATGATCGCTAATGTCGAAACACCCGTCCTTATCAAGTATAGCCCCCTTGTAATATTCTTGAAATGACTTAGGCATATCCTTGAATTTCCGCATATCTTTAGAACTATCGATGGGAATGTTCTTAAATGCCTCATATAATTTTTGATGATTAATTTCCTTATTACTATCTGACTTTATACGCGCCCCCTGTTTATTCATATCCCTTATACTTAGAATACCTCCTACAACTGCATCACTTTTTTCTTCGAGAATTAAATCCTCGAGAACAGGATTTATGTATAATTTTGAATTATGCGTATTATGATGTTCGTCGCTTAATACTACTCTGATTAATTCTATAAAATGACCGATAAGCACGGGGCTCGTGCTTCTTTTATAAAACGTCGCTCTTTTTACTAGTGCTCCTGCAAGTGTTTCAATCATTTCAGTTAATTCTAATGCGTCCTTAGATAATTTGTCGATAAATCCTTTCTTATCAAAGCCTTTTCCTTCTATTCTCCCATTTAATGTATCTGTGATAAACATCAAATAATGCACCTTTGTTGCTTTGATTATTTCTATCAATTTTACTATTCTATTATTACACCATATAAAATGTTTCTTTAAATCATCATCGGTTGCGTCGTTATACTTAGCAAATATTTGCTTCCAGTTTCTTATATATTGGATATGTTCGCCTATCTCTACGCCAGAAAGCGCGTCATTATTAAATAGATTATTGATTACACCATTGCGATACATACAAGCATCCCTAAATCCCTCTATCTTATCTACATATTTACCATTGCGAACATCATCCAGTATATCAAGTTTCTTGTTTTCATTGTTAATACTATCAAATTTGAATATACAATCTATAAGAAAATTATTAACATTGTATTTATATTTATGTATTCGGTTATTATTGTAATCATCTAATAATACCCCTGTTGATATCGCGTTATCAACAAATGCCGAATGTATAAATATATATTCTAAGCAAGGTATGCCTATCGCTTTATAGCAATCTTTAATAAAATGCTGATGTATGCTATATTTTATATCTTCAAAACTGCCAAATATCAGCGGCAACCCCCTATCTACGTATAAATCATTTTCTTGACCTAAACTGATATACAAATATTGTTCCCCAAAAGACTTTCTAGACATAGATGTGTTGTTTATCCTCTTATTATTTAATTTATCACGTCGTATGCGAAATGCTTCTATTCCTTTGTTGCCATTTATTCCAATTTTTTTCCAAAATTTACTTAATACAAAAGCGCATACAGGCATAGGATTATTGTTATTTTTTATTCTATAGTTAATATATAAATTGGAATTATTTGGCGAATGCACTGCTAACAATTTATTATATAATAGGTTATTTATTCTAATTGTCGGTGTTCTGATTAAACGGCACATAAATACCCTAATTTTACCATAATTAAACTCTAAAAGAACTCTAAATCTGGAATTTGGCAAAAGTAGAAATTGTTGCAGTTGGTCGTTTAAGTTAATATATGTATGCGTTTCATCCACCTCAATTATATAAATGATCCCCGCGTTATTAACGGCGACACCAGAATATTGCGACGCAGTATACATATTTAAACTCGTCGATAAAAATCCCAATATTTCTATATCTTCATAAAACGCCCCATTTATATTGTGCAGCCTATTTTTTGTCCCGTGATATAAGTATATTTTCTTATTCTTATACGCTGGGTTCATTGTTTTATCTTTGTAGTATCCAATCGTATACATTGCTCTAGATAGGATATTTTGTATTACTAGTGGATCTGTTAGCGAATGTATAGAAACATATTCGTCGGTAATAACCTTGAATATTGCGTCGTTTAGCCCTTTGCTCCAAGGCGGTATGTTGTGATTTTTGTAATTTTTCTCAATTTGAAGGAGGTCATCTGGATCTATTTCAAATGGCTGCCATAACTCGCGACGCGGATAATTATAGGTCGTTTTGTCTTCATTCCTTAAAGGTATCCACGTAAATAGAGGGAACGTTCCTGTAAATTCGCTATTATAGTAAATATCATTATATGCCATAGGGCTATTATTAATTATATATCTTTCAGTTTGCGCATTAAGAGAATATAATATGTTCTTACGTATCATATTGATTTTCCCGTATCCAGTCTCATTATTACCATATGATAATTGCATCATTTGCCCTATCACATTATCATAATAATCCTCCTTAAACGTGATCTCTTTGGCGATGCCTTTTACATCTGGTAAGGTTTTTAGTCGAACATTGACCAAATCTATAATATCCTTAAAATATTTTGAAATATCATTATTATTATTTGTAAATACATATTTGGGCAATGCACTATTTGTTATATTGTAATCATAAGGTTTAAATGATAAGGTTTTGATTGCTGCATCCAACGATGCGGGATATGTGGTATCAGGTAAAATTTTTTGATTAATCTTATTAAATGATAGCATCTTAGTTATAACAACCCCATTAATCAGTAATGGTTCAGCAAGATATTCAAAAACATACTGGCGATTAAAAAGTGTATTTATATAATATGTATCTAACGTTTCAGGGTAGAGGTCTGTCCGCACATTTGATACTAGCAGATCAGTTTTCTGATACATTATTCGATTATTTTTATAATAATTTATAAAAATATTCGTTGGGTCATAGTGTATTTTAGTAAAACGTTGATTGAATTCTTCATCATACATATAGATTTGCAATGGTTGCTTATCTTTTATAGCAATTTTACTATATATTTTATTAAGATGCATATATCTGATATGTATAATAGTCATAATAGAATTAACAACATTGGCTATAAGTTGATGCGCAGTAAGTATTCCATTAGCATTACAATTGGCTTCTAATTTATCACAGCATTTATGAAACTCATTTATTGCATTATCGATTGCCTCCCCTATCTTTAATGCTACATCATTTACAATAGGGGTTATTGGGATTACCTTCTCTGTTTCAATTAAATTGCTAACATCCGTTATTTCCTCAATAATATCCATGATTTCTTTATCATTAAATGCATAATAACATTTGGACAAAAAACTGCGAAGGATTTGGCTGGTAATGCCAATCTCGTGACCAGTCACTGGATTTGCAAACTTTAATTCTTTTAATTCTGAGGATGTCTTGGCGCTTTGTATTCTATTTTTTACATGGGTAACAAATCGAAGACACAATTTTGCATTTAGTTGTTCGGTGTTTTTGTCGACCGCCTTTGATTTTGAAATAAATCTAAGCGGTTTTATTGAACTAGCAGTTGCTGCTCCCATAGGAGATTTATGTGGTGAAGGGGATTTAGGCTTATTTGTTGCTGCTCCCATAGGGGATTTATGTGGTGAAGGAGATTTAGGCTTATTTGCCACCGCTCCCATAGGGGATGGTTGCGCAGGTGTTCTACCTACTTTTGGCGGCGAATTGCTTCTCTGAGGCGAATTGCTACGTGGCAAATTAATTCCAGCACCAGGTGGCGAAGAGGAAGATGTTTTCTTTTGAGGTGCTGGCGCAGTAGGACTTCTTTTAAGACGACTAACATCAATAAGAAATCTATTATCTATAAATCTTTTAATATGCTCCTTGTATGGTAATTTTTCCCCGTTTAATATAATTTCCTTATCACCATATACATAATAACCTTTGGATAAAAAACTAATAATAATATCACTATTTCTATTTATAAATTTTTTAGTGATTGGATTTAACCAATCATCCTTGTCCTTATACAAAAAGGTTAGCAAATTAAAAACGTGGTCTTCCTTAATTTCTTTATATTTACTATATAGTTTACTTATAGTAAAAGACCTACTATGTGATAATTTTTTTATTGTTGCCATTCTACAATATATGTAATATATTATATTACATATATATAAAAATTAACTAAAACAAATAACACCTTACGCGCTATCAGCAGCTACGGGGATAACCTTGCTTTCATTCCAGTTATTTGCTGCCTGTTTCATAAGTTCCTTTCTGTCCTTATCAGGGAACTCCGCGATTAATCGAGCTATCTCGTCTTTGATGAAAAGGTTATATTTGCTAGGCAGTTTTTTAATAACTACCCCGTCGCTATCGAGCTTTACTGCGCGTTTTTTAGGTTGTCCTAACTTCAATGCATCTTTGAAAGCATTCACTGCAATCTTCTTAGTTTCATCCAAAGTATATTCAGTGTCATCTTCAAATGCTACTAGCAAACACTCCTTGACCTTTTTCCCAGATACTTTTTTCGAAGAACTCATTATTATTATACTTGTTTATAAGTCAATAAGTTTTATATAATTTTATTATATTTAGTAATATAATAAGGGATTTACTAATATATAGTAATGGCTGCTGCTGCTCCTGCTGCTGTTCCTCCTGCTTCTCTTACTGATACTATTGCAAATGTGCAAAACTATAGAGAATATAAAGAAAAAATGAATAAATTTACAAGCAAACTTGATGAAATCTTATACATATGTGATATGATTGATGCTGATAGAATAGACCAATTCTTAATAAATTTTCTAGAAACCTATGATTTTTATATTTATAAAAAAGAAGAAGATGGAAAAGAAGAAGATGATACTGGTTATAGCGACCTAAGTGAAACAAATATAGAAAATATTAAAAATAATGAAAACTTTCAGAAGATGACCACATATATCTCAACCAATTCTGAAGAGATTGCAAAAATGTTTGATAAGCTTAATATATATTTGTTTGAAGATATAAAAAATTATTTAAATCCCCCTATACCTGAAGATATTACTATCAAAACAGATATATTAAACCAAAAGCAAAATATAATTGAACAATTAGAAAAAATAATTAGGTTGCTTGAAATACGAATTAATACTAATAGTATTGCGCCGCTTCCATTTGAAAAGTTAAAGTTCTATGATGTAGCACTTATAAATAAAAATGATATTATATGCACAATTAATGGTTATAGGGTTTTTAAGGGAATATATAATAAAAAATTACATGTCCTCAATAACGAAGATAGTCAATTAAATAATAAGTTTTATGAAGTATTTAAATATGAGTTTTATATAATATATACAAGCTTACACGAAGAGATTAAAAATAAACTAATAGAGAATGTACAAGATAAAGAAATAATCAATGATATTAAAGAAGCCTTTGAAAAATACGAACCTACCACTGCACAACAACCCACCTAATAAACTACCTTTTACCATCCCTAAGTTCCGCTAGTTCTTGCTTCACTTCATCTAACTCCTTTTTAAGAGCCTTTATAGATTCCACAAATAATGGCGCAAGCTTTTCATAGCATATTGTTAGGTAATTGTCTCCACTTTTCGATATAATATTATTATAGCTGTCTAGCATCATATCAAATGGCGCTATTCTAACTATTTCTGGAAGAACACTTTGCACTTCTTGAGCGCTCAAACCTACGTCGGGAACACTTGGGAACCCGTATTGTAGCGCCATATCATTGGGGGTATAATGAAACCCATTTAGTTTGTTAATTAAATCTATTGGGTTTGCTATGTTTGATGTATGATTTTTTAAGCGGTTGTCAGAAAATGAACTAACAATACCGCGCGATGCAATGATACCGCCGTCTATAGTTAAAGTATCTATATTGCTACTCGTCCCAATAGACACATTATTAAATATAAATATATTGCTCGTAGTTTCCGTCCAAGGAGTTGAGATGTTTCCTATTGCAATACGAAGGTTTTCATTTGTCTTTGCTACGTAATTACTGCTATTTCTGTCGTTTTGTAGTATGGTGCTGTTAATAACCGCTACATTATCATCTATCTTTTTAGACAAAATATTGCTGGTAGCAAATACATAGTTGGACGTATCTGTAATAACATCTCTATTACTCCTTATGAAATTGCCGCGAATACTAACGTCCCCGTTGTTTTTAATCGTAAATACATTATTATCTCGGTTAGATGCGCGCATTATATCATTAATTAAATCCTTCTGAACGATAACAAATGCATTCGTAGTATTATTCTCATTATTTATTTCAAGCCTCTCAGTCGTATATACTTCAGTCGCCAACGTAGTGCTAGCGCCGTGAACTATCAAATTCGAACTAATCGTCAAGTCGCCATTTACAAGCATATTATTGTTATAGGTATTGCTAACAATAAACTTGTTTTTAGCATTAATATCTTCATAAATCATATCGGTAGTTAATCCAGTTATTCTCCTTGAAATAACATTGCTCGTATTCAGCACATAATTACTAACGTTCAAGTCATTAACACCCGCTCTTAACACTAAGATATTGCTCGTAGCCCGCACATAATTACTAGCATTAAAATCATTCAAATCTGCTTTCAACACCAAGATATTGCTTGAAGACCGCACATAATTGCTAACGTTCAAATCATTAAAGTTCGCTCTAGCCACTAAGATATTGCTCGTAGCCAGCACATAATTACTAGCGTTCAAGTCATTAACACCCGCTTTCGACACCAAGATATTGCTTGTTGCCCGCACATAATTGCTAGTATTAAAATCATTAAAGTCCGCTTTAGTAACTAAGATATTGCTCGTAGCCCGCAGATAATTGCTAGCATTCAAATCATTAAAGTCGGCTTTCGCCACTAAGATATTGCTCGTAGCCAACACATAATTGCTAGCATTCAAATCATTCAAGTCGGCTTTCGCAACTAATATATTGCACGTCGCATATATCAAATCATTATTTTTCGTTTCAAGACTTGATATTTTTCTATCAAGGTCTTCAATAATATTTGAGCCACCTACATTGAATATATTGCCGCTTATATATAGGTCGTTGCTTGTGCTAACTGAGCCAAAAAATTTAACATTACCCATTTTGTCTATAAGTAATTGAGGGTGCTCGAATTGATTATCCCTAAAATTAAATTTAAGATTGCCATCATAACTATATATCTCGTTTATTAAACTATTTCTATCTATGAAATCATCCTTAATAGAGTTGGCTAATATTATTTGAGGCTTCAACTTCACCCGATTATAGTTTGTCCGCTGTATATTAATATTGCTATTACTAACATATCTTCTGTAATATTCATTCATAAAAATAGTATTACTTAAACTCGCTCCATATATTGTAAATTCGTCATTGATTTGAATATTCGAGTTTGCATAAAATAACTCCGTATTATATGCGCCATCTATTAACTCATTCGACGACCTTATAACAACTACATTAGATATATTGTTATAACTAGCGCCATCATTCGCGTATGCTATATTAGAACTATAATTAATAATATAATTGCTATTAGATAATGTATTTGGGACAATATTTGAACTATTGATAATGAAATTGTTTGTTCGGAAAAGCGCGAACTTACCTGCGTAAGTCGGAGCAAAATTATAGCGCACTATATTTGAAGTTATTGCTCTCAGATATACGTTAGACATTGCGCCAATATCATCCAACCTTATCACATTGGTATTCTCAAATAGTTTAAAGCGATTATAGCTAACGCTAGTTATATTAGGTAAATATGAATATATTTCATTTGTTAATGTAATGATGTTGCTATTAACCACTTTGGCATAATTGGAGGTAATCTGAGTGTTCGATGTGGTGATATTAGCAAAATACGATGGAACTTTATAGATATTGTTGAAAATACACGACATCTCATAATGACTGCTTACCACGTTATTATTCAAAGTTAAATTAAAAATGTTTGATGTCTCTTTATTTATTAATAGCGTATTGTCCAACCCGATTATCTTATTCGAAGTATCTGATAATTCTGGGTATATATTAAATAAATACCCAGTGCCTCCATTCGCGACATCATTATTAAAGGCAACCTTGTATTTTGGATTAACCGCTGCATTATTATTATACGTGATGCGATTGTAATTATTATTCGTGATATTTGCATTACTTTCATTAAATCGAAATGTTAAATTAATATTAGAATGGATTGATAAATACGCGACCTCCTTCTTCGTATTGAGCATTTTAGAAACTATCGCATTATTATTGCCGCCTTCGATAGCGTTCCCATAAATATCGCTTAGTGGCGTATTCGCATTTGCGATGCTATAATTAAATACCGCGTCATATACCTTGCTATCATTGTCCCAATCATTTGCTATTCTCGGCGCAGTTAATAGCAAATTGTTAGTATTAATGGCTACCTTCGTATAAATATAATCCTTCGTATATCTCGAAGTTAGTTTCATAGTCTGCTCGTCATATTCGCTATTCACTGCCATTGTTTGGTTAGGCGATGTATCGTTAAACCCGTATCGCGCACCATCCCGCATATTATTATTCGCCGTATAAGGGGCTATTGTAAATATATTAACAAGGTCGCTAGTATCAGGCTCTTGCTTGGATGCTGAAATATCGGCGACATCGATTGTAAATTTAAAATTATTCTGATTGCCACCCGAAGACAATATATTGTATTTATTGTTATCTCCTGCTACATTCACCAAGTTTATTTTTACTGGATTATCAATATTGGTAATCTGAATACCGCATTTGTTATCGTCGTCAATATGTAAGCTGATATTGCTATTGTATTTTTTATCACCTTGCCCAAGCCGCATATAAGTTTTTGTAAAATTATTGTTGAACTCTACGAACGGGTGATAAAACGTATTATTATTATCATTTTTATAGTAGCTCAAGGTAAGGCAAGTATTGCTCGTATTTTTGTTAGCTACACGGAACTGCACCATATTTTTGATATTATTGCTGTCTGCGTCATACGCAGTAGTAAAATTATTATACCTGTAAATACCCAACTCTAACGCTGACGAACACGAAAGATTACTTGAATAGGTTATAAATTTAGCTGCGGACAATGCATCATTATTCTGCTTAATAACAAAGGGGATGCTATCGTTTATTATCGAATCCACAATCATAGACTTTATAGGCTTGAAAATAATATTCTGCCCCGAATGCTCGATATCGTCGTGGTCTATTAAGTTCCTATAAATAACATTGGAGGCAGATTTAACCTCTATATATTTCGCAAATTCAGCAACATCTTCCAGTTTCTTAAGGCGAAAGTTAAAGTTATTACTATTATTGTCTATAATATTGATATTGCCATATACGTCGAGGTCGCCATAGATAGACACTGCGATATTCGACTTTTCATCCGCGAAATCATAAGATACATTCGGGTTGTTAAAATCAATATGATAATTCGAATTCAGACTATTGTAATACATTGACATTCCATAAGAAGTTGGCTCAATCGTTTTATCCGTATATCCAACTTGCAATGGACCAATTCTTCGAATATCGCGCGAATCCACGTCATTGAACTTGTGATTTTTGTATATGAACCATCTCTCCAAATTGCGGTCATCATTCAAATCCCTGTCGTATTCGCATATATCAAACCCACTAAAATCTGCATTATTATTGATGCCTCCGCCGCGCACCCCTCTGTATATTCTTATAACCGAATAGTTATACTCGGTAATAGCCGTATTACGTATCTGAAGGGGCAAATGAACATCTTCGCCACCCCACCCGATTGCTATATTCTTATTCGTAAAAAAACTAGTCGGGTTATTTGTTACCTGCAGAGTTTCGATAAGTTTATCATTTTGATAATATTGGTCAGAATTGATGCCGTTTTTGACGTTGAGCCCTTGCATTTTCGCTGAATATGAATTGATATTATCATAATTAATACAATATTTGAAAGTATTCTCATTGTATATGTTGAAATAATTCTTAGTATTATAAACAAAGCCAGACATTTTTGCAATCGCTTCGTCCTTCGATACATAATACTCAGTCGCCGACATTTTGCCATTTATATCCAGATGCAAATCTTGGCGCGGTATCTTATTATTTATCCCCACGCCTTCATTGGTAATAGAAAGCATTGGCGGGGTATTGATTAGATTTGGAAAATATGCATTATTTTGCAATTTAGATGTATCATATGATGGATAAAAATATATATTGTGCTTTTTCCCATCAATATTATTTGTGTTAATTATCAAACTATTATCATAGAAATCCAAATGCGACAGCCTCCCAATATTCGCTACGTATTTGTTAGTATTCACCCTTTCTTGCAAAACAATTTCAAAGTTATTATTTGAACTGCTGTTTTTGTATATATTTAAAACCCCCGCAATCCCGTCGCTAGTGTTGGGTCCCAAACTCATTTTATTAGGGAAGCTGATATTCTGATTAGCATCCAAGTTCGCAATATTACTATGAACATATGTGAAGAAATAGTTAGACCCATCTTCGCTATTACTTATTGTCGTATATCCCAGTGCGGTATCCTTTATATTTATTGGGCTAACGCGAAGCCCGCCAATAAGCAAATCATTAACGACATTCAAGGAATTCATAGATAATTCATTCGTATTCTGGAAACTTATATTACCATTGAAGGTTGCACTATTATTTATGAGAATATTGTCAGCATTTATATTCGTGGCATTTAACATATCAGTCGCGGTGATATACTTGGTGGTTAATCGATTGTTCAAAGATATATTATTGAATATATAATTACTGCCATAAAATATCCCTTCTGTTATCTGGGATGGTCTAATAATTCCCACGCCATCCGCGCGAATATATACGTCATCGATGTGCTTGTAGGCGTTGGCGTAGTTGTCATATATAATTATATCGTCGAATTTAGAAGCACCTTTAACGTCAAAAGCAGTCTGCTTTGTAAGCAGTATATTGGTGCTTACGCCATTTTCGAGAACATTCTTATAATACATAACATTGGCGGCTTTGCTCTTTCCAATGCAAACGTTGCCATTCTCGTCAATCGTCATAGCGGGTTGCTGCGCGTCATTTAAATATGTAGGAATGGCATTTCTGTTATATAACGAGTTCATTTCTACAGACGATTTATTAACGTGAAATTCCAAAGGCATCCCTCTGGTAGTCGAAATAACTGCAGGTGATTTATTACTTCCCCCGATAATGCCTATGCTGAATTTTGATAACTCCTTCGTATCATCATTATAGGTATCATTCCTCATCGCCAAATGAATATTATTAAAATCATTGTTTGGTGTCGAATTAATATTTAGAGGATGCTGGTTATAGCTCGTATCTACTAAGCCGCCTAGTGTTAGATAATTGGGAGTATATATATTCTGAACAAGGTATTGCAAATCATAAATATTATTAAAATATGTCGCAATACCCGTTCTAAATGGCTGCGATTGCGAGAGAATATTAATGTTTTTTATTAAATCTACTATGGTATTGCTGCCAATCACTCCGCTAATACTAATATTACTAAATTGAATGCCGTGTGCGTTAATCATACCATCGCATTGTATATTCCTATTAATATAAAGTGATGCATTGGGGTCGCGGTAATTCGATGAAACATTGCGAGAAGTATTTATAGCAACGCCTTCGTGATTTACATACATATTCCATTTTGTATCATATTGATTACTATAATTTGGAGTGCCGTGCCTATCCCCGACCACTAAATATTCTCTATCAGACAATGACAATTGTTCAATATCACTGAACGCAGTTATTCCAATACCTAGCGAATCAACTTTAAGAATTGGTTCTGAACCTTGAATAATAAAATCATCCATTATACTATATATAATTCTATTTTATTCTATTTAAAAGAAATAAACAATTAATATTTATATAATAAAATGATATAATAAAAAAATGATATTATAATATACATATATTATTTATATAATAAATCATATACAATGAAGCGCATACAAGGAATACATAACAAAACAAAGGATATCGAAATTACTAATCAGCCGTATAATAACAAGAATGTTCTGCTTCAAATAGACGATTTAACTGAAATTTTTAATAACAATGGATTGTCAAATATTCAATTCAAAAACATCGATTTATATCGCGTCGCATTTGTTCATAAATCATATTGCACGATGAAGAACATCGACTTTGACAAAAGTAATATCAATTGCCCAAGTGATTGCTTACCGCTTCAAGATATGTCTTACGAACGCCTAGAATTTCTTGGTGATGCCTTAATCGGTATGATAGTCGCCAACTATTTATATAGCAGGTTTCCAGACCAGAATGAAGGCTTCTTGTCGAAAATTAGAACGAAAATAGTGAATGGACGGATGCTTGGATATCTATCAGACAAAATAGGTTTCCCTAAGTTCGCTATAATATCCAAGCAAGTAGAAGAGTCGGGCGGCAGAAATAATTTTAAAATTATGGAAGATATATTTGAAGCATTCATAGGTGCGCTATTTCTCGACTTTCAAACTGAGAGCGATAAGGTAATGCTTCCAAATAGCATTAATATATCCCCTTTCACTGGCGCAGGATATTTCATTGTCGAAAGTTTTATCATTTATATCATTGAGAATTATATTGACTTCTGCGAGTTAATAAGAATAAAGAATAATTACAAGGATATGCTCGTTTCCTATATGATGCACAACCTTCAAGATATACCTAAGTTTTACGAAGTAAAGATATTGATTAAAGATAATATCCGCATTTTCACTTATTGCATAAAGGATCGCAATAATGCCATCATCGCGACATCTACAGGGAATAATAAGAAGGAAGCCGAGAATAATGCTGCAAAAGAGGCGCTAATATATTATAATATTGATATATGCGAGTATAATTCGAATATATAAAGATATTATATAAACAAAATATAGTATCTTTGTATTCGAGAAAGTATTTATGGATAAATTGAATATTACGCATCTTGTTTTATCTGGCGGAGGTATGCGAGGCGTTCTATTTGTAGGTGCTCTTAGATATTTATACTTAGAGAATATGCACAAGAATATTACGCATATCGCAGCAAATTCTATAGGGTCGTTTGTAGCCCTATTCATTACATTCAAGCTAACAATAGAAGAAGCAGAGAAGGTAATTTATACGTCTGCAGGCGATACTAATCTATGCAACATACCCACAAAGAATTATTATAAGATTGTTTCTAATTTAGGCTTATGCTCTATATCGCATTTTATGGAACATTTAAGAAAAGTATTGCGCGTCAAATATCCCGATATGGAAGATATAACTTTTAAAGAGGCTTCTAAAAGGTTCGGAGTTAATCTATATTTTTCGACGACAAATATAAATAGGTGCGAAAATCGTATTTTTTCTATTGAGGATACGCCAGACGTATCAATATTCACTGCTTGTGAAGCATCAATGGCAGTCCCTTTAATATTTAACCCCGTTGCAATTGATGGTGAATATTATTATGATGGTGCGTTTTCTAATAATTTTCCTATTAAAATATTTTCACACGTTTCAAAAGAGAATATTATTGGGATGGTAATATATAAAGAAAGGGAAGGCTACGTTCCTACGAAAGACAAGATGAATATCTTTTTCATAATAAGACAAATATGCAAGATGTTTGATATATTGCGAATTAGTCAGGTGACCCTTAACGAAATAAATTCAGGGGATAAAGAATATTATTTTATGCCTGAAAATATAACAATACAGAATGCTATGAATGTTATAGTAAATAGAAAGGGGATACGTATTGAATTGACGGATGAACAAGTGAATGAGATGATATTATATGGCTTTACTTGTATGGCTGAGTATATTGATAAAAGGAAAGAATTATTATATGAAAAAAATAAAATAAGATTGCAAGATAATACCGAGTTATACATTTGAACGCTTATTAGTTGAACGCGAAAGCCGCATAACTCTTGTTGTTCCTTGTAGAACTTTTGGTGTATTACGCGGCGGCGTATTATTAGTTTTTGAATTTCTTTTAGTAGTTGCAGACGGAGCAGTCGGAGCAGACGGACTATTAGAAGATACTTTGGGCGATGTTCTTGATTTTTCTTTGACAACTTCTAGTTGTTGCTTATTATTAGAAGCTATTTTAGCATTCCTTGTAAGTAATTTTGGTGCTGGTAAAACATATCCAAGACTATTGCAAAATCTAGCAGTATCTTGCGTTCGCATATGCGGCTTTTGCGGTTGGTAATGAACGCCGAGAACATTAGCATACATCATATTGCGAGGATGTATAATTGCGGGGTGATGCTGAACTTGAAAATTTATTGGGTTATTTCTAGAATTATATATTGGGTTTTGATAATGCGGTATAGGTCGTCCTCTCATTTGCGGACGAACACGCGCGCCATTCCTGCTAATAGTCCTCTGTCTAGTCCTCTGCAATGCAGCATATTTAAGTGCTGCTTCAAGATAACCTTCTCTATCCATTCTATTATATGCGGTATTACTATAAATAAAATATAAAAAATATATAATTATATATAATTATTATAGTATTATAGTATTATATAATGAGTAATAATGAACCATATATATTTCTCTTGGATTTAGATGGGACTATAATAGGCGATTGTAGTTATCAATGCGATATTTATAATATACAAGAAATTATTAGAAAAAACATAATATTAAAAAACGGCAATATCCAATTAGGTAATCTTGTTAAATATAAAACATTGTGCGATAAGATGCTAGACAATTGCTATAATTTGCAATCTAAACTGCTAAGACCCCACTTTACTACATTTATGACCGAGATGAAGAAGGTATTCCCAAATAGTTTCTTCTTTATTTACACGGCTTCTGATAAAACGTGGGCGTATAAAGAGATATTAATCATAGAAAAACAAAATAATATAAAGTTCAACCGACCTATATTTACGAGGGATAATTGCTTTAAAGATAATTATGGTAATATCAAGAAATCTGTAGTTAAAATATTACCTCAATTGTTGAAGGCTATTAAAATGCCTAAGACGCATTCAATCGTTAATAATATAATGATTATCGATAACAATCCTACATTCGTAGATTATACTGACCATCTGCTTCTATGCTCTACCTATGATTATTTGAAGTTTCATAATTTATGGGAGAGCATCCCTCAAGAATATACTAGCATATCTGAATTAAAGCATTTCGTATCTCGACTAATATCAAATAAAAAGATGTATATCAAAAATAATCCTGCGAATACCATCATATTGGAAAAATTACATAAATGGTTGTATAGAAAATACAAAAAGATTAATAAATATAATAAAAAGTTTGAGAATGATACTTTCTGGCTAAACCTAACAACATTGATTAAACACCATAATATCACCTCGTTTAATAAGAGGACTATTAGTATGTTGCATAAAAGCATCTAGAAATCGCGAGCATATAAATAATACATTTAACATAATATATATAAATGATATATATAAGTTTTGATATTGGTATTAAGAATTTAGCCTTGTGTATTTTAAAAAAAACCGCGACTAACATACATATATTAGACTGGCGTATAATATCATTAGCAGATAAAAAGAAGGATATTAAAGGGATTGATGATATATCCGAGAGAATATATATGGAACTTGATAATATAATTGGCGAGTTGAAAGAGAAAGGAATTGAAGAAATAGATTATGTATTGATTGAGAACCAGCCATCAAACCTTAATGGTATAATGAAAACCATCCAATATATAATATATTGCTATTTCAGCCTCCTAAAATATTGGGATAAAATTATAGATAACGTGGTGCTTGTTAATGCATCCCTGAAAACGAAAACACACGACTATAAACCCGACATACAAATTAAGATGGACGCTGCTACGCAAAAAACCAAGAACTCTAAAGGATTTCGGCAGGATAAATATAAGATGAATAAACAAACAAGCATAGAGATATGTAAAAACTATATAAAGGATGACGCTGCTCTTTGTGAAATATTTGATAATAATAAGAAGAAGGACGATTTATGCGATGCGTGTTTGCAAGCGGTTGCTTATATAAGACTACACGATACCAATGCTGGAGTTGTCAAATACAATACTCTAAGCTTCATACAAATGCCTTCGGATATTCAATAATATAATATCTCTAATAATAACTAAAATCCTCTTTAACAACAACAATTATTTTTTTATAACATATATATAGAAGAAGATATACTATATGGCTGGTAGTTGCGGAATGAGTGTTCAAGAGGGCGGTGCTAAAAAGCGCAAACTAACCCCCTATAATAAGTTTGTAAAGAAGATGTATAAGGAACTTTGCAAAAAGCATCCTAATGATAAAGCGCCTGATATTATGAAGAAAATTGGTGCTGAATGGAGAAAGAAGAATAACAAATGAATATGATTATCTTGTAGCCGCGTGAGCAGCGTGAACCGCGTTAGCAGCGCGCATTTTTGCAGAAAGTAATAATTTAGGCAATGACACCGCCTTCGCCACCTTCTTTTTTGGCGTATCCTGTATTATTTTTTTAGCATTAAAATATAGTATTATTGAACTATTTAATTTATTTGTATATATGTTATCTATTAAATCACATTTAGCATTTGTATTAGAGCAACTAGCATTATTAAAATCAAAGTATAAATTTAATCTATATTTTAATTCCTTTTTTATTTTTGGGTCTAATGCAATATCCTTATCGCGTATTATTTTAAATATTTTCTTAGTTCTTTTCGAAGGAGTTTTAGAAATACCTCCAGACATACCTCCGAAATTCATCCCTGCTTCTTCAAAGTCTTCATTATCGGCATCCCATAAATTTGCGTGGTCTTCATATTGTTCTTCTAAAGTTCCATTTATCGCCAACCATTTTGCGAGATTTTTAGTGCCTACTAATTTTTTTTGATAGTATTCTTCTTCATCAGTTCCACTTTTCCACCAAGCATACCCATTTAATAAACCTTTTTTATCTTCTATCCTATCAATCCACCATTGAGGAGGCGGATTAGTCCATTTGCTAGGATGCTTAAAATTCTTTGCGAAAGATGTCCATTTTGCGTCTTCGGGTAATAAAAAGTTTGGTATATAATCCCAATCCTCGCGGCTCATATAATAATAATGAAGGGGTGTATTATATTTGTAAAGCCCATTATGCGGTAGCGGATATTTTGTTGCTTTTTTAATATCACCGCTGTAATTATAAGGTTTTTCGTGTTTTAATGGATAATTATCGCCAAATGTTCTCATATATACAATTAATCTATGAAGATAATTTCTAACAAATAATCTAAGTCCAGTATCGTATTTTTTCCTAAAATTTTTCCCATTACTTGTTACTACCCCTAGAAACTCTTGCTTTCTTAACCATATACCAATATACCAACCATGCGTTGTCTTGTTATGATAATTGAAATCTATGCTATGCTTATGTCCCGTGCTATCACCAGTCATATAATGTAAAAATACTTCTTGGAATACTGATAATTCTAATATAACCACAATTTTCCTAAAAAATGCTATTAAATCATTAGCAGATATACTATTATGTCTACCCGCCATTCGCAATACTGCTTTGCCCACATATGATAATAGTAAATTAATTTTATCGCAACCAATTATTTTATTTGTCCCATCTCTAAATTGCGTAAATAATGAATAGTATAACCCAATATTATAATTCGTATTAGCATAATTGTCAAACTCGCTATCAAATCCGCCTCCTTCTAATCCAGCCTTGTTTAAAGCACCCATAGTTACATGATGAAGAGCAGGTATTTTTGATAAACAAACGCTAATATTATTTTCTATATATTCAAAATATTCGCAAAAAAATATTACCCAATCCTCGTCTTCTATAGGGAACTTCAATTCATCAGCCTTAATTTTTTCAATTTCTTTAATTGCTGTATCTGTTAAATCAACAGGTAAGTCATACTCCTCTTTAGCAAGTAATCGCGCACTTCTTCTTCTCGGTGCAGACATATCTTTGGTATTTATCTACTAATATAGTAGATATTATTAAATATGGATGCATATAAATATAAAAAACCATCAAAGACCGATTATACAATCTATAGTATAACTAAATGCAAATATTGTGTTATGGCAAAGGAACATATTAAGACGATGCCCTCTACAAAATATATTAATATAAATTGTGATAAATTCCTAAAAACGTGTAGAGAGCGCGATAATTTCTTTAAATTTATGAAGCAACATACAATAATACCATATTTCTATTTCCCTATGATATTTAAAAATGGTAAGTTTATTGGAGGATTAAAGGAGTTATTGGCAAAAAAGACAAAAAAGATATAAAGGATATAAAGAATGTAAAGAACATAGATATGATTAAGGTTGATGGTATAATTCTTGTATTAAGTTGCCATAAGCATCGGGATACGCGTTTAGTGCAATACAAACTTCCAAAAGACGATTATGGGAACTGGAAAGTAATCTATGTTATTGGCGATTTATTTTTGGATAGCGACTATACACTTGAAGGGAACTTGATGAAGATTAAATGCGAGGATAGTTATCTGCATTTATTAAAAAAATTAGCATTATCGCTAAAATATCTATATGAAATCTTTGATATTAAAGAAGGTGTGTTGCGGTCAGGCGATGACTTGGTATTTAACGAAGGTATATTGCAATGCTTCTTAGAAAATCCTAAAATATGCGAGGTTAGTAATGGAAATACAAATACATTGATTGATATCGATTTTTTAGGTAAGTCGCACGTAAATAAGAGTTTGCTTTCACACGAAATCTCAGATGATGATATAAAAACCGCAGTCGAGGATACTTATATGCTTCAATATTATAATGACCACCAAGAAGATTTTGATAATCCATTGCATAATCTTAAAGGCGTTGATTTATCAAAGTATATCAAGCGCCCACGTCTCCCTATAATACCTAGTGGCGTATTGTATTATATCTCGAACAAATCTTGCAATATCTTAATAAATCATATGAGCAATATTAATTTCAATATATTTCATTACGATGAATATAGCAGTTCATATCCATACACTATCGAAGATTGCGGCGTATCATATATTTTATATTATAACAAAATTAGTTTTATACATTGCGCGAGACTATACAATGATTACCATTATCACGAAGCGGTTATGGCAGTTCATACCAATATGAATAAATAAGGATATCAAGGATAAGGATAAATAAGGTATATATATATAAAGATTATTTAGAATTTAAATAATAACATAGATATGATTAAGGTCGATGGTATTATCCTTGTGACAAGTTGTCAAAAGTTTTTAAATACAAGATTAAAAGAATTTAATCTTCAAGACAACTATGGGAACTGGAAAGTAATACGTGTGATTGGCGACTTATTCTTGGATTGCGACTATAAACTTGAAGGAAACTTATTAACGATTAAATGTGAAGACAGCTATTTACATTTATTAAAAAAAATAGTGCTATCGCTAAAATATCTATATGAAATCTTTGATATTAAAGAAGGTGTGTTGCGTTCGAATGATGACCTAGTATTCAATGAAACACGATTAAAGGCATTCTTAGTATCACCTAAATATAAAATTAAAATAAATGGAAAAAATGAAATGAATGAAATGAATTGTATTGAAACTGATATTGATTTTTTAGGTAGTTCATCTAAAGGTTTATCTGTTATAAATGAACCATATAAATATGAACCTAGCAAATCAGAGACATCCTTGCATCTTGTCTATTATTACAAAGACCATCCAGAAGAATTTGATAATCCCTTGCATAATTTGAAAGGCATTGATATTGAAAAATATTCAAAAATGCCATATACCCCTGTATTTTTAAAAGGTCCACTAATCTATTTTTCAAACAAGTCTTGTAAAATATTAATAGAGCATATGGAAAATATTAATTATGATATATATCATTATGATGAGAAATCCAATTCATATCCATATACTATTGATGACCTCGCATATCCATTAATAT
>Ga0209596_1000419_pt1 | contig 39460 bp, 47 predicted proteins | sample M_130807_MF_Meta_FD_187314 | JGI IMG/M metagenome (GOLD analysis project Ga0209596, IMG submission 187314) | Freshwater microbial communities from Lake Montjoie, Canada to study carbon cycling - M_130807_MF_MetaG (SPAdes) (version 2) | ecosystem: Environmental > Aquatic > Freshwater > Lake...
ATATCGGAAATAGAAGACGATAATGCAAAAGATGCATTGTTTGATACAGAAGATGATACTGAAACCAATGTATTACTGGAAGAAATTGAATATGAAGATGTTCCATTAAAATAGTCGGAAAATAATAAATTACTGGAAGAAATTGAATAATCTGATTGTAAAGAATAAGATGCAGAATCTGATACTCCAACTAGATTGCCCTTAAAACTCCCAGTAAATGAACCGGATAATAATACATTTAATTTATTATTTACATAATTTACAAACTCAGATGTTTCTATGTTTTTAGTTTCTCTATTGCAAATGTCCGCAATAAGTAACAAATCGCTTCCCGTAAGAGAAGTTTTATCTAAAGAATTTAATTGTAAAATCGTCTTTGTTCCTGACATATCGTATATTCAATAAATATACCCTATGTCAGGTTTTTAATTTTTTTAATGATATATTTTACAAGACCAGATCTAACTATATCATCGTCGGTAAACTTAAATACATGGATGCCTTGATTTCTACTTTCCTCATCATCAAATACGTTCATAACTTTAGTAAATCCGCTTTTTATACCAATATCACTTTGATCCGGATCCCCCAAAACAAACACTCTACTAAACTCGCCTGTTCTCGTTAATAGTGTAATTAGTTCTTTTTGAGTCATATTTTGACAGTTATGAACAACCACACCAGAACAGCTTTTCAATGTAGAACCTCTCGTTCCTGATGTAATAATAAAATTATGATTATCCGCAACTTCTATATCATATACAACCTCACGTTTGTTATTTTTTATTACTTTATCTACAATGATATGTCTGTAATTTTTATATTGATTATTAAATATATATTTATTATTCTCTGTTGTTTTTATTTTATATTCGAGATTTTCATGAATATATGGCGATATTAATTCTAGTAATTTTTCTGAATTTTCTTTGTTAAATGAAAGATAATAGTATAAATAATCTTGACCCTCGTCCGTATTTATAGAACAATCAATTCCAAATGATTTAAACTTTTCTACAAACTTCTCCTGTGTAACGTAATCAAAACTGCATGTATAAATACGAATATAATTTTTTGTTTTATTAATATCGCCGTCGTCCATATACCAAATAGCTATTCCACGTGCATCCAATTTATCCAATAACCATTGAGGGCATGTTTTTTTATCATCTACGAGTAAAGAATCCGGTAGAGAGAAGCATTTTGTAATGAATTTAAAAGCCGGAGTTTTTGAAAATCCATTTTCTTTTATAAAATTAATATTAGTGTTAAAAATATTCGATTTCCATTGACAATATTCTTTTTGTTTTTCTCCGTGCATCACCGACAATCTATAACGATTTTCTCCGACTTTGGAAATTGAACCATCTCCTAGATATGATCCGATGAATATTTGGAATTGATCATCATTCATAACATCCAATGTCTGAAGCTTCGGTTCGTTATTTGCGATGCATGGTGTATATGGAGTTAATTCATTTGCATCAACCCACCCACTTTCAGTTAAAAATTTATGATCAGGTGTGCATACTATGTTTCTATTACCTAATTTAACCGTGATTGTGTTTCTTTCACCTTTATTGACAACGGATATAATAGATTTACTTTCAAAACATTTAGTTTTTTCATTAAATGTGTTTATGAGTGGCATCTTTTTACCGTTTATAAATTTTTTGTATAAACTTTTAAGCTTAATTTTATGATTTTCTGTCTGTATAAATTGCTCTCCTGATATACACTCATCCGCAATAATAGCCTTAGCATTCCAGTTCAATCCTCTCAAAAATCCAATCGGAATACTATCAAAACGTTGTTCTTTTTCTAAAATATCGATCTGTCCTTTAGGTAATAATTCTGTCAGTTTTTCCAACAATGGTTGAATGTAAGGTGCCATTTTTTCACTCGCTTCACCCGGCAAAAATCCAAGTTTACTTTCAGAACTTTCAACCGCACTTCTTAAATACAATAAATCACTAATCTTTTTTAAATTTAATAATTTCAAAACCGCATAAATACTGATATAAGTGTTGTGTGTGACGATAAAATTGTTTGTCAAATATAAATGTGAAGGGCTATCAACCAATATACATTGACATTCTTTTTTTGACACGAACTCTATAGATTTTATATATCTAATCGGCTTATATTTTGTTTTTCCACAAACTTTATCCGCTTTCCTATTTAATAAAAATGGATTGATATTTGATGGCAAACATATACTTGTGATATAATCATCTTTCCCAATTTTAGACTCGTTTAAATAAGTATACTTTGAACTTTTTATATTTGTAGAGCACACACCACCCAAAGACTCAACTAAAAATCTAATACCCTCGGTTAATTTTACAGAGGTACTTGTAAATGATGTCGCTACTCCGTTTTTGCTGACGGTTCCGTTTGAATCCATCAATCCTCTTAATACATCAATTCTATTTTCTATAGAATCTATCAGATATTCTGTCGGAATAAATTTTTCGTGTGAATATAATTGATCCAACCCAATTCGTTTTATTTCATTTTTTATTAAATTTTCGCAATCAGATTCTTTTTTATTTTCATGCACAATTACATAATCAAAATCTCCATTTTTTGTCAACCTCATATTTTTAGACGCCAGTTCTAAAGATATATAGTCGATGATTTCTTTGTCATTTGACGACATAGAAACATTTCCGAGTTTTCTAAAACATCCATCTCCGAGTAAAATTCCCATCATATACGGACTTATTATATGTGAATTTTTTGGGAATGGTATAGGAGATGTTATTGGTATAGAATGATTTACTCTACTATTGTCTCTGATATATAACGTATTTAATATATCTTCTGTTGTTTTCACCGTCCCAACATTATTCGGGGCTTTTTCTCTACGTCTAATTCCAGATGCGTCACGTACCCATTTACGTTCATTTCTATCATCGGATGTTTGCGTCATCCATAAATGGTCTGATGTACATTCGGTTGTTGTGCCGTCAGAAAAGCTAACTTTATATACATCCTTAACTCCCTGTGGATGTATCGATAAAACTTTATGAATGTTTCCATCCTCACCAAATACAAAATCTCCAGAGTTTATCTCACCCATTTTACGATATCCAGATTCGCACAATACAAGAGCATCGAGTGGCTGTGCTTTACTTGTTCCTGCCGGTCCGCTTACGAACATTAATTTTGTATTTTTGTCTAATGCAATGTCTATAAATTGTTTTTGTTTTTCGTTTAATTCTCTTTCATAAATATTAAGTTCAATTTTTAATTTTGGTCTTTGGAATATCTTTGGACTTGTGTCTTTAGTTTCATTTAATAACGGGTTATCTGATCCAGCTCTGTTTTGTTTTGATTGTTTGTTTTTTTTCATGGGCTGTTTTTTTATGTAACACATTTATTAACTTCGTTTCTACTCGCTTAACTCTTGAACATAACTCATATTTTTCGGTTTGTATGTAATAATTATATACATTTTCAAGATTCTCTTTGAAATTTTCCAATGGTAATGTGATAACAAAATCGGAATTTTTAAATGAGAATACCTCAACAAAACTTAGTTTCTTTTCAAGTGCGTATTCAATCGAAGATACAACTCGTTCCGTCATTTGAACTTTATTGTTTTCTATGAAATTTTTCATTTCAATAAAGTCTGCCGGCAAAACGTAATTTTTATATGTGAATGCTTTTTTGGGCATACCAATATAAATATCAAACATCATGATAAAAAAGAAAAAAAGCGACATTAAAATTATTTAATGTCGCTTTGAAGTTTAATAAAAATATTACAATTTATTTAGATTTTTTTGTAATTTTTCTTTTTTACATCACTATCGTTAGATTTCTTAACCTCGGTTTTTTTAACTTCCGATTCACTGAGACGATGCAGTGCTCTTTTAGTAGTATATTTCCAACTTCTACGTGTTCGTTCACTTGCAAGATCGAATGTTTTTGACTTAGATAATAGTATATTTATTTCCTCAACTGACTGTGACTCAAAAATTTGTTGTCGTAATCCAAATGGTTTATTCATATTTATTTAAATTTGGTGCTTATTTTAGGCAAACTCAGAAATTTGAATTTTCGATCCATCTGGCCAACGAGAAACAATCTTCTTCCAATGATCAAACTCTGCTTGAGCACGTTCCTTGTTTTCATATTCTAAGTCACTGACACGTAAACCGCTACGTGTAACAACATACTTCTTTGGATATACGGTTTCATCTTTGCTAACACTATTAGTCTTAACTTTTTTATCAGACATATTTTTCAATCTGTTAATAATTTATATTTTGGTTTTATACGAAACACAATACATGATAACCAGTCACATATTGAAATTTTTCAATATACTAAGTAACTATCACTATCCAATAGTATCATGTCAATATATCAATGTCCAGTTGTTATAGTCAGCATTACTGTTTACAATCAATATAATGTCATGGTGTTTTAATCGATGTGTTACTAGATTCTGCTTCTTCTACAATTGCCTTAATTTCGTTTTCAAGTTCTTTTATCGTTTCTTTGTAACCTGATGCGACATCACGAAAATCTTTTTTGGTGAAAATTAACTTTTCAGTGAGTTCGTAAACTTTCTTTTGTGCGTCTATTTTTGATATTGTTGCCATAATTTTATATAACCTTTCTACCTATAAGTATTTTTTGCAAAATTAAAAAGTCAAAAGAAATGCTGTCCGATACAAAGTCGGACAACATTCCAAATGGTGGACGTGAGGGGCAGATTGTTCCATAATTTTCATTACGGTCTGGACTATTCCTTCATCTACTTGAGATGGTGTGCATTTATGATTAAAATCATCCAACTTTTGCATTTCAGCATACGTTAAGTCTCTAGCCAGCTTCAAAACTTTCAATCGTTTCTAACCGGACGGCGTTAGCATAGTTTTCACTTTAGCTTTCACCGTATGAGCACACTTTATACATTTATTGTCACCAATAAAGCGACCAATTTTTTAGTCGAACCCCTGTGTTTAATATAAATCTATAACCGGACTACATGTTTATTCATTTTAAATTTTTAGAAACATCAAATAAAAAATGACTAAAAATTGATGCTCTTAAGATTCATTATAGTTTAAATTGATCACACAAATCAAATGATCAACCGATCCTGATAGTTTTCATCCAATATAATTATCAGACATCATTATATTGAATGTGCAACCATTATTAGGCTGCAATCGCTACCCTCGCATCTCGCGATACGAAGTCATAGCTAATTACATTATCTTCAGTAGTTAATGTTTTGATAGATACTTAAAGAGGCCAACTATCATCCTCTACATGCCCAATCATATCAACATATTAAGTCGATACCAGTACACGCCCGTAAATTCCAAAGAACAAAATTAGTAGCTAGTATGGGTGTCAATCCCACTTAATCGATCTTATGAGGATCAACCGATTGTCGAATCCCTAGCCATTTTACTTACACTCATAAATAGTAGTCTTCTGAGCAAAAACTGATTTTTCATTACGAAAAATTAAGATGGAGCACTAGATCGGTCACGATACGCTCTACCAATTGAGCTACTAGTGCGTCACTTACAACACTTACTCATTTTCAAAATTTCATCAAGACTTTCTCTGACCCGAATTGGTTGTTGCGAACTGTTTTTAGTAAAAATTAAACTGTGAACTACAGATGGTTCAATGTTGATCACCATATCAAGATTGATAAGGTTAGGAATATATTTGCGATTGGTAGTATTATAGTTGTGATCGTGACCAAGATCCAAAACGTTCAGTTTGATAAAGTGTGCCATATATTTTATTTATTCGATGCACTTAATATATCACTCTTATTTGCATAGTCAACAAAAAACCCGCCGAATTTTGTTCGGCGGGTTAAATGCGTCTTAATTTTTAGAATTTAAAACTTAAACCCGCACAATATTGAGCAGATCCATTGTAAGTAAATTGCTTGGCATCAATGTTGTTATCAATCCAATCAACTCCAACAAATGGAGACAACTTATTATACAAAGTGACACTAAGCTTGCCACCTGCCTTGAAAGAGTGGTAACCGTCGAAATGTGTGGTTTCAACATATGGAGTCAATGATACTGTAGACCATGTGTTCAACGTGTGTGAAAATTGACGATATGCACCAAATGTCAATCCACCATCAGATAACTGAGGAAGTGCAGTAGTTCCAAAATTAAAATTATCTACATCGTAATTATAACGAACATATGGAACGGCGATATAAGACAATACTGAAAGTTTGTCAAACGCTAGACCAACTCCAACTGTATTACGATTCGCAGATGCGACAGAATAATAATCAGTTCCAACATCAACCGTGAAAGCGAGTTGTTTGGAAACTTCCACCGTCTTTAGAAGATCCGCTTCAAATGCGTTGAACTTAGATCCGGCTGTAAGAGCCGACAACTTCAAATCAACATGCTTAAACGGAGTGATAAGTTCTACCCTTCCATAGGTAGATGCTGGACTCAACTCAACACCATACACATCAAAGGATGACTTGTATCCACTCTCAACAGAAACACTTGGCTTATCGGTTGGAAATACAGATTCCAATGATGCTGCATTAACATTAATACTTACAAAGATGAATGCTAAAACGGTTAATACGCCAGTTAATACTTTATTAGTTACTTTATTCATATATTTATTTATCTATTTATCTATCTTTTATTTTTTTCTACACCATGTAGAATTACAGTTCACATAATAACACACGTGTGAAAAAACAACAAGTTATTATATAAACCAATATATATATTCTTAAAAATTCTAAAAATAATTTTATTTTCCGACTTCCGGAAAACCGATATCCCTTTTGGGTCACGGAATGACGACATCTTCGTGGTTAGCACATCATTCAAAAAAAATCAATTGTAAAATAATTTCAAAGATTTTTTCTTTTTTAAGTGAGATATTGTAGAAGGTCAGAAACTGTCCCATTGAAGACTATGTAGATGGTTGACAAATGGATTTGAACATTAAAAACGTAGCCACTATTATGTTATCTTAATGGTATATACAAATCCCCCGTTAAACCTTTTTCACTTAAATAACTAGCATCACTAACTGCAAGCGGACTTTTGATGTATCCATATTTCTTACTCAATATATTACGCAGTTCTTTACCAGCGAATCGTATCAAATCTAATTGAGCTTGTCCTTTACTAGTGTTAATTTTACCAGCAAGTCCAGTGGGTAACATGTTTTCATACTGTTTATATAACTCAATTATATTATTGTAATGCGACAATTTTAAGCCGGGTCCTTTTAACTTAGTAGTTATTATTTGTTTACCAAATACTTTAGCAACTTCTATATTATCTGTATGATTTGGTCCCAATGTAGCCACTAACTTATCACCTGGCTTGGTGCTATTGATACCCAATCCAACATCACCATATGTTGGGTTAACGCCTCTATATACCGTCAACTCAGTTTGCAATTCATTCAACAAATCTTTTAATAATATCATATAATTTTAATATGTAAAAGTGCAGATTACCACTTTCTTTTAGTTTCGTTCCAATGGAATATTAGAATATATATTTTTTTCTGTTTGACTTCGAATCGTTTCAAAATACTCAACCATATGATCAATCATATTATCCGCCATAGGTTCTACCCAATCACTCGGTTTATATTCGGTTGCACTCAATCCAGCATGTATGGCTTTAATATTGCCAGATTCAAATTGTTTTTGTAAAAATGTTACCAATCCTTTTTTAAATTGTTCTTTTTGTTGTATAACAAAAATTTCATTCAATTGATTTGATATTGCCAAATTACGATGTTTAATAAAAGTTTCTTCAAAAAGATTCATATGTTATAAATATCTAAAAAATAAAAACCCCATCCAATTAAATGAATGGGGTTTAATATAACCTCAATTTAATATTACTCAATCTTTATTTTCTTACTTTCTGGAATTGTCGGTTTAATCTTCAACAGTGTAACCTTTAACAAACCATTTTCAAATTTTGCAGATGGATTTTTTCGATCAATTTGATCACCTAATGTAAAACTTCGTTTGAAATTACTATGTTTCAATTCTCTACGAATATACTTTCCTGTAAATTCTCTGTCTTCCATCTTTTTAATCTTTTGACCACTGATAGTAAGAACATCTTCTTGCACATCAACTGATACATCTTCTTTTGACAAACCAGGAATTTCCGCTAGAATTTCTACACGGTCATTATAATCAACAACATCCACACGAGGATAACTTTGTTTTTCAAAAAAACCAATCCCCAATTCTTTATTTAATTCAGGGAAATGTGCCGCGAATACTTCATCGAATACTCGGTCAAATGGCGTTAAAAACTCATCACGATCAATGTGACGTAATGCAAACGGACTATATTTAATTACTGACATATATTTACCTTTCTTTTAATAATTCTATTGAACTTATTACCATAATAGCCTCACTCGAGCACTATAGTAGATGTTACCTAATGGCAAACATCTAAGAATATATATATACTGAATTTCAAAAAATGTCAAGATTATAACGATTCGTTAGAAACAAAATACAGCTCACACCAAACACATATATTCACATTACGACGATTAGAAAATTTGAAATTGGTGAATCAGATGGGAGTCGAACCCATATTTATCCAATTATGCACCTATCGCTTAGAAGGCGTGGCCAATACTGATCCATATTGAAATTGGTGGTTCTGCCGGGACTTGCACCCAGAACCAACGAGTTAAAAGCTCGTTGCTCTACTAATTGAGCTACAGAACCCAAAAATACTTGCCCCCAATTGGATTTGAACTCACAACCTTATCCTTAAGATGCAGCTACTCTAACCCAGTTGAGTTGCCCATCCATTAAAATTCTATCTACTATTGTCAACGAACTATAATTATCTTACCACACTTTATCCGCCCGACAACAACTTTCTTATAAAAACTTTAAATGCTACTTTGTTTCTTCGGATATGGCAGAATTGACTTAATCAATCCACCTAATATTTTTTTACCATCACTAGAATTTTCTCCAGATAAAATGTAAATATACATATGTTTGCCAGTAGCAGTCCTTATTTCAAAAGGACTATCAGGATTAGTTCTTGCATCATTTGCTGCATCTTTACCTGTTTCAAATCCATACTTCTTTATTTGTGGTAATCTGTATAACCACTTGTTTTGTTTTTTATCCCACAAACGTTTTATATCGTTACTCTTGCCTAAATAAATTGCATTTGTTGCTTGATATATAGATCCAGTATGTCCCTGTCCACTATCAGCACGCGTAATAATAACCTTTAATCCAGTATAATCCTGTTTGATCTTTTTGTTACCCAAACCAATTACATATGACCCCAAATTACTTAACTCAGGTATTTGTTTTGCCTCAGATTTCAAATATAATCTCAATAACTCAAATACCTCATTCTTTTGCAATAAACTGTTACCCTCTACATCTACGGCTATTTCTTCATAATCTTGTGGCTTGGTAGTTTGTCCATAAACAATTACTCCAACCATATCCACACTGCCATCAGGCTTTTTATACATTACACCGTAATTAGCAGCCACCGCAGTGGGATATGTCTTTAAATAATGTTGATTAATAAAATCTATTACCTCAGATTTACTTTTGGGTTCCAAATATACACTATCTTTCAAACCCTCCAACATTAAGTCTTTCAATTTAATCATATCTTATAAATAGAAAACTTTGGGAATTTGATCCACTTTACTTTAAATAAGCTCCAGCCCTTGGCTCTGCCCCAAGCTCGACACGCATTAACAGTGCGCCGGTTACACTAAGTTTCCTTGACTGGAATTGAAATTGGCGGTCTTGACGAGAGTTGCACTCGCTAAAATACTCCAACGTGACAGATTGGCGGCTCCACTACTTTGCCCTCAAAACCATAAAATAAGAATATGCTAAAAATTCAAATAGTCAAGAATTTTTCAATGAATCAACAACCACGCCCCGATCACGTCTGCTCGATTTGCAGCATCATCACCATCTCCCGGCTTTACGACGACATTCCACTTTGGCTTATCACCAACTGGAATCTTCATCATTTCGTCGTAGGTGATCACGCTATCTTTGTTCACACCATACTTCACCGCCAACTTCTGCTTCAATGTTTCCACAGCCTCTGGTGATTTGAATTGCATCTTACCATCAACCTTTACCAACTTACCATCAACATCCTTGAGAATCAAATCGGTAAACATTTGTTTTGGTACAACAGTTGAATGTTTGGTGCTCTTAAAGTTGATTTGCTTTTCTTGATCTGGGGTGGCACCCATGCTGAAATTCATTTTGAAGTTATTTGGTTTGTTGCCCAATGCCACATCGGCCATCTTGGTATAAGCATAAAAATCAATATCTGGAAAATCGTTGGCTAAACTGTATGCTAAATCAACATAATCTGGACTAAAAAAGTCGCCGGCATCATGCCAACGTACCACGATATTTGTTCCTTTTTTACCAAACTTGCTTTTTGCTGCGGATAACTCCGTCGCCAACCCGGCTTTGAATCCCTGTGGATCATTCAACAAAAAGTTTAACATTTGTGTTTGTGACATGGAACTTGCCTTCCATTGAACATATCCACCTTTTCTGGCATAACAATATACCTTACACGCACCCGCACCAGGACATGTGTCTACTATTACAAATTCTCCTGTTTTTTCATTGACAGCAAGACCCTTTAACGCAGGTAATCCTATATTGTAATACACCGTACTGCCGCCGCCGCTGTGTGTGATCTTTTCGTTCTGCTTCAGAATCTTGTCTGGACGTTTTGTGATATCTGCCTTTAGTTTATCCAAATCAAACGTACGGTTAGCTTCATCTTTTATTTCAATGTTGCTCCTGTGAACCCTTGGCATTTTATATTTATCCACCTTGTCAACTGTGGACACATACACAGGATTACCCTTTTTATCTAACTTAGGTAATCCTGTTTTTTTATTCACAACAGGCTCACCACGAACCTTTTGCAAATATGCTTGCAATTCTTCAGGAGATAAAGTAGAAATATTAGCACCTAACATATCAGCTTCATCTAATTCCTGCTGATCCACAAATTGATCAAGAGAAATAACATTGAACTTAGAAAACATTCCTTCTTCATTCATCTTTCCAAACATCTCTCCAAGTGAATGCTTTAATTGCCCAATCGTTTCCTCCATATCTCCATATCCAATTGTAACAGATTCATCTTTACTACTACTAACACCACCGACTTTCAATTTATCAATTTTATTTTTCAACATCTTCTTATAGTTTTCTATCGAACCATAATCTTTAGCTCTACTTGGATCCGGATTTGATAATAACTTTTCAAGATCAGAAATGTCATCTTCTTTTTCGTCAATTATCTCTTTAATCAGAGATTTTATAAATTTTTTGAAATTCTGTTCGTTCATAGTATTATTTTTGAAATTATTAAATATAAATATAACAATAATCAATTAAACGTTAGATTTATTCTCTTATGCAATACGCAAACCCAACGGCTTTAACCAATTCGTTGTTCACTAAAATCTCATCGCGACAATCTATACATACTCAACGAAAATGGCTCGCTCAAAAAATAATCTCTCTTTTTACCCCGGTTAACTACAAATCCAAACTTACTATAAAATCCTAACAACTTCTTCATAGATCCTCTGCCCTCCGGCTCAGGTATCAATACTATAGATATATGCTTGCTATCCGCAAATGCCACAATCTCTCGCATCACCGCACTACCTATACCACTACCCCTAAATTTCTCCTTAACATACAAATCACTCAAAAATAAACTGTTCTTTCTACTATCCATATATATACCCAACTTGTCAAGCCCAGAATACCTAGACTTTATATCATTCTCCAGTCTATCCACTTCACCATCCAACATGTGACCCTCACCCAATAAATCTTTTAATTTTATCATACATATCATTATCCTATCCAATACAAAAATTTAACATCACTTATATCTATATTCAATTAATCACACCTTACCTATCTTTATCACATATTATAAATAGAAAAATATATGCAATCCACAAAAGAAAAATTTTACCCGCAACTTTCCTGATAATCACATCCTTTTACAAAAAATCCAAAAAACAAAATCCATATATACAAAACCCCCACAAAAAATTACCCAAAAATTTTTTTCTACCATTCTACCTTATATACAAAAAATCCAAAAAACAAAATCACATGCCTTACTCATTACAATAACCCAATCATATTATCCCCATTATTATTATTATTATTATTAAAGATGCAATAATCTGTATATATGAAAAACCCAGAGAAAAATGAGGTCTCTATGTAACGTATGCTTGGCCAGCCTAGGCCCCACCCCCCCTTCTATGTTAAGCAGTTGACGGTCCCCTTGGGGGTGGGGTATGGTATTTGGGAGTAATGAGTATGGGTAACTATGGGGTATGGGGTGTGATTGTATTGAATGTGTATACCCCTTGGGTATGGGGTATGGTTGTATGGTATGAGCCAACTGTGGTTGGCATGAGGTTACATGGACCAGAATGTTTCTGTGGAAGGGTTACAGCAGATGGGGGTATCCTTATTGATTACGATTTCTTGTTGGGACATGAGTGACTTGACTACCATCTGTGTATCGTCGATTTGAGTTGGCACACCGTTGACGAGTATGGTATTGGTGATGGTGTTGATGGGCTGAATAGTGGAGTAGTTGTTGTTCATTGTGAGATAAGAATACAGGAGTTTTAGAATAAGTCAATGATTTATTATCTGAAAGGTTGACGGTGAGATTGTTGTGTAGTGAATTACAATTCGGTGTAAGCGACGGAGATGGAGAGAGGACCACCATTATATTTTTTCCAAGCCTTTAGTTCGGCTTTGTTGTGGTTGGCAGCTTTGATATAACCGATTTCTTTTCCGAGCAGATAAACGATGTATGTTTTCATTGTGTAAAGAGATTACCAGGGTTTTAGAATAAGTCAAGAGGGTTTTTGGCCACAGATAGTCTGTGATTGTGTATGTGACGGGCGTGGATTAGAATTTAAAGGCGACACTATTCATTCGCCATTTAGTTTCAATTGCCCAATAATTGACAGGTGAGAAAGATTTTCCAAAACGTAGGTAACGAGTACTACCGTCAGCAAAAGCGAAATTAGATCCACCATCACGTGACCCATTTGTTCCCGAACCGGAGTGGCGACTTTGTTCTAGCTCTGTGACATCATTACCCACACCACCGCCACTTGCCTCAAGAAAGTCCATGTAGAAATGGCCTGAATTATGATCTTTTTCACCAAAAGTTACTGTGTCGCTGGGTTCACGAATTGCGTTTTCGTTAATTGCTTTGCCAACTGTTAGATTCATATTGAATTCTGCACCCATCTCTGCTTGAAAAAAATCATTCCATCCATTGAAGATATAAGAACGTGGTGAGGAATCTGCGGGAAAATTAGTGTTGCTACCACCAGTCACAGGATTATCAGGCCCATCGCTGGGACATCGTAAAATTTTTAAATCCTTATATCCATCTCGTAGTTTTTGTGTCCAACCTGGGGAGATGTTTCGATCTGGAAAATAACCATTGTTATCATCTGCATACATGACCAGCGAAATGTCGAGTTGACGCATGTTATTGACGCAAGAAATACGACGTCCCACTTCCTTTGCTTTCGATAATGATGGTAATAACATTCCAGCAAGAATTGCGATGATGGCGATGACCACCAACAGTTCGATCAGCGTGAAACCACGTGAAGTCAAATTAGTAAATTTCATGTGGATATATATATTGATTTTCTCTAAAAATCGTATATATATTTTTCATCCCAACCAATCCACGTCGTCACTGTTCTGATTGGTCAAATGGTTGAGGTACGTCGCACGATACGTATTGCCACTGACCGTCGCCTTGGGATACGATGCCAACGCAGCTGCCTCGCTATCGAATTCGTCCAACCACGCACGACAAGTCTGACCAGACAACACGCTGCTTCTGGGATAGGTGCTGTGTTCGTACACCGTCCAAGTGATGTTGTTGTTGTGATACGTTGCACCCCGACTACTCTGTTCAATCGTTTGATAAGTTTTCATCGTGTGAATACTATACCGTGTGTGATTGGTTGAGTCAAGACCTTTTTTTAAAACAATGACGGAAGACAGTTTTCACTATCTTCCGTCATGCTCCCCTTTTCCGTATGTCATGCCTACCTTTTTTCCTTAGCGAATGGAAAATACTTACAGATTGAATCACCATCTTTTTGGGTAAATTGAATGCGGTCGATATGGATATGGTCTGTAGTAAAAAGACCCACCGTCAAAATGAGGATAAATATAAACAGGTGGTGGTGCGACAATAATCCGAGGTGGTGGTGCAACAATAATCTGAGGTGGTGGTGCAACAATAATCTGAGGTGGTGAATAAACCACTGGAGATGTTTCATAAACTGCACAACCCGTTAATAAAAACAATAATAATAAATAAATCTTCATGATTAATTCACTTCTTGACCATATCGCCAAGAGTAGCTGGATTCCATATATTTGCCGTTGTTGGCGACTTTATCTTCCTCAGTATCAGATTGAACTTTAATATCTTGAAACACATTCGCTTCTTGGTTAATTTTCAACATTAAATCCAAGTTACGTTGATAATTTGCATTACTCTCCTCAGACGGTTCTGACAGCGAGTCCAGCCATGCGTCAATTTCGTCATCGTCATCGTCATCGTCATCGTCATCGTCATCGTCATCGTCATTGGATTGCGATACAAAGACATGTCCGCAATTCAAACAAGATTCTCCGTCAGCAACATCGGTTGGAATGTCGTTTTCGCAGTCGGGACATTCTCCGTTTGAATAGGATTCTTTAATTGGATTCATTTTTTCGGTCATATTTTCGTTTGTTTAAATGTTACGAAATCGGGTTTCTTCGGTTGCAACCCATGATTCGGCACTAGATACCCACGACTTGCCTTCGATGAAGGTATCTGCCATTAGTTTAATCATATCATCCTTATTAGCGATGACAGATGAAGCGTATCGGCTCACAGCCTCCATGACGAAAGCTTGGTTGAGCGAATCAGCGTTCATGTATTGCGTGATACGTTGAATATTAGTTTTGTTAGGTTTCATTTTTATATTATTGTTGCATGTTGAACGGATGGTATAAATCTTGTAAGTCACCATCTTCAACAGTATCTCCATCTTCCGTTTCGTAATCAGACGAATCAGATGCGACAAATTCTTGTGAAAGGAATTCTCCGTCGGTGTCAAAAACTTGGACAACGTAACCTGTTGTGATTTTTTTAATTTTCATGTTTGAATCTTTCATCGTGAGAATACTTTATCAGGGTTTTACAATAAGTAAAGAACTTTGTTAAAAAATTTAAAGATTGACGTGTGAGTATTTATCTGCGTGAGCAGCCCTCTATTCCTCACATCTCCGCACCGCCCTTGTGCAAGCACCGGAGAGCTTACGCCGTCAATCAACTGAAAATACTTTATCAGATTCCAAGAGAAAGTCAACACCTTTTTTTGATTACTTAGGCTGTTGCCATGTTACGATCCCACATGACACGATTCAAAGCAATTGATGCTCCACCCTGTCGTGACATCCGAAGTGGATGTGTTGCAACAGCTTTTTCAATCTCCAGAAACTCTTGTTCGGTGATTTGATTCCAACCACTATTGGCACATTGATAGTAAACGTCATTGACAATCACAACGTCGTTGACGCTTAGACTGCGCAATTTTTGTTTAATAAAATCGTCACATTCTTGACCACTGCCATCATTCCACTCGACAAATACACGTTCCAGAATATCCTGGTCAGTATCGGTGTTCTCGACTTGCATTGACGTGTCAAAAAGATATTGGTCTGGATAACAAATAGTAACGGCGACATTACGCATAAAAATAATCAAAGACGTACGTTGCAGTTGTTGTCGAAATCAAACCGATAGTTGATCGGATCGGTACATTTCTCCGCACGTCCATCCTCTGGCACAAACCAGCGGCTCATCAACTCACGAGCACTGGCAACTGCCTCCTCTGCGGTGGCAAAACGCAACGAATTGGTGCTCCACTTACCGTCAACCAGAACCTCAGGCTTATATGATGTATTCATCGTTCAAATAGATTATCAGGGTTTTAGAATAAGTCAATTCCAAATTAAGTTGTTATCCTACGGATTTTTGATTTAACTTCAGTAACAGAAACAATGAAACCAGTTCGCCTAAAAACTAGATTTGCATAACTCATAGCGGCGTCGAGTGTATCAAACACATTTCCCCGTTTAAACCACACCTTGTATCGTTTGTTTATCATCGTTCAAAGAGATTATCAGGGTTTTAGAATAAGTCAAGGGGTTTGTTGAGATAGTTCTTGCGTTGTAACCCATTTCTTGCATTGAGACTTCGATCCTTGAAAAACCGGAGTTTGATATGATGGGCTTCCAACAAATTCGTATACGGTGTATGTTGAAATCATCTTGACTTTCGTATTAGACCATTTTTTGGTAACACCACATTGTTCAGCTTCATATCGGCGATCCTGTTCGATGTGGAAACGTCGTTCGGTATTCATTGTGATTAAGAGAGTATCAATATTTTCTCAATCATAGACTCGACGACCTTCTTTGGCGGTCATCACGTTGTTGAGAACCACAATCTTACCAAAGTCGTCACTATCTTCGCCGTTCCAAAAGACCTCGCCATTGAGAGTGTAACCACGTGGTGCTAGAATCTTGTCAATCAAATACTGTAACCATTCTTTGTAGTTGTAGAACTTCTCACCACCATTCCACATAAGTGTATCACCAGTGTCATTCGGATTCCACTGACACCAAAGACCTGGTTGAGTATTAGGCGGACGGTTGAAATCAATGATGTTATCGTCTTTTTCCTGACCAAAATCACCACTACCATCCACGTAGAACTCACCTTCTGAACCGTATTCTGCACCCACATTACGAGCCATACGTCGAGTGTTTGCTAGATTGTTGAGAAACGTCTTGTCATCCGATGACAGTTTTGGTGTGATGTTGAATTCCCCGTCGAAGTCGGTTGAGTATCCCATAGGTGTTTTTTTCTTTCGTTTCGTTTTAAGTTTACGGGCGTATAAAATTCCAAAATTTCCTAAGAATTCCGGCAGGAACAGCAAAAAATGCTATCCAAACAATTCCCAATACTGCTTTCGTGGTGCTCTTGATTTTCTTCATTTCGTTCGTTACAGTTAAGAGATTATCAGGGTTTTAAAGAAAGTCAACGATTTTCTTTAACTCAGGTTTCAGTATCAGATTTGACATTCTTATCTGTCAGTCCACTACAACCCCAAAACGCGTAGTCGCCGATGTCCGTTACGCTGTCAGGTACTGTAACGCTCGTGAGTCCAGTACATCCAGCGAATGCACGGTTGCCGAGAGATGTGACGCTGTCTGGTAGAGTGATGTTAGTCAATCCAATACATCCGTAAAACGAACTGTCACCGATGTATTTGACGCTGTCGGAAATCGTCACGTTCGTCAATTGAGAACATCCAAAGAATGAACTTTCGCCGATCTCAGATACATTATTGGGGATCATTACTTTCGTCAGTGCAGAACACCAAGCGAACGCACCGTTGCCGATGGATGTGACGCTTTTGCCAATGGTTACGTTCGTCAATCCAATGCAGCCATGGAATGCCCAATCGCCGATGGACGTAACACTGTTGCCAATTGTTACGTTTGTCAATCCTCTACACCCATAGAACGTGTAGTATCCTATGGACGTTACACTGTCGGGGATCATAAGGTTCGTTAATCCAGAACAACCCTCGAATGCACGGTTGCCGATAGACGTGACGTTATTACCGATTGTCACGCTCGTCAATCCACTGCAACCATAAAATGTTAGGTCACCGATAGAAGATACACTGTTGGGGATTGTGATGCTCGTCAGTCCAGTACAGTAATAAAACGCAGAAGCACCAATGGATGTGACGCTATTGGGGATAGTGACGCTGGTTAATCCGGAACAACCCTCGAACGCAGTTCCGCTAATGGAAGATACGTTATTGCCGATTATCACACTGGTTAATGTAGTACATCCATAGAACGACTCATATCCGATAGAGGTGACTGGTAATCCGTCAATCTCGTTGGGAACAACTAACTTACCGACTGCATTAGATTCACATTTGGTGATTATAATACTATTGCCAACTTTTTTGTATTTTAATGCTTTATTCATATTTTTTGGAGGAGGAATTTCGACCTTGAAACTAATCTACATCAACCACTTAGATTTGTGATAATACTACCTCAATCCATTTAGTATCCGCACTGATATTCGTATCTGTCAATCCACTACACCCTTCGAACGCACTCTCGCCGATCTCAGTGAGGCTGCTGGGGAGTGTCACGTTGGTCAGACCAGTACACTCAGAGAACGCATCGTTGCCGATGGAGGTGAGGCTGCTTGGGAGTGTCACGCTCGTCAGACCCGTGCAATCAGCGAACGCATAGTCGCCGATGGAGGTCAGGCTGCTGGGAAGTGTCACGCTCGTCAGATCACTGCACCCACAGAACGCCGATCCGCCGATGGAAGTGACGCCGTCGGGGATCGTCACGCTCGTCAATCCAATGCACTGATAGAACGTAAATTCGTTGATGGAAGTGAGGCTGTTGGGGAGTGTCACGCTCGTTAGACCAATGCACCCTTGGAACGCCGTGTCGCCGATGAAGATGACGATGTCGGGGATAGTGATGCTCGTCAGTCCAGTGCAATATTGGAACGCAGAGGAACCGAGAGAGGTGACAGGCAGGTTGTCAATCGTATCTGGGATCACCAATTCACCGTTGATTTTAGTGTCGCAGCTGACGATTGTCACTGTTTCATTGGTGTTGATTATATATTTTAGAGTTGTATTCATATTGATTAAAAGATTATCAGTTTTTTACAGAAAGTCAAGCCTCATCCTCCATATATTCAGTAAAGAAACGATCCATGCAAAACTGACATAAACCACTGATATCGAACTCCTTGCGACTGAGTTCGTCACGAAACGTGTGAGCCGTTTTGCCACATGACACACACGATTCACCAGCAATGGAAAGAATTCGAGACCGACCAAATAGATTGTCAGTGAAGTCAGAGATATTGTTCATAATATTGGAGGTTGACCGAAAAACCTTACGCAATCACTTGATACACAACTGTGGCTCTGCCACGTTGACCTTCTTTACGAACTCGTGAATATTCTTTCACACGTCCCAAAGAGATCAATTCCTGAACTCGGATATACAACAACGGTTGAGAAACACCAGACGAAGCCACCAACTGATTCATCGTGAAAGTCTGATCAATAGACGGCAACTGAAATTTGAACTCATGTCGTTTACGTCCTCTACGACCTTTCACAACCTTTCCAGTCTTTAAACTTAATTCTTTGTTGTCACTCTTTTGTTTAAACTTGATCAACAACTCATCAAACCGATCTTCCGCTTGACAAATATCCTTACATTCATATGCGGTTTTACCAAATTGAGCCGATCCGGGATATTGCATTCGATCCTCCTTTTCAAAAACACCACCAGGCAGTGGAGTTCCCTTGGCAATAAACTTGCTAATAAACACCTCGTAACTAAAGTGTTTACCCTCCATAGTGGTGCGATGATACAGATATACGTCATGTTGCTTCTTGACTAAATCAAAGTTGCAGTTACCAATAAAATCGTTGTTCTTAACAAAATGCTTTGGAATGTCGTTCATTGTTTAAAGAGATTATCAGAGTTTTAGAATAAGTCAACGACTATTTTTAATTTTCAACCAGTTCCCGATTTTTGTTTTTGCGAGAATAAAGTTTTTTGCTTTCAATACGTCGGGTGACTGGATTGGTAAGCCCCCAACTTTTTCTTATTTTAAGAGATCGTTTCATCATGGAGATATCCTACCACCAGATTTAAAGAAAGTCAATCACCATTTCAAACTTTTTCCCAATTCTCCCATCTTTATGCATGTTATTGTCTTCAAACCATGCGTTGACCCTATCAGGCCATCAAACACATAACAATACGTCAATGTGCGATTTCTGGCGGGTATGTCGAATGTTACTTCAACAGTCGCATCACCTGATTGCCTTCACCAACGAAGTTGTTGCTAGCATCAAAAGTGGCGCCTCGAGGACCAGACTTGGGATTGTATCGTCCCAGTAGTTTTCCAGTGACGGTTGTGAGCACGGTAAAATAACCCTCAGTCTTGAGCAATGCGATGATGTTGTTATTCTTGTCCTTGATTTGTTCAATTGCCATATGTTTTATTTGTTTTAGGAACGTTAAATAGTGACTTGATTACTGAGTGGATGATGTTTCAATGCTTTTTTAGTATACAAAGTAATGGCATTACGATTGGGTTCACACACAAACAACTCACCCATGTAGTTGACCAAAACACTGTTATAACGTTGATTCTGAATCAAATCAGTGATGTTCTTCTTGATTGTAGTCACGTCGATGATGTTTAAAACGTTACTATGTTGTGGTTGACGACCATATGTTACATCCAATGAACTATAACGTCGAATTCCAACCATCTTGCAAATCACAGGTGTAGTATCCATGAATTTATTCTTTGGTGTAATTTAGTGTTTTGGTGTAACAATTAAAACATAGTTGACCCGAACCGTCTACGTAATTGTTTCTAAAATCGATGTGCATTGACTTTGGAACATTGGTGTCAACATTACAGATCACACAAGTTTCAAATTCAGTATGTTCAACTTCAAAATCGTGGTGGTCAATATCAGTATTCATATTTAATTATTCCAGAGTGACTGTCATCATCTATACTTTACCATCACTTGTTATACAAGTCAACTTCATAACTCAAATCACCATCGTTCAACAAATCAATATTATGAATCCTAGTTTGGACTTTCTGACGCATTCTTTCCTCAACGGTATCAGCCGCAAACAAAAACCTTTGAATCACTTGACTCTTCCCATTCGCACGATGACACCGACCCAATGCTTGAACTGTCATAATAGCACTCCAACTAGGATTGATCAGTGTATGACGTGGAAACTTACCATTCAAGTCATGTGCTGATAATCCTGAATTCCCCGCTGATATGTTTACCAACAATACCCGTTTTTTATCACATTGAAAATCTTCAATATCTTGATTGCGTTGTTTCTCACTTTGACCACCAACAACACGAGCAATCAATCCATCAAACTTCTTGAGTTTGGACAATCGATTCTCAATTGCAGATCGGGTATCATCAAAGTTAAAAAACACAACAGGACTAATGTCCTCATCAAACATATCCGCAATCCAATCAACCATCGTAGGTATCTTCAATAATTCAGAATGACGTCTCGCCTTCATCAGAATTGCAAAATGATGTTCCTTGTAACTTTTACTACGAGTATCAAGTGCATCCAATTCCGCATCCATGTTAGCATATACCGCCTGCAATTTGGCAGTATTAACACCTAAATCAAAACTATCAGCACTAATCCGATTATCCGGAAAGATAGAGCCAAACATATCTCGGGTCATACGACTAGATACCTTCATCACATTCACAAGCGAATTATGAATATTCTTCAAACCCACTTGACATTCAGCCATACTATTATCCCATACCATCGCACCATACTTGTTGTATGTCACGCCATTAGTCAGTGTCCAATTTCGAAATTGATCTCCATTGTGTAAATTGGTCACAAAACCAAATGCCTTCATCTCCGTCACATTGGTAGCTGCAGTAGCACTCAACATTAACAAATTCATGCCAGCATTCTTAATCGCAGTAATCAATTCACTATTAAGACTATTCAATCCCTTCGCTTTATGAACCTCATCCACAATCACCAAAGCATTATCTGGAAAATTCACATGAATCCCCTTAGACTCCCACCAATATTTGGATTTATTATATTCAGTCTTAGTATACGTATAGTGAGCTGTATTGCCTCTCGTAATTTTCTCATAGTTAATTACAAGATGTGCTTTGATGCCAAAGACACTCAACACTGTATCCCATGTCTTTTTCACCACCTTGGGACAAATAACCACTACCGGAGCATTGAAATTCTTCGCAATCCATGCTGCCACATATGTTTTGCCACATCCAGTTTGGCTTGAATCAAATGCGACACCATTGAGATGAAGACTGTTCAGTAGATCCAGCGCATGATTCTTTTGTGGCGCAAGAAGTTGTTCGTAATTCAAAGTCATCGTTCAAGTAGATTACCAACAGTTTTAGAGAAAGTCAAGAGATCCTGAAAAGTTTTCTTACTTTGGGTGATGGTTCTTATTCTTTGTCGATTTTGGTGCGGCAGGCAATTATGATGCTCAAAACGGCATTGTGAAGTTTTTCGATCATTATGCTAGAAATTGTAGTGATGCACAGTGTGATCAAAAAAATCATCACAATAGCGGCAAAATAATTACTAATTGATTCAGTTATAAATTTAAGAAATTCTACCATATAATTTAGGATAACACGGATATTTTAGATTGTCAAACCGATTCGAGAACGATGAATCAAATGGGTGTTCAATTGGTGAGTCACAATGATGCCAGAACGCCCTAGGATGACTTATAGGCGACTTTAATCGGTTGGTGGTGGTGACATCAACCCCTAGGCTAAAGCCATCGGCTAAAGCCATAGGGGATTGTTTTCTCCAAAAATTATTTCTTTTTCTTCTTGACAGTCGGTTTGTCCTCGGGATTGACATCAATGAGTTGATGTAACTGTTTTCCTAATTCAGTTAAAATAAACTCCGGATCACCATCTGCATTATAATCGCCAATCTCAAGAATACCATCCATAACCAACTGATGAACGGTTTTATCCACCTCCTCCATACGGATTTCATCATAAATAGTATTTGCTTCTTCTTCTGAACAACCTGATTCTTTTTTAATATATTCAATGCAATCATTTCGGTTTTGTTTATTAATCTGCTCTTGAACAGATTCCAAATCTAAATTGTCGCAATGCTCAAGAAGCTGGTCAATTGTACCTGTAAAATGCTCACCTGTATGTTTCATATTTTATAATTTTACTGCTGATGTTTTTTAAGTTTAATTATTCTAACACAAATTGTTAAGTTATTCTGTGGTCTTTCGCTTCGCTCAATAACTAGTTATTCTAACATTCCAAACAATTATTTTATTTTAATTTGTTTCAGAGATGCCTTAAGCAACAGCTTCAACATCCGCACTCACAACAACCTTCTCATAAGCCTTCTCAGTAACAACATCAGTGGTCAGATTGTAAACCTGACCGAGATCAACGATACTAATTCGTTTGAAAAGCTGGCTGAACTCAGTCAGATCAGATGTGAAATTAACACCAAGTCCATGAATCGTAGGATTGTATTTCTGACCAATAGGAACATAAACCACAGTTCGTGATGACTTGGTAGCATTGGCAGGCTTACCACGTCCAATCACTTTGCCATCGAACAATGTCACTCGACGAGCCACAACAGTTGTGCCACGAGCAGTATACTTACGCTTAACATCAGGTTTTACAGCAGGCTTCGCAGCAGGTTTTACAGCAGTCTTAACAACCGGCTTCGCAACAGGCTTAACAGCAGGTTTTACAGCAGGTTTTGCAGACGGTTTGACCGAAGATACGGTGGAGGTAACAGTAGACATGTTTTTTGTTTTTTGTCGTGAAAGCAACCATTGCCTTCATCTGCAATCAATTTACCAGGAGTTTAAAAAAAGTCAATCAGTTTCTTGAAATTTTTTGATTTTGTTCTGAAAAAGACGATTGAAATTGGTAGTCCAGCAGGGACTTGCACCCCGAACCTCGCCCGTATAAAGAGCGTGCTCTCACTCGTTGAGCTACTGGACTGTTAGAAAAATTAATCAGTTTCTTGAAATTTTTCACGTTTCTTGTTAAAATGGTGGGTCCACCGGGAATCGAACCCGGCTCAATCACTTAAAAGTCGATTGCTTCGCCACAAAGCTTTGTACCCATATCATTCCCAATCGATCTGAAACTTATTACCTACACCATAGAACGCATCCGCGGCGAGGTAACCGATGGATGTGAGGTTGTTGGGGTTGTTGGGGTTGATGCTGTTTGGGAGCGTAACACTCCTCAATGCAGTGCACCTCTCAAACGCAGAGTTGCCGATGTAAGATATGCAGGCGGAGAACTTCGTGCTCGTCAGTCCAGTGCACCCTTGGAACGCACCGTAGCCAATTGAGGTGACGTTTTTGCCGATGGGCACGCTCGTCAGTCCAGTGCAATTAGCGAACGACATCGGACCGATGGCCGTGACGCTGTCGGGGAGGGTCAGGCTCGTCAAGCTAATGCACTCACCGAAGGCACTTTCGCCTATGAACGTTACCTTGTTCCCGATCGTCACGCTCGTCAGACTACTGCACCCATAGAACATAACTGGGGGGATAGTCGTCAATTTCGATGACGGTACCGCTGGGGTTGAAAACGACAGACTCGTAAAGCTCGTCAATCCAGTACAATATTTGAACACCGCACCGCCAATCGACGTCACGCCGTCGTGGATCGTCACGCTCGTAAATCCACTGCACCCAGAGAACGCTCCGCCGCCGATGGTCGTGACGCTGTACGGTAAAAACACGCTGTTGGCGGGCTGAACCGCAGTGGGGTACGTCAAGGACATCACGGTCGTCAATGCAATGCAGTTACGGAACGCCATATATCCGATGGATTTTAGCTGACTTCGATTCGGTGAGACGTAGTCTGGGATCGTCACACGTTCTAATTTACTGCACCGATCGAACGCCCAATCGCCGATGGAAGTGACGTTCCGAGGTATATTTACGCTCGGCAATATAATACACATCTGAAACGCAGCGTCTCCGATGGAAATAACGCTGGTTCCGATCGTCAAGTTGGTCAATTTAATACAATTAGCGAACGCCGCGTTGCCGATAGAGGTGACGTTGTTGGGGATAGTGACAATCGTAAATGTACGACAGTCACGGAACGCAGAGTAGGCGATCAACGTGACGCTGTCGGGAATAGTCACGTTTCCCAACTTAATACACATCTCGAACGTACCATCATTAATGATATTGAATGTGTTGTTTTTAGGGAGTGTCACGTTCGTCAATCCAGTGCACCCATAGAACGCATAGGCGTCGATGAAAGTGACGCTGTTGGGGATTGTCATGCTCGTCAATCCAGTGCACTCATAGAACGCCCCATAGCCGATGGACGTGACGCTGTTGGGGATTGTCATGCTCGTCAATCCCGTGCAACCTTTGAACGACGCATTGCCGATGGATTTGAGGCTGCTGGGGAGGGTCACGTTCGTCAGTCCAGTGCAATTATAGAACGCTTGGAGGCCGATGGAGGTGACTGGCAGACCGTCGAATGTGCTCGGAATGACCAAGTCCCCGGTGGCTTTGGGAGAGCTGCCGTCAATGGTAATCTTGCTGCCATCGGATGAGTATAGTAGTGCCATAATATAATTCTATAACTATATATATCAAATCGGTCTAATTGGATACAAATAAATGCAACTATATTAGGTTAACTGTCAACCAACTGAGCTACAGTGCCCGTAAAATTGGTAGTCCAGCAGGGACTTGCACACCGAACCTCGCTCTGATAAGGAGCGTGCTCTCACTCGTTGAGCTACTGGACTGTTAGAAAAATCAATCAGTTTCTTGAAAAGAACACTATCCAAAAATGGTGGGCCTAACCGGACTTGAACCGATAACCAAAGCATTATGAGTACTCTGCTCTAACCATTGAGCTATAGGCCCGTAAATTAAGATTAAATAATTTATTAAAGTGGTAGTTCCGCCCGGATTCGAACCGAGACCGTGCTCAAATCTAGAGCTTACCAACGGTATAAGCGTTGCGTTCTACCATTAAACTACGGAACCACTAAAGTTTTTAAAAGAACATAATTACAATTAAATTATTTAAACGTAAGCGGTTTTAGAAATTACGGGCTGACCGCAAACCCAAAATTGTTTAATATTTAAGTTTTTCGATTTCCTTCTTGAGCATAACATTCTCCTCGTTTGCAATCTCAAGAGAATGTTTAAGTTTGTCTATTCGAGTAAACAGACTACCCTCTCGATCAATATTAAGGATTGTTTCTTTTTCGTAGTCGATTATAATGTTCTTAAGGCTAGCGATTTGATCCAGTAATTTTTCTTGATTGTCTTGAAGATCATCTCGTTCTTCTGCGAGTTCTTCATATTTTTCTGCGAGTTGTTCATATGATTGTTTAATTGATGACATAGATATAAATTTATCGTTTATTCTTAGAGTTTGCCAAAGTATCTGAGTGACCGATGTTGATTGTTCCGATTCGATTTCCTTTGCTCCCTTTCAACGGACGCCGAATGGCGGTGGTGTTTTCACTATTAAGGATAGCCCACTTGATGGAACGAGTGACTTTTGCGACTTCCAGAAGGAAGTTGTCGTTGAATGTGACGTGGTCGGTATCGAAGGAGATGTTGATGTTCATTACGGTTAAAAGATTATCATGGTTTTTCTGAAATGTCAAACTTTAACTAGTTTGTATTTCACTCCGTCAATTTCCCCAATCTGTCCGTCATAACTTGATGTGTTTGAACTGACAGAGTCACGAGATTGTGATTCATTCAATCGTTTGACTTCATCTCGCCAGTGTTTACTCGCAAATTCATCTACTTTTACTGTGTAAGGTGTCATAGATTTATCGTATCAACACAACTGGCAACTTTAGGATTGACAGCCTGTTTCCACTGTGCTTCGGTCAAATACTTGTCGTCAAGATACCAAAACTTGGTGCCATTACCATGTTCAATGGCAGGTCCATCAGCACGATGTCGTTTGCCATCTACATACCAATGTTTGCTGCCATTAACCCATTCAATAGCAGGTTCATCGGTGCGATGGAGCTTGTCGTCAAAATACCAAAACTTGGTGCCATCCGCCCATTCAATAGAAGGTCCATCGGTACGATGACGCTTGCCGTCAAAATACCAAAACTTGTTGCCATCATCGTCAACTTTTACAGTGTAAGTTGTCATCGTTCAACGAGATTATCAGTGTTTCTATTACTCAGTCTGCGAAGCTGATGAAAAGCCGATAGCTTCTATCGCGACATCCTCATTGAGCACATCTTCGTCCACATCTTCACATGGACCATAACCCACACTGTCACGAATCGAGATGCCATATTCACTATCCCATTCTGGCTCGATTTTCATGATGATTTCACCATTCTCAAAGTTAGTCTCACCCACAAAAAGTTCACCCTCGTCAGCATACTCAGTGACGAACGTCAATGTAGGAAACAACAGACTCGCTCTTTTAAAGAATTCTGTTGCTGGACTCCACGCGGTGTTGTAGCTGACTCTGGCACTGGAATTGTCATTCTCATTCACGGTTACGTCCCACTCTCCAGTATCGTAAGCACCCCATTTGGTTCCCCAGTTACGAATTGCCCACTCATACCAGTTGTTGTCTCCATACTTTGCAATCAACGTATCACTGGCTTCCTGAGTGATACCAAGGTTGAATGGCTTACCATACTTGAGTTCCCGATCCTCAAATTTACCAGCATCTTTCTTTTGGTTCCACTCAGCCCACATATTATCAATCTCAGTTTTGCTCTGAATATGAACCGGCGAACTGGTTCCCTTGAGTTCCTCTGGCAATGGAACCACACCATTGAAGTCAAGCGCATTACCTGGGTTGGTGACACTTCGATCAACAGCACTCACAAAACGACGAACGTCATCTGAGGGACCCGTGATCACAAGATTGCTACTAACATGATTTGGCATAATTTTTCAGTGTTTCGACTTACAGATACAGTTTAACAGGAGTTTTAAAAAAAGTCAAGCGGTTTTCTATTACTCAGTCTGCGAAGCTGATGAAAAGCCGATAGTTTCTATAGCGACATCCTCATTGAGCACATCTTCGTCAGCGAACTCCATAGTATGTTCGCCGGAGTCACCATATTGACGTTCGGTGAACCACTCACTTGTGCTCACCGTTTTGTTAACCAAATCATACACAATGTCATCGCCATAGTCATTACCCTCACCAGCACCGGAGTAGCTGTAAACATCCCACGCCCAATTTTCAATGTCATTGGTCAACTTACTGTATGACACCATATCAAACCTACGGGTGAACTCATTTTTATCGTTTCCATTTTCATCGGTATAGGGTGTCAACTCCACATTTAGACTACCCTCATCGTTACCGCCACTGAAGTTGAGCGTAATCTTGGTGATGCCCATTGTGATAGCCTTGTTGTAGATTTCCTTGTTCAGAGGTTCAGCATTCATAATTTGTATTTTTACCGTGGTTAAAGAATATCAGGAGTTTTAAAAAAAGTCAACAGGTATTTATCGAATTGTGGCAACCATGCTTGGACCGTAGGTGTTGCGTGCCCAATAGGCTTGGTTGCTGTCGCTGTTCCATCCGGACCAAGCAAAGTCCCGACCGTCGTAGGTCAACACCTTACTATTGAGCTTTCGGACATCATTCCAACCGTTGGGCACATTGACGGTCAGAAACTCACGATTGTCGTCGAGGTGAATCGAGTAGACGACACTGATTTTGTTTTTGGCGATATCAGCAGTATTCATTGAGTAAACAGTATCGCAGGGTTTTAAAAAAAGTCAACGTCTTTTATCAAACAAAAAATTCATCAGAATCTTCAATCCTCACCCGATTCATTTTGATAGTGATGCCTTTTTTAACCATCGCATTGTAAAATGTATCCAAGTCACAATCTTCCTCCAAATACATCTTGCCCTCCTTGATATAGCTATATGGAGTGATTTGATCCTCCACGCCAGCCTCACGAACATCTTTGATAGGCACTTCTAACCATGAGTGACCTGGGTCTTCAATACGATTATATTCCCGAACAGTTGAGATAGTGGCGCAACGTGATGTCAGTGTGTCATTCATAGTTCAACAAGATTATCAGAGTTTTAAAACAAGTCAAGGATCATTTTAAAAAAAGATCGGTTCATCATCGTTCGACTAATTAGTTACCGGGCTACTACGCTTCTATTATGATAATAATTATGAATCTGCGATATCACCTCTATCACAAATTTAGGATCAGCCTGAATATTCTTATCCATTAAACTAGTGCAGCCATAGAACGCACTGTTGCCGATCTCGGTGATGCTGCTGGGGATTGTCACGCTCGTCAGACCTTTGCACCCTTCGAACGCCCAATTACCGATGGATGTGACGCTGTTGGGGATTGTCACGTTGGTCAGACCAGTGCACCAATAAAACGCACCTTCACCGATGAACGTGACGCTGTCGGGGATTGTCACGCTCGTCAATCCACTGCACCCCCAGAACGCATAGGTGCCGATGGAGGTGACGCTGTCGGGGAGGGTCACGCTCTTCAGACCAATACACACATTGAACGCCTCTTGGCCGATGGACGTAACACTGCTGGGGATCGTCACGTTCGTCAGTCCAGTGCAACCAGAGAACGCACCTTCGCCGATGGATGTCACGCTGTCGGGGATCGTCACGCTGGTCAATCCAGAGCACCCCCAGAACGCATAGTCGCCGATGGAAGTGACGCTGCTGGGGATGGTCACGCTCGTCAGTCCAGTGCAACTGTCGAACGCACCGTCGCCGATGGAGGTGACAGTGAACCTGTCGAGTTGGTCAGTGATAATCAACTCACCAGTTGCGTCGGAGTTACACCCCGTGATAACGATACCAGCACCAACCTTTTCGTATTTTAATTTCATCACTTAAGTAGGTTATCAGAGTTTTAAAACAAGTCAAGGATCATTTTAAAAAAAGATCGGTTCATCATTGTTCGTCTTTGGTCATGCGGTTTCCTTTATTAAAACGGTGTGCTTAGGGAACGTCCAGTAGCCGATCGAGGTGAGGCTGCTGGGGAGAGTTACGCTCGTCAATCCCCCGCACTCATAGAACGCATTGACGCCGATGGAGGTGACGTTGTTGGGTATCGTCACGCTCGTCAGACCTTTGCACCCTTCGAACGCATTGTCGCCGATGGACTTGACACTGTTGGGGATTGTCACGCTCGTCAGACCAGTACACCAATAAAACGCACCGTCGCCGATGGAGGTGACGTTGTCGGGAATAGTCACGTTCGTCAGTCCAGTGCAGTCACGGAACGCATAGTGTCCGATGGAGGTGACGCTGTCGGGAATGGTCACGCTCGTCAGACCTGTGCACCAAGAGAACGCAGAGGAGCCGATGGAGGTGACGCCGTTGGGGATGGTCACGCTCGTCAGACCAGTGCATTTATAGAACGCATAGGTGCCGATGGAGGTGACAGGGAACCCGTCGAGTTGGTCAGGGATAATCAACTCACCAGTTGCGTCGGAGTTACACTCCGTGATAACGATACCAGCACCAACCTTTTCGTATTTTAATTTCATCACTTAAGGAGATTATCAGAGTTTTAAAACAAGTCAAGGATCATTTTAAAAAAAGATCGGTTCATCATCGTTCGACTAGAGTGTCACAATCCTTACTGCCGAATAATCTCGGTTGTATTTCCGAACGTATTTTCGCCGATGAATGTGACGCTGTTGGGGAGGGTCACGCTCGTCAATCCACTGCAATTTTTGAACGCACTGTCGCCGATGGAAGTAACGCTGTTGCCGATGGTAACGTTCGTCAGCCCAGCGCACCCAAAGAACGCACCTTCGCCGATGGATGTCACGCTGTCGGGGAGGGTCACGCTCGTCAATCCTCTACACCCATAGAACGCATAGGAACCGATGGACGTGACGCTATTGGGGATAGTTACGCTGGTCAGACCCTCACACTCATAGAACACATCCTCACCGAGGGATTTGACGCCGATGGGGATGGTTACGTTCGTCAGTTTAGTGCAACTGGAGAACGCACCGTCGCCGATGGAGGTGACGTTGTTGCCGATGGTCACGACCATCAGTCCAGTGTAACCAGAGAACGCATCTTTGCCGATGGAAGTGACTGGCAGTTCATCAATCTTGTCTGGTATGATTAACTCACCTGTTGAACTAATATCGACTTGAGTAATAGTAATACCACTGTCAACCTTTTTATATCTCAGATTCATATTCGTATCTTTGATGGTTATTGCCGAATAATCTTGGTTTTCTTTGCGAACGCATATGATCCAATGAATGTCACGTTGTTTGGGATAATGACGCTCGTCAATCCACTACATCTATAGAACGCATAGTCGCCGATGGACGTTACGCTGTTGCCGATTGTCACGCTCGTCAGCCCAGTGCACTCACGGAACGCACCTTCGCCGATGGACGTAACGCTGCTGGGGAGGGTCACACTCGTCAAACTGGAGCCGGCGAACGCATAGTCGCCGATGGATGTGAGGCTGCTGGGGAGGGTCACGCTCCTCAGTCCATGGCACCCATCGAACGCCCATTCGCCGATCTCGGTGACGCTGTTGGGGAGGGTCACGCTCGTGAGTCTATTGCAATAACTGAAAGCACTGTCGCCGATGGAGGTGATGCTGCTGGGGAGGGTCACGCTCCTCAGTCCATAGCACGCAGAGAACGCACTGTCGCCGATGGAGGTGATGCTGTTGGGGAGGGTCACGCTCTTCAGACCACTGCACCCCCAGAACGTATTTTTGCCGATGGAGGTGACGTTGTTCGGGATCGTGATGCTCGTCAGTTCAGTGCACCGATAGAACGCATAGTCGCCGATGGAGGTGACTGGCAGACCATCGAGCTTATCAGGAATGACTAGCTTACCAGTTACACTACTATCACATCCAGTAATAGTAATACCACCGCCAACCTTTTTGTATTTCAGATTCATAATTTTATCAATCCAAATCAACACCACTCACTAAAGAAACACGGTTTACCATCCCAAGGAAATGTATATCCCCAAATGCCCTTAAAACTAACTTTTCCATTGCCATCCACACGAATACGAACCGTCTTACATTCAGTTGTTACATCACTGAGAACAGGAACAGTCTCACCACACATATGCCCAGTATACTTACGATTTTCACCAAGCTCCACAATTTCCACACTCACATTCTTCACCGTCACAATACGATAAAATGTCACGTTCGTTTGCTCATACCCACCAGACGAAACAAAAACGTCACCAACCTTCACGTTCGCCTTCGGTGCCTCAATCTTGGTCACATCTTCCTTGCTTAGATGCATTATGCCACCATATTGACCTTCGGGACTAACGTTCAATAAACCATTACGCTGCGCCTTCCATACTCGACACTTGGTGCCAATTGGATAAAAGACAGTGCCATATCTCGACTTGGTGCCCACGTTTAACGTCACGAAGTCATTCCGTTTGATTGATCGTTTCGATATCATCGTCAGTGTGTCATTCATTCTGGATATATCCTACCACACGTTTTAAAACAAGTCAATCATCTTTCACGATTTTCCTTGATGTTCTCACCGAATCATGATAAGGTATCTCAAATGAATACAAGAAACGAAGTAGTTCAACTCGCGTTAGTCAAATTCCCAAAAGCAAGAAAAGTCGCCGTCGAGAATGTCTCATTCTGGTTCCGAAACACACTCGATGATCGAATGAATTTACACATGGATACTCAATCCTACAAATGGAACGCAGACACAATTAAAGCAATTCACTACGTATACAAACACTCAAAACACTAACCAAACACTCAAAACACTAACGTGAACAAAAACCCGCCTAATAAGCGGGTTTTTCTTTTCCACGAAATCGAAAAAATATCTCAAAATTTTCCTTGACTTTCTCCGATTTCGTGAGATAATATAAGTGGAACCCAGATCACTAACCAAACCCTGAAACCGTCAAAAGTTATTTCAAAGTTTCCGTTGACTTTCTCTAAAACCCTGGTATGATGTATACACAATAAAGACCGTAGATGCGGCCGACCGAAAGGCGCCAAGAATAGGGGACCTACTCCACCCCTCATCACTATATATAATCTATATATACTTCCATATATCGCTAACGCTCTCCATATAAGCAATAACGCTATCTATATATATAATTCTAGCTTTTTATATATTTTTACTCAATCTGTGACAAATATGTATTATCTGCAATAAGCTTGTGTAATGATATTAACACGTCAACTCCACGATAATCTTTACAATAAATATGGTTATATTCAATCCTAGCATCACTAAATCCTTGCTCAGTAATGTTTACACTTATATCCTCTAAATCTATCTTATATTTCAAACTTAACGCATAATTGCTAGACTCACCAACTAATTTATATCCAACTAACATAACATCTGATACAATATCATCTACACACACTATCCGTGCAGTCTTAATAGCATGTATCAGTTGCTTTATTTTCACGTCATTCATTTTTATATAACACTTTTATCACCACAATATCCATATATACATATCTTATACTCACTCACCAACTCGCCAATCTATATCACTGTATTCACTAGTTATACACCTCAAATCAACCGTTGTCAATACATAATTACATATAAACTACTCACCTGAATATCAAAATTACACACATCCACGATGTTCACTCAAAATCACATTAAGTCAACTTTTTCCACCAATAATACCAATTTCTCATCATTTAACATGCTCATTAAAAATCACCATCACATCAGAAAAATCAAAAAGTCAAGACCAAATAATGTTGCAATCAATATATAATAACACCCCACAATCCACATAAAAACCCTCATATATACAAACAAACCCACATATATGAAAATATCGCATAAAAAAAATAGAATACTGCTGTAAAAGGTGCAATATATTTATGAGTTTTTATACTAATACAGTAGCATCAATCTTTGTATATCTGTAGTAATTATGTATGTAGATTTGTATTATTATAGTTGAATCTAATTTATATACATTGTTATAGTGCTATAAGAGATGTTAGTGTTGTGTTTGCATTTTTCTATAATAAGAGTAAATGATTCCGCTTTTATTTATACTAGATTGTATATATGGCCTATTGATTATATTTGTGTATATGGGGTATATATGGCTTGATTTATAGATGGGGGGGGAGGGGGGGGTGTCTAAAAGCCTCTCTGTGTATAGGGGGGGTTATGCATTATTATATTAGAATTATATTAGAATTATAATGTTGTGTATATATGGGATATTATAAAACAAGACAATACAAGTTGCGTGATGATATTGAGATGTAGTATAGTATAGTAGTGTTTGATATATGATGTATACTGAATATGTTATAGTGAACAATGAGAAGAAGTTAGAGAGTTGTTTGATGCGTGAGTATGTGAAGTAGTTAGCAATTGCGGAAGATATAAGGAGGTATTGGTAATTTTTATATTGGTAATGAGTATGTTATGTAGTATGGTAGTTTTAGGAATTTTAATATGTTGAGTGGAGATAATAAAGATAATGAGATGGTGATAGTTGCGTTAGTGAAAGTGGAGATAGAATAATGAGTGTATATATTGATGATAAGATATGTGTATATGGTAGTGGAGGTGAATATATAATTGTTAGGGTTGACGCGGGGGAATTTGAGGATGGGTTTAATTTATATTTTAATAAGATATATGTCTAAGTGGATAATAGGAAATGTAGATTTACAGAGATTAATAATATTATAAAATAATAATTAGATATTTATTAATTAGATATTTATTATTATGACTAAAAAAGAATTAAAACAACTTATAAAGGAATTTATACTCAGTCCATCAGAAACAGATACAACTTCGGTTGATATAAAATTAACTAAAGGAGTGGCTAGACAATTAATTTATTTTCTAAGAGATCAAGATGTTTGGAATGCAATCGTGAAATTGGGGCACGTAAAAGCGGCTAAATCTACTATCGAGGCGTTAAAGGCAGCTGGTATTGATTCGCCGGTAGAAAAATAATAATTAGATATAACCCTGCACTAAATGAAGTGGGATTTTCTATTTATATAGATGATAATATTAACTATTGTTGAATTGTTAGGGTTGACGTGGGGGAATTTGAGGAGGGGGGGGGTCTTAAAAGCCTCTCTGTGTATAGGGGGGGTTTGAAAGTTAAAAATAAATTTAAAATAAGTTTTTTTAAAAAGTAAAATGATATATATTTGATGTATGCGTAAAGTGTATAACAAACGGATCATGTTCTATATGATCCGTGAAAATTATGAAAGGAGATTATATTAATATGGCAGCTGCTAAACCACAATCGAGTTCAAAAGTAGGCACGAATCCCAAAATAGGCGATACGAAGCAAACTTCATATGCTAGTGTTGGTAAAAAGAAGTAATTACTACAGTATATTACTATATAAGTATCATCGACCCAATTATATTATGATTGGGTTGTTTTTTTGCATATATGTGGCAAGTTTTTAAATAGTTCGGTGCATCTTGGTGATGTAACGCGTCGAATGTTGTATTGTATAAGCATCAACTGAGATGTTTAAAGACGGTCAAAAAATAGATTGACAATCAGTGTTGATTCTGTAATAATAATCGAAATGTAGGAATTACTAGACTTGACTAAAGCCGGTGGGGGTTCCTTGATTGAAGATTATGGATTATGAATTATGAAATACAAAATTGAAAACGGATCGGTGACGATAACCGGAAGTGATCTTAACGTCACAGGTGATTTAATTATCCCGGAGACAATCAACGACGTGCCTGTCACGACCATCGGCGAAAGTGCGTTCTATGGGTACAGTGGTCTGACGAGCGTGACCATCCCCAACAGCGTCACCGTAATCGGCGTAGAGGCGTTCTCTGGGTGCAGTGGTTTGACGAGCGTGACCCTTCCTAGCAACATCAGTTCCATCGGAGACAGTGCATTCGCTAATTGTACAGGACTGACGAAGGTGACCCTTCCCAACAGCATCACCTACATCGGCATAGAGGCGTTCTATAATTGCTATCGACTGACGAACGTGACCCTCCCTGAAAGTGTTACATCCATCGGCGAAAGTGCGTTCGAGGAGTGCAGTGGATTGACGAGCGTGATTATTGGCAACAGCGTAACGTCCATCGGCATCTATGCGTTCTATCTGTGTAGAGGATTGACGAGTGTGACGATCCCCGACGGCGTCACTTTCATCGGCGACAAAGCGTTCTATTGGTGTAGTGGATTGACGGAGGTCACTATTCCGAACAAGTTAAAGAACATTGGAACCGATGCGTTTCCAGTTGAAACAAATATTATTTGTAAGTAGAGAATCCTTCCTTGAAGAATATGAAAAAAATACAATATATGGATGATGATAAATTATCAATTGATGTAAAAAATAAGACTATTATTTTAGTACCAGTTAGTTCACATATAGAATCTGAATGTGACTCGTCATTGCGTAGATTAGAATTGGAAGGAATAAAGGTATATCGTAAATATGGATTTAGTGCTATTGATCAGGGAAGATGTGTTATGGCACAGCAAGCAATAGATCAGGATTATGAACATATATTTTGGATTGATAGTGATATTGGATTTGAAGTGAGTGATGTATATCGAATTATTAATATGGGTATACGTGAAAAGTTGCGATTTATTACTGCTGCATATTCGGTTAAAGGATGGCCTGCATTAACGACAAAATTTGATGATAAGATTAGTGAAGTTATTTTTGGAGATGGTGGTAATTTATATGAGATTGAATATGGAGCGACAGGATTTATGTATACACATGTGAGTGTATATGATGATATAAAAGAACAATATAAGTTAACGCCAGTGAATATATGGGGTGGGCAATATAAAGTACATCCGTGGTTTTTGCCAATGATTATAGAAGATGATTATGTTGGTGAAGATTTTGCGTTTTGTTATCGAGCTAGAATGTCTGGCATTACAATTTATTGTGATACTACAATAAGATTATCTCACATTGGAAAATATTCATATAGTTGGGAGTTTTTGAACGAGCAAATAAAATCTGAAGTTACATCTATTAATTTTAAGGTATAAGTAGCAAGCTGATAATTTTTATATATATATGGAGAGGATACTACATCAGACCTGCCACGCCTCTACTCTTTGGAGCAAGCGCAATTTTGGCGGGTCTTTTATTTTCCAGCAGCAGAACATGACCTAGAATGACTTCGGTGAGGCATTTTAAACTCTAAATAAAAAAATCGCGGTATCTAAATTTTGATTCACTCAATTGTTGTTTTGCTTTCAACGCATCAATTTTTCGTTGTGTGTCCGGTTTGTTTGGTGAATACTGTAACAAAACTTCGACATTCTTATCTGTCAATGGAATGTTTTTGCTCAAGAACAAATCAATTGTTTGTTGTTTATTTTTTGAATTACGTAACAAAAAATATACAATATCACCTATTAATATTTTGTTAATGTTCGCACCTTTGCTCAAGAACAAATCAATTGTTTGTTGTAGATTGTTTGAATCATATAACAAAGTAGTTACAATATCAGTTGTCAATATTTTGTCAATGCTTAAACCGTTGCGCAAGAACAAATCAATTGTTTGTTGTTTGTCTGGTGAAGACTGTAACAAAGAATATACAACAGAATCTGTCAATATTTTGTCAATGCTGAAACCTTTGTTCAACAAAAACTCAATTGTTTTTTGTTTGTCTGTTGAAGACTGTAATAAATTATATAAAACAGAATATGTCAATATTTTTTTGTCACTGCTCACACCTTTGCTCAACAAAAACTGAATTATTTGTTGTTTGTCCGGTGAATACTTTAACAAATAATCCACATTCTTATCTGTCAATGTAATATTTTTGTTCAACAAAACATCAATTGTTTGTTGTAGATTGTTTGAATTACGTAACAAAGAATGTGCATTAGCATCTGTCAATATTTTGTCAATGCTTAAACCTTTGATCAAGAACAAATCAATTGTTTGTTGTAGATTGTTTGAATTATTTAACAAAGAATATACAACATCATTTGTCAATATTTTGTCAATGCTTAAACCTTTGCTCAACAAAAAATCAATTATTTGTTGTTGATTGTTTGAATTTCTTAACAAAGAATATAGAACAGAATCTGTCAATATTTTGTCAATGCTTAAACCTTTGTTCAACAAAAACTCAATTGTTTTTTGTTTGTCAGATGAATACTGTAACAAAATACCTATATTATTATCTGTCAATATTTTGTCAATGCTCACACCTTTGCTCAAGTACAAATCAATTGTTTGTTGTTTGTCACGTGAATACGATAACAAGTAACTTAAATTATCATCTGACAATTTATCAAAATACTTGTCCAATATATTATATTTAATCAATACATCCATTTCACTGTCAACTAATTTGAATTGATTTGATTTTTTTAACCATTCTTGAAATTTTCTTTCTGTAATTTGAATATATCTCTTCAACAAATTCTTATCATTTTTTACGATGTTATATTGTTTATCTGTCATCCCTATACCCAACCCAATGTATTTGTTTTTCAACTTATCAGGCATCACCTCAAATATTTCATCACTTATTGGTTTTTCTATGGAAGGATATATATCCAAAAATCTTTCCTTTTCTTCATATGGCAGAGTTGCAAATTCTTTTGATGTTATACCATCTTTATATTTAGTGACCTTCGCGTGTTCTTCTGAACTCAATGGTTTTGGAAGAAATTCGTTTTGCAATCCTTTTAATTTTGGTTGAATATTGACAATCTCACTCCAACTCATTTTTTTGTCGCCATCATTATTGGCACTGGTAGCAATATAGCTCTTTTCGTTCGTATTATCTATTTTTGCATTCTTCAATACCTGAATAACAAAAAAATGATATGGGTTTTTAAATTTTCCACTGAAACTCTCCAACTCTTTTTTGGTTTCTTCAACATCCTTCACAAAATAAAAGGCAGGTTGATTGTCTCTCAACCTATATGTATAAAACATATTGCTACTATCCGCTCGGGCAATACACCAACCGTAAGGAACATTTCCTTTGTATTTTATACACGCTCTTGGTGTATCGGCGTAATATACTTCCAAACCATTTTTTTCAAATAAAGGTTTTCCATCAATTTCCAATTGTGTAGTCATTTTTCCACTTCCCATTGGAATTTGAGTACGTACAGCATCAACAAATGATTCAAAACTCGTCCAGTCTTTGTATTTGCTTATATCAAATCTATCATTTCCGGTGGGAACACCATCAATATTTATGGTTTTGGCAGCAGCAGGTTTTGAATTTCTTAGGTCATTAAACCACTTTATATAGGTATCTATTAGTGATGGCTCTAAATTGGGATTGCTTTCTGACCACTTTTTCTTTTGATCCTCACCAAATGCTTCCATTAAACTCTCAATAAAAAAATCATGGTATCTAAATAATGTGGGTTCGATTTTGTCATCGGGCATTTTTACCGTTCTCGGTTTGTCATGATTGTGTTTCACATGATATAAATATAAAAACGTTGGTGTATGTGTGAATTTTTCTTTTCACTAGTGACCGCTGCAAAATTAGCGGTAGGGTAGTCGCAAATTGCGACCACCTGACGGACGTGATAAATTGTGAGGGGGGGGTGTCTTTAAAAGCCTCTCTATATGGGGA
>Ga0209596_1000421_pt1 | contig 39433 bp, 17 predicted proteins | sample M_130807_MF_Meta_FD_187314 | JGI IMG/M metagenome (GOLD analysis project Ga0209596, IMG submission 187314) | Freshwater microbial communities from Lake Montjoie, Canada to study carbon cycling - M_130807_MF_MetaG (SPAdes) (version 2) | ecosystem: Environmental > Aquatic > Freshwater > Lake...
CTAAGTCCATGCGCACCATATGCCAATGATATATTTGTAGAAAAAGGTTGATTTTGGTCTAGCTCAACGTATCTACCATCACTAAATTGCATAGTTGTAATACCTGCCTTATCTGCACTAATTATTGGTTCAGATGGTAATGTATATTCTACCGAACCAGCTTTATTATAAATATCTGATTTTACTTTAGTATTCTCTCCTTTAGGAACAGAACCATGGTTATTTAATTCACCATGCTGTTTTGCTTCCTTTGGTACTTTTAAATGCTCACTCATAATTTTATTTTATAGTTATGGTGTTGTCGTTTTAACAAGTGGTTGATAGCCGTATATTTCTTTATTTGTAGTACCTCTACTTTCAACAAATTTAAGACTAACTTCTACATTTATTATCATTGGTAATTTAAAATTTTCAGATGTTACAGATGTATCAATAACTGTAGCATATCCCCCATTTTGAACTTTTGTAATTTGTCCATTTGATAATTGTGAATTCATTCCAATTTCCCAAGGTGTATTTGCATCAACATTAAATGCTAAACTTTCAATAAATGCATCCTTTCTATCATACATGTTTCCTAATGTAAATTTCAATAAAGGAGGCGCAACAGCTCCAGTTGCTCCTTTATAATCCTGTGGGTATGTTAATTTTGCTAAAAAGTTTAATCTCTCCCATGCATTTATATGCTCATATAAATTTAATGAATATACTTTAAAACTAAACGTTAGTGAACGTTCTACTCCTTGATATGTATAAAAGTTAAAAGGATTTCCTATAAATTTATTAGACTCCCAAGTAGGTGTAAATGTTTCTGATAATTCGGCAACCGTACATCTAAATTGTACTGTTTTATTTTGATATGTTGAATAGAATTTTAATGCTATAAAATCAAACGAATCTAATGGTAGATTAGTTGTAGCATCTATTGCAGTTGTACCTGAATATGTAATTTCTTTACTTAGATTCAATGCATCTGCTCTTGAGCTCATACCTCTCATAGCAAACATACTTGTTTTAGAAACAGTATGATAAACAACCGATGCATTTTTTGGTTCTTTATTTATAGCAGCTATAAGACCTGCTTCACCAGTACTTCCAGCGGGTAAAGTTACTTTAATACCTTTATTTTGTATATCAGTAACAATATGTTGAAAAAATCTTCCCTTTAAACCAACCTGTTCTTTTAATGGTTTAAAAAATTCAAAAGCATTTACTTGAGAATATGGTTTACTACTTGAGTATCGTTTAATACCATCGTTTGGTTGTGTTGATGTTTTTGCTTGAGGTCCTAACAATATATTTGATAATTTTTGACCAACAATTAAATTAGTAGCTCCTCTAACTAAAGCAGTTGCTCCTACTTTTGCAAGCCCACCAACTATACTAGCTGCAGATGATATTAAAAAATCTTTTGTTTGTGATAAAATATTTTTATTATTTTTTAATAAATTATCTATAAATTTAGGAACTTTTTTTTGTGAATTTAATTTAAGTATTTTTTTAGGAGTATCAAACTCATCTATAAAATCTACTTTCTTTTTATTTCTACCTTTTTCAAATTCATCAGCTACTTTGGTTGGCACCATTGGATTTGGAAGTAATGCTCCCAATGCTCTATCAGCAACATCAATTGCTAATTCAGTGCCCAATGCAACTAAATCAGGTTTTGGTGGTAATTCTTTTTTACCGCTAAGTAAATTGGTAACTGCATCAGATGCATAACTACCAACTGCATTACCTATTTTATCATCAATACCTCCATTTGAACCTTTACCAGCTGCGGTATTCATTAGAGTAAACGTTCTAGTTCTTTGATTTGATATTCTAAATATATCACCTCCGTATATGTAAGGTCTACCACTTATAGCAAATTGCTTTAATCCCATTTGCTCCACTTCGGCAGGTGTTTCCGTTAGTAAAACACTTTTCTTTCTACGTTTGTTTAATACACCAAGTACATCAAATAGTTTTAAAGGACCACCTCCTAAATTTGCAACTTTATTTATAAAAAGATTAGATGATGTAATATCTCTGGATTTACTATCTTGTATAGCATAAGCTTCTTCTGCAGTTTTTCCTATATTAGGTCCTTCTGATATAATTCGTTTTTTAAATAAATCTTCTAAACTTGGCATATTATATTATCTTTGTCCGTATGTAAAATTATTTCTACTACTTCTTTCCGAAGAAGCCGCTATACCTGCCATAACTTTTTGTCCATCTAAAAATGTGTTTGTTACTATCTTACCGCTACTCATATCCGCTCTTAATGCTTTCATTTCAGTTATTAAAGCATTTACTGCTTTATCACTACCACCCATTCCCATAGATAATATAGATGGTTGTGTTGCATTTGATGCTTCTTTAAGTTTTGAAATTGCGTTTGGTGCAACTGCGATTTGGTCATTTGGAGATGGATTAAATATACCACCTTCCTCTGTTGATATTTGCACCCCTTTTCCTGATTTAATAGCCATATCCCCTACATCCGTACCACCTTTACTATAAGCTGCCATAATTGCCGCTGTTGCTCCCACTGCTAAAGCAATACCAATAACACCCATTTTACTATTTGTCCATGCACTCATCAAAGCCTCTTTCATCTTAAGTAATGCAGTCTTTTTACTTAAAATATACATTGTTGTCAATCCTGCTATAATTGCTGGAAATAATCCGGGTATATAATTTAATACTTTAAATATTCCTCCAAATACATTTCCTATTATTGTCACAACCGGTGCTAATGCTTCCATTAATGGTAATAATCCTTCACCAACAGATGCAACAATACCCTTAAATGAATTTTCCATTTGAGTTATCTTATCTGCAATTTCTTCCTCTTTTGCTAATTGTTGAGTTTTAGCTTTTAATTGGTCATCTGTCATATTTGTAATATCCAGACCCTTATCCATAGCAGCTGACATTCTTTTTTGTTCAACTTCACTTAAATCTCCTAATTTTTCTTGAATTAATAATTGTTTAGTAATTTGTTCAACAGTCATACCTGCTGCATCTGCTAATGCTTTTTTAGTAAACATATCCTGGTCAGAAAACTTACCACTTCTTTCAATTTGTCTTAGTATTTCTTTTTGTGCATCAACATGCTTACCAGCATATGCCAATGCTCTAGCTTGAGATAAATTGAATTGTCCACCTACAAATGTTGCAGCTACTAATTCTTTCTCAATACCATTTTCAAAATCAAGTAAATCTTCTGTTGTTTTTAATACGTCTTTTAATGTAGTACCCAATCTTCTAGCTTCAATAGCTTGTTTAGCAATAAGATTTACATCACCTTTAAAATATGTAAAAGTACTTTCAGCAGAGTCTGCTATATCTTTAAATACCTTAGATGGAGCAACGCCTGCTAAGTTAGCCATATCAGCTACTTGTTGTGATACACTTTGTGCAGTAGCATCACTTAACCCAGCCATACTTTGAAAAATCATATTTACAGCTGCGGCATCTGTTTGAGCAATTCCAAAGTTTTTATTTAATACAGCTATATTAGCCGCTACTGCTTTTGATACTGGAATTACATCTCCAAATTCACCTTTAAATGCAGCAATACTATCATATGCAACTTCCGCATCAACACCTAATTTAGCAAAATCAACCGAAATACTATGTGCATCTTTTTGAATTTGCTTTGTTTGAGAATTAGTTAAACCAGTTTCTTCTCTAAACTTTTTACCAGCTGCCTGTATTTCACTAAACGATACCAATGCTGCCGCAAATAATGCTCCCATTATTACAATAGGACCAAGTCCACTTGAAATACCTTTAGCTAATTTCTTAGCCATATCAACACCATCTTGTAAAAATGCTGGCAATCTTTGATATAAATCATCTGCTTCTTCTTGTATCTTTGTTAATCTTTCGTTTTGTGATATTAAATTTTCATTTAATTTATACAAATCAGTTAGTTTCTTTTTTTCTGCAGGTCCTAAATCAGCTATACTTTCTTCAAAATGCATCCTTCTACTAGCTTGTTCAGTAACACCCAATAATTCATTTTTAGTTTGTGCAGCTGCTTCGGCTTGGTTAGTAATAGATGTATATAAATTTGAATACACATCTAATTTTCGTTGACTAACTTTTAATTCATCTTCAGATAAACCAGCTTGCTGGTCTTTCATATCTAATATATCTGCTGCAAGAGATGCAAATGCAGTACTACCTATTTTATTAGTAGATATTAATTTTCTAGCACCGGCATCTAATTTTGTAAAAGATGATTGTAGAGTATCCTGTAAATCACTATATTCTTCTGCTAATGTATTTTGTTCTTCTAATGGTTTTACTTGTTTTTGTAAAGTCTTTAATTTTTCTTTCTCCCTCTCAATACGTTTTTCAAGCTTTTTACGCTCTTCCGCACCAACAACCGCAGCCTTTTTATTTTGCTCCTCAATACGTTGATTAGTTTCTTCAATTTCTCTAAGAAGGTCTAACCTAAGTTCATCTGCACTATCTGATAGTTTTTCAGCCATTAATTTCTATATATTAATTGTAATCCATTGGTATCATTCCCCAACTCTGAAACATTTTAAACATTTCAGGTTTTTCATCTCTAAGTTTATCAATCTCTGGCTTATACTTTGAATTTAATTTATCCACATCAGCCTTCAATCTTTTTAAAGTAGGGTCTTTATCAATCAATTGTTGAAGTTTAGCAGGTGTAGATTTTTTGGTAAATAATCCAAAAAATTCCTTTAATTGATGTTTTTTTATTTTATATTTTGCCATAATATTCGCTTATTTATAATAATACAACTATAAATATCGCATAAACAAAAAAGTTAGGAATAAGAGTGTTATCTCTTAAACCTAACTTTAGATGCGTTTGCCGATTGAGTTGCTTTATTATTTGCTTCAGCTTCTTTTTTCTTAGATTCTACTAATTTATTATAATAAAAAGTTCTAAGATACGTTGGCATTTTATACAATTCCATAATAGTGAATCCGTTACTATACTCCACCATCTCAAAAATTTGAGTATGAAGTAGTGCACTATGATTCTTCGCCAGGCCAAAAAAAGCCTACACCCATTGGGATAGGTGCCTCCTCCACCTCACCATCTTCATGAGTATAACTAAATTTCATATTCATATCAGGAGATATTGATTTTACATAATCTCTAAATGCCTTACTATCTCTAGCTAAAAATGAATTATTTACAAATTTTGTAATAGCACCCATATCAGAATTACCATCCACACTTTTAATCATATATCTCAAACGAGTAGTGATTTCAAATGAAGTATCCTTATTTAATTTTTCTAAAGCTGTTATATCTTTATCAATTGCTAATTCATCACCATGTGTAAGTAATTTGAATGTTAATTTATTTTTTCCTGTTGGGGTTGTGAATTCAAATTCATTTTTATTATTAAATCCAGACATATCCACATCTTTTGTTGCTACTTTTGATAAATCAACAGTAGTTTCTAATGATGTACTTGTTTTAGACGAATAAAATGATACTTTATAATCTGCACCATATCCCAATAAACGAGTTGCTAATATAATAGCGTTTTTATCACCAACCAATATATCATTGATATTTACATCATCCACTATAATAGATTCAAATAATTTATCTAATACAATACCTTTTTTAATAAGATTTGTAGAAGAAAGAATATCTTCCTCTTTTGCGGTCATATACTTAATTGTGATTCTACCAGAAGATAAAGGGTTTTCTTTTGGATATAATTTACCTTTAGATGGTAAATCCAACACTTCGGTTGGAAAATCAAATTGTTTTTCTGTCATAACTTTACTTGTTTTAAGTTTGTATATATAAATACATAGTTTTTAAAAAAATGGAAAGCACAAAAAAGGGGATTCTTTTGAAATCCCCTTAATTTTATGTTTTTTTGAATATTAGTATTCAAGAACAGCGTAATCGTAAGTTAATACTAAATCGATTGTTGCTGGTTCATTTGCGTTACTAAAATCTACTTCACCAAATGTTGCTTGAGATATAAATGCTCCATGCAAAGTCCATTTTTCAATTTTATCTCCAACCGGACCTAACATATAAAAGTTAATAGTCTTTTTGTAGAATTCTGCATATCCATCTCTACCAGTAATAGATTCATGTGATAAACGAATCCACTCCATTACTAATTGTGCCGCTGAAGGAACAATTGGGTCATATAAAGTGATATTCAAATCTTGCCATGTACCTTTACCTTTAAGTTTTCTTTGTACGTTAATATGGTCGATAGTAACAGTTTCAAAGTTAATTTGAGGTCTATTTGCTGTTTTAACCATATACGCTGGGATTCCCACATCTGTCATTTCCATGTAGTAGCGGTTCTTCATTTTTGGTTCGAACTGCTGGAAAATCATCTTATCGTACGGTAGTATTAATTCGTCTGCCATGTTGTATTCCTTTTATTTTGTATTAATAAATATTAATTTTGTTTATTTTCATATTATCCAGCAAATGATGCTCCAGTTGGTAAGATGTTGAAATCTATTACAATAAATTCCGCTGTCTTAGCCGGTTGAAGAAAAATTGCTCCCGCTAATATGTTTCTATCAATCACATCCGGTGTGTTATTAGAATCATCCATTACAACATTGAATGCGTACAAACCTTGTCTTTGTTGGATACCCTCTAAGTAAGGAGTTACAGTGTTGATAAATCTATTTCTAGTCTCAGTAGTATTTTGTTCAAATACTAAATAACGAGATGTTGAAGCGATAAATTTCTTAACAGTGATTAGTAATCTTCTTACATTGATTCTATCTAATGCTGATGCTCTATCTTGCAAAGTCTTTTGTCCAAATGCTACGATACCTTGTCCAGGGAAAGTTGCAATTGGGTTTACTTTGTTCTCATATAAAGTATCTCTTTCAGAATGTGTTAATCTATTTAAAACACTAACTGCTCCAGTGATACCACCTCTATTCAAACCAGCCGGTGCGAACCACTCTGCTGATAATCTATCACTACTAGCGAATACCGCTGGTAATAATGTAGATGGAGGTACAGTTGTAAGTTTGTTTGTGTTAGCATCTATTGTTTTCATCCAAGGATAGTAACAAGCTACATAGTTTGAATCCACTGCATTTGCTTGCTCAGTTGCTGTTGTAATATCAGCATCGTAGTCAGTAAAGTCAGCAATATAGAAACAATCTTGTCTATCTTCACACATATCAATAATCTTTTGTGTGATTGCTGGATGTAATTGTCTATTGATACCCGGCGCAACTACTAAGTTAATATCGTATTCATCAGGATTTCCTAAAGCGTTAATTCCTTTTGTATATCCTACTGAACCACTTGCGGTTGAACGATTACAATCTAATCCCTGATTGTTTGCTGGTCCCCAATCAGAATCTCCAGCTTTAGCTACAGATACAGTTGGATTAACACCATCAAAACCACCTTGGAATGCTACTAAGAATTGTCTTTTAACCATATCCACTGCAGCCGAACCAGTCATTTGGTATGTTAAACCCTGTGCACCATCAAAAGCAAATACTACGTTTGCACCAGCGTTTGCATTATTAGGAATTGGTTTACAATATTGTTTATTATCCATTTCAATACCAGTACTTTCAAAATCAAAACCAGCATAATATACAGGAGATGATGATGTGTTATTTGCCGAACCGGTTTGGAAAACTACTGGAGGTACATAAGTATCTTCAGTTGCGTTGTTAGTTGTAATTGGATTAATATATGCAGCGTGTCCAAATGGTGCTGCTGAAATTGGGAATGAACCTTCAGATACTACTTCAACTCTAAAGTTGGTTGATTTATTTGAGTAATCACCATATTCGGTTATTTTACCATTATTATCAATTGTAAAATATCTATCACCAACTACTCTAGCTATATATCTTGGAGAAGATGAATCTAAGTTTACATTGTTGTAAGTTTCAACTACACTCTTTCTCTTATCAGTATCACCAAATGTTCTTAACGTTACAGTAAATGTTGCGTAATCAGTTGAACCATCTTCACCAGCTGCTTTAACATTTGATATACCAACTTTAAATTTAGTATTATAGGTGTTACCATGTCCATTACTATGGAAACGGAAAAGGTCATATCTTTCACCACTTACTATTTGTGATTTAATCCAAGGAGTAGATGCTACTTGTGCATCGTATGCAAAGTTTTGTGTTGGTAAATTTAATTCACTTATTCTTACACCATTTAAACCATCATTGATTGAACCAGTATATAATAATGCTGCGTTTTCAAAGAAAGTGTAAGCGTATGCTGCTTTAGCTCCAAATGGAGATTCACCAAATACATCTGCTAAATCATTTGTAGCGGATGCTAAAATTGATGCAGATACACTAGCTACAGCTGAACCAGAACTAACTTTTCCAGATATTACAAATGAACCAGATATGGTTGCACTAGCTGTAATATTTGTATCAATTGCTGTAAATCCAACTCCTTCATCACCAAATTTAGTTGAGTGTAAAGTACCAATTATTTTTGTACCAAGAGAACTTGATACTAAAATTCCCAAAGGTGCTACTTGTTGATATCCACCGATACCAGCTACTCTTACTACTGTTGCTGCTCCAGCTTCTCTTAAATAGTTTTGTACTGCATATTCAGTATAATATGTTCCATCAGGTGTGCCGAAGATGTTCTCAAATTCGGATTGAGTTCTCACAATAGTTGGAACGAATGCGGGTCCTTGCTTAAAAGGTCCTATAAATGCTGCCCCAATTTCTCCTATTCCTTGTGCTAAGAATGATAGGTCATTTTCTCTTGTGAATACGCCAGGTGATACGATTCTTTCTGCCATTTTGTTTCTACAATTTGTATTTTAAGTTTGTAATTAAGAAAACCTTATATAATTACCTATATAAATATAAAAAAAATGTTCAAAACACAAATTTGTCTATAAATAAGTGAATTGAACATTTAAATTTTTTATTTTGTATAGTATTCCTAAATAGGAGGTATCATTGAACCAGTTGGCATTACATAATCATAACTAGCAGTAGACCAAGGAAGTGATTCAATTGGTACTAATTTTATATTATTTCTTTTTGTGTAAATATCTTTTGTTATTACCTCGTCAATATGTTGCCAATAGGTTGGATTATTTGAACTACTAGCTACATTTTTAATCCATTCAACTACAATTTCTTCTGTAAGTTCTTCATACGGAGTATAATCATCTGGATTTATATGTTCTAATTTAAATGGAGTTGCTCCATCAAATTGTCCAAATTGACCATCATCGTCTGTACCAATCAATTTCCATTGTGTGCCTATAATAGCTCCAGTAAAATCTTCATTATCTGCTTTTTTTATTTGTTTTACTGACCATTCGTATGTTCTTGCCATAATCTTTTATTTTATATTTTATAAATATTATATTAAATACTTTATACTCTATCGCTATGCGATGAATGTTCTATTGGTGTTAATCCAATTGTTTTACATAACTCATCTACCAAATGGGTATTACTACCAGACCATGCACTTAAAACATCAACCGGTACTTTCCACATATTAGATGTAATAATAGTATCAGGTATTGCTACTGACTCTCTATTAGGGTCTACATATCTAAGTTCATATCTAACTCTACAATCATCTCTACCAATATCATAACTTAGTATGTTAGTAAACAATCTATTAACTGTATTTCCTAAAATTGTTGTTTCTTCTACTTTTGTAAAAATTGCCATAATTATTTTATTAAAGGTTTCCTTCGTTTCTTACTCTTAAATCTTCAGCGTAAGCTTCGGCAAAAGTTCCTTGAGATGCAGTTGTAGTATGGTCATCCTCAATATTTTCAGAACCATATAATTCAATTAATTTATCTTTTAATTTAGCATATCCAAATTCAAAAATATTATGATTTTGAATCTGAGTCCAATCTGGTACTTTTAGTGTAGTTTGAAATGTATTTGGTTCTATTTCTATTACATTTTCTGTCACATTATATGTTTTTGTTCCAATTGTTCTTTCTACTTGAATTGTCTTTGGAGTTTCTTTTGGAACGGTTACAGTTTTAATTATTTCACGACTTAAATTTACTTTAATTTCATTTCCTAATTCAAAACTTCTACAAGTCAAATGATTTGCAGTTGCGTAGGTAGCTATATTAGAATCTGCTAAAATTGCTTCCGCTTTTGATTTATATATATGAATATCAAATATACATTCTCCTGTTTTAAGAACTCTGTATTCATTAATTCTTACATATGCATTTGTTGCAAGTCCTCTATCTGTACCAATTGGTGTTTTTATTATAAATGCCATATTAACTATTTTCTAAATTTTCAATTCTCTCTAATAAATATTCGTTTTGTGCTTTTAAGAAATTAACTTCATTTCTTAATTCTTTAACCGATTGTACAAGTACAGGTATTAAAGATTCCATAGAAAGCGTTAATAATCCACTCTTTTCATCAGTCCTTACTAATGTAGGGAATACTTCTTGAACGTTTTGAGCTGTAAAACCCATTTTGATATTAGTATCTTCTACAAATTCTGGGTCCAATGAATGCATCTTATATGTGTAGTAGATAGGTGTTAAATTATCCACTTTATCAAGTACATCCGTAATTACTCCATGTATATTTTTTACTGATGCATCGGAGTATCCAGACCAACCATAGTAATATTGATATAGTACTACTCCACCATATGAACCCCCACCACACAACATATACATAGCGTTGTATCCATCAGTTTGTCCTATCCAGTTATACCCACCAGAAGAACGATAATAAATACCAAATCCACTTCCAGCATCAATATTACCATCTGAATTGTAGTTCATATTAATGAAGTTACGGAATCTTACAGAACCCTGAATATTAAATCTAATAAATCCATAAGTAGTTGAATCGACCGATGCACAGTTATTAGGTCTACTATAATAATAACTCCACCCATTACCATTTTGTACATAGATACCACCATTACCACTCTCAAACATCAAGTTGTTGTAATAACCAGATGGGTCATTTACAAGCATACCACCATAACCACCTCTATAATATCCAAATGTTTGATAACAACCATACGATGAATCAAAGTTAGTTCTAATATGAGAACCATATGATTGGTTGTATAAACCCCCACCACCTTGGTTTCTAAACCATCCATTTGCATAAACCTCTTGGAATGTAGGCGAAGCATCACTTCTTACACTTTGGTTTACGTTATTACTCATCCAACCCAAATATGCCAACCAAAGGTTATTATCATTTATATACGCACCTTCACTTCCGTTAGGATTTCTGAATATAAAGTATCCCCATTGTTGTCTTTGGAAATATAAGTGAGAACTATGCCATTGTATTTTGTAATATTCCCCAGTCCATCCACCAGGATCAGAATACAACATATAACCCGGTCTGATATATAAGTTATTTGTATATACTGCATTTAAACTTGAAGTACCATTAGGGTCACAATAATATCCCGTATCATTTGAATCATAGAATATAGGAGAACGTGCTGAACCAACCATATAGGTATATCCTCTATATACGTTAAATGCTCCACCATCCCAATACCAAATCCAACTATAACGGTTATCATGTACACCTACGTTATCACCGGTTGTACTCATAAAACAATGCGTACTAGCTATACCCCAGCCATACCAACCATTTCTACCACCACCATAAGTTGCTACGTGTCCATATGAGTTTCCAGCACCTTCAGGTGAAAAGAAACCTCTACCATACGGCTCCCAATAGAAACCATTTGAAGTATTTTGTCTATACCATGCGTTTGAATAAATATCACCAGCAGTTAATGAACGAGTTCCACCACCAGTACCAATTCTAACACCAGGATATCCTCTATAATAAACTAACTCCAATGGGTCAGAATCGTATCCAGAGTTTACAGTATCTCTATATGAGTTTGTACCAATTGCACCATAGTTACCATCACCTCTATAATACACATTGTAAATATACATTGTGTTAAGATGAGATGTACCAGCAAAATCTCCATAATAGTTTGTATCATTTGAATCATAAAAATAAGGTGCTCTTAAGGAGTTTGCACCTTCCAAGTAATTGTAAACATATGTATAGTTTATACCCCAATATTGGTTTGTATAACGAGTACCAGATGTATTGGTATTATAAAGAACCATACCACCATCTTGTTCAAAACGAATATATCCTTGTCCGTGGTTTGTATTTAATCTACCCCAATAATATGTGTTTGTATATTGGTTTGATGAGTTATCCACATTATATCCAATACCAGCTCCATTCCAAGTATTACCCGGTTCAGAACACCACATTTGCATATGAACATCACCTTGTCCAGATCCATTATTAGCTGCTGCTAATGTTACACGCAATCTACTATTTCCGTGGTCACCAGTAACATGCAATCTAGTTGATGGTAATGCGTATCCAACTCCCAATTGCCACAATCTACTATCACCATTGGGGTCTACTCTATATGCCGAATCATCCCAATCATACCAAATATTAAAATATCCACTAGCACCCCTTAAAGTATTGTATGGTCCCATGTATAATTGAACATCCGTTGCGCCTGCATATCCTTGAGTTGCTTGCGTACTATTGACTTGGTCTAATCTCCAACCATGCGTACTATATGTACCAAATCCACCTCTACCAGCACCAGGCCAGTTTTGAATATAAGATGCTGAGTTATAATACGAATCATTTACACTATATGATTGAGCCCAAACGTTTTGAAGAACCGATAATCCTGCAGGGTCTGAATAATAATTTGTGTCATCTCTATCATAGAATCTATAAGAATAGACGTTTCCGCCCGTATATAAGTTATTAGTTATTCTTACGTTTGAATCACCTGCACCAACACTCATTAGTTCCGTAGTGCTAACACCCGGAGAATCATTCATAAAACGAGTACCACCATATGATGGATTGCCTCCAATTTCAACACCAGTATGCCATCCTAAAGTCAAACGAGTATGTGTAGAGTATCCATTATTATATGGAGATTTTACATACATTAAATAGTAAGGTACGCCATCATTTCTTTGCCCAGATGTAATACCGGTGGATGAACCAACCGCAGATGGGTCAGATGTTGAAGTTGATAAATTTATATGTCTAGTGTTACCACTATTAATTCCTTTTTGGAATAAAAACGTTCCCCCTTGGTCATAAAAAGTATCACCATATATTGAAGGTGCTCTAAATGATGTTGCTGCGTAAGCATTACCATCACCATATGCAGAGAATACTACACTTGACCATGCTCTATCCACTACCTCAAATCTAGTGTTACCACTACCACCTAATTGTAATGTTGAAATACCTGTTGCTCTATCAGCTGCTCTACCTATCCAAGCTTCACCACTATTATTTTGAGATTGTGCAAAAGAACCCATTCTAACCCAACCAGTTGGAGTAATATTACCAACAAATTGGAATGCTGATTGAGCATCTCTAAACACCGTAGTAGATGTTGTCTTTATAATATTAGAATAGTAAGATGAGTTTGATAAGCCTCTATAAGCGTAAGTACTACCAGTTGATTTTACACCATCTGCTCTTACTAAAGTTACCATAGCATCACCATCAGTATATCCAGCATATCCGGCGTTGTTATAACCACCAATATGGAATACAGGGTGAGCAGTGTTACCACTATCTCTATTCAGTACTAATAAACCATCATTTACATTATAGTTATAAATTGCAGTTGCCCAAGCTTCACCAGACATAACTTCATTTGTACTTCTAAAGTACACACCAGCTGCATCATTACTATTTGTTGCTTGTATAGTTGAAAATGAAACATTATCAGATGTTCTAACATACTGATTCATAGTGTATGCGTAAACCTGGTCAATACTATTTAATAATTGTTGCCAAGCATTCCAAGTTGTTGCAGTACTTCCAAGTCTAGTCCATAATCTACCAGCAGCAGTATATGCAATTTGAATTGGCATTCCCCCACTTAAATCAGTACTACTACCATAACTTCTCCAATACATTTGTCCGTTATATGAACCACCATCACTCAATCCATTTGTACCATTTCCTTTAAAATCAAAACGAATTATGTTATTAAATGATTGTGGTAAATCATTTGTACTACGTGTATCTTGCGAATATATATTGTATGTATATGTTGATGAACCAGCTGAACTTACACTAAAGTTTGATGGATTCCAAGGATACATATTCACACCATCATTCGTTCCCCAAACATAAGTTGGCTGACCTGATTGTCCTGAATAAATAAAATCTATGTTTGTTCCGTCTGAACGTCTTGGATATGTTCTAATTCCCCATTGTCCACTATTATAAACTACTTGAGTTCCAGTATTGTATCCATTACCACCCACATACATTTGTCCAGCTGCATATAAATCTCCACCAGTACTTATTGATGATTTTACCGATGCACTTCCATTAGTATAAAAATATAAAGCGTATCCAGTTTCAGCCCATAAAGCTGGGTCATAGTTTGCATTACCTTCCCATAATCCTCTACGAGTAAATCCACCAACGTTTGCACTTCCGGCTGCATTTCTTATTCTAAATCCACTACTTGTTTGTGCATCAAAGTATGCTGTTCCTGTTACACCAGCAAATGTTACAGCATCCGTAGTTCTTACGTTTTGATTCATTGCGTATAACTCATTGGCACCTTGTCCAGTATCAACAGTAGAGAATGTTACTGCATCTGATGTACGAATATTTTGGTTCATTAAATAAACCTCTGTTGCTCCTTGTCCAGTATCTATTGTACCACTTAATGTTATATTACCGGCACCTACTGAAAGGTTACCACCAGTTACACTTACACCATTTGTTGCTGTAATTGTTGCATGAGTAACGTTATCGGTTGTACGAATATTTTGGTTCATTAAATAAACCTCTGTTGCTCCTTGTCCAGTATCTATTGTACCTGTTATTACAACGTTACCACTACCACCAATATTACCTGCTACATAAAAATCAGTATCAGAATACCATCTTAATCCACTTTCATTCCAATAAAATTGTCTTGTTGCTTGATTTCCTCTCTTAACTTCTATACCAGCATTTTCAGTTGGTGTAGTTGATGCGCCAATATCCGCATTTAATGTAATAATATTATCACCTATGTTAAGAGTTGTTGTATTAATATATGTTGTTGTACCACTCACAGTAAGGTCACCAGTAATTGTAGCGTTACCGGTTACCGTAAGTAATGTACCATCAAAAGTTAAATTTGATTCAACAGTTCCATTTGGTGCACTTCCGTTTAAAGTAATTACACCATTATCAGTTGTACCTGTTAATGCTAATAATCCAGATGTACCAGATGTACCACGTGTTCCTGATGACCCAGAAGTTCCTGATGACCCAGAAGTTCCCGATGTGCCAGAACTTCCCGATGTGCCAGCCGTTCCACCAGTACCACTACTTCCCGATGTGCCACTCGTACCACTAGAGCCGCTTGTACCACTACTTCCAGAAGTTCCTGATGTACCTCCACTACCAGCTGTACCAGCCGTTCCTGCCGTGCCAGATGTACCAGCCGTGCCAGATGTACCAGCTGAACCCGTTGAGCCGGATGTTCCACCACTACCAGCTGAACCAGATGTTGCTGATGTTCCTGATGTTGCTGAAGTTCCCGATGTACCAGATGTACCAGCTGAGCCAGACGTTCCTGTTGTACCACTACTTCCGCTTGTGCCTGCTGAACCTGATGTGCCGGATGTACCTGCTGAACCCGATGTGCCCGTTGTACCACCACTTCCAGAAGTTCCTGTTGTACCGCTTGACCCAGCTGTTCCAGCTGTGCCAGATGTACCTCTTGTTCCTGATGTACCTGCACTGCCGCTTGTACCATCAATACCAGATGTACCTGCGCTTCCAGATGTTCCAGATGTGCCGCCACTTCCAGATGTTCCGGTTGAACCTCCACTTCCAGAAGTTCCTGTTGAGCCGCTTGTTCCAGAACTTCCCGATGTACCTCCAGACCCAGATGTGCCTGCCGTTCCACCTGTCCCAGCTGTTGCTGACGTACCTGCCGTTCCTCCACTTCCAGAAGTTCCTGTTGTGCCGCTTGTTCCAGAAGTTCCTGATGTTCCAGCACTACCACCCGTTCCACCAGCTCCACTTAATCCTGATGTTCCTCCACTTCCAGTTGACCCAGATGTTCCAGAACTTCCTGATGTACCGCTACTACCAGACGTACCGGCTGAGCCACCAGCACCAGTTATACCACCACTACCATTTGTTCCTGATGTACCACCAGATCCCGATGTACCATCTCTACCAGATGTGCCACTACTTCCTGATGTACCACTACTACCCGTCAATCCCGATGAACCCGTTGTTCCCGATGAGCCAGTTGTTCCACTACTTCCTCCACTACCAGATGTTCCCGATGAGCCGCTTGTACCAGAACTTCCTGATGTGCCTCCCGTACCACTACTACCATCAGTGCCACTTGTACCACTACTGCCAGAAGTTCCCGATGAACCAGATGTTCCGGAGGTGCCTCCACTTCCCGATGTTCCGTTTGAACCCGTTGTGCCAGCAGTTCCCGATGTGCCACCACTTCCAGATGACCCAGACGTTCCTGTTGTGCCAGATGTACCAGAACTTCCCGATGTACCTCCCGTACCACTTGAGCCACCACTACCAGATGAACCAGACGTTCCCGATGTGCCACCACTACCAGAAGTTCCTGATGACCCGGTTGTACCACTACTACCCGTTGTGCCAGATGTACCAGCCGAGCCAGTTGTACCAGAAGTTCCTGATGTTCCAGATGATGCTGCTGCATATTTTCTACCAACTATACCAGTTACAGTATTATATACTAATACTTCATCCGTTGATGAATCATTTGGAAAATTTCCAACTCTTAAACTACCAGAAAGTAAAACACTTCCTGTTATAGCTACACTACCAGTAAATTCTTGCTTATCAGTTAATTGGTCACCAAATTTAGATGAACCAGTTGTATAAATTATTGAAGATGAAATATATTGAGTAAATAATTCCGTTGTTGTAATTTTACCACCAACAGTTAAATCAGTTGTTATGATAGCTGAACCTGTTACAGTTAAATTGCCAGCAATAGCTGTTTTAACATTAATTTCCAATCCTTTGTTTGGAGATATTACACCTTGAGCTGAACCTGATTTAATTCTATCCACATCACCAATTGCTGATGCTGGAATATTTGTTATACCACTACCATCACCAACTAAATTAGCATATACCGTAGATGCTGATACGAATGAGCTTACATTTAATGAACCTGTTATTTGCTCATTTGCTTTTATTTGTAAAGGTGAACCATTTGATGTACCAATTACATTAGATTGTACAGCCGATGCTGTAAAATTTCCTACAACACTTACGGATTCGGATGAAGCATTTAAAATAGAAGAACCACTTACAAAAAGTGATACACTATTAATACTATTTTGATTTATACCATTAGGGTTTTTACCTTCAAACTTCATTAAATCTATATTTTATTTTATGTCAACTCTAATACTGAAACAATTACATCTGCTGAATTAGCAAGTGATGATGTTACTGAAAGAAAATCATTTGTTTCTAATACTAACTTTTGCTCACCTCCTATTAATACAGTAGAACTACCTTGAACAATTAATGCATCTTTTACTAAATATACAGTTTTGTTTCCAGAACTATCTCTAGCCATTACACTAACTGAAATATTTTGTGATGCTGCATTTGCTACATTTACACCAATTATAGTTGTTGTTGTAGCTGCTGGTACTTGATAAGCGATTACACCATTTGTACCAATTGAACCAGTAATACTATTTTTAAAGTAGTTTGCCATTTATATTTTATTTTATCCCAATGCAATTGAATAAGCTAATGCCGTATCTAATACGTTTACACCATCTTGTAAGTATGCACCTTGTGTTAAATTTATTGAACCAGTATTGTATATAGAACCAGTATTGTATATAGAACCAGTTATTCGTTGGATATCACTTACAAATGAACCTAATTTTAAAGTTCTTGTTACAGTTAAATTATCAAACGTAGCTGTTTGTACATCGATTTCTCCTTTAAATGAGCCAGTAAGTGAACCGGTGAATGAACCACTAAGGTCAGCATATGCATTATTCCTATCTTGAATAATTGAACCTGAGAATATGGGACTATGTATTACCATTTATATCTATACTATTGTTATGTGTATAAATATAAATATTTTTCCTTTTAAGGTTTAGTAGGCCAAGTTATATTAAATGGATTGGTTTGAGATGTAATATCTCTTAAAGATTGTCTATATTCAGACCAAACTACTTTTATTTCAGTTGATATATCTGCTAATTGTGTCCAATCACACTCTGCTAATAATTCATTTCGAGTTTCTCTAACAATAAACCATTGATTTTCTAATCTATAATCTATTTCACTTTCAGATGCATTTGTTTGAATCCAATTTTGATAATACACACCATCCGTTAAAACAGGAGTTCCTTCGGTAATATTTTTTGTGTAATCATTTGGATATGGAGTAGGTATAACAACATACATATCCCATTCAATTAAAGCTTCATCACTTAATTCAGCAGGTAAACTTACATTCGGAAATGCTTCTCTTAATTGAGGAATACTATACGGATAGTTTATTGTTTCGTCTATAATTCGTAAATACATATTATTTAAAGTTTGCAGGTATAGATGCGTAATTCGTTAAATTAATACAATTGAAAAATGCAGCTGTACCCGATGGAGTTGGAGTTCTATTCCATAATTGAGGAGCTGTTCCCGTCAATGCATTTGTTGTAGAACTCATATTATAAATATTATTAAAAATAGTAACTTGCGTATTATATGTAAATTGTAATACATTTGTTAATGCTCTACAATTTCTAAATGTTGATGAAAAGTTTACAACTAATGTATTTGTATCAAATAAAGTAGAGGGTACTGATGTTAATGCTGTACAAGCAAAGAAGCACGATGCAAATGTTGTTGCATTTGTAACTGCATCAAATAATCCAGCTGGTACGGTTGTTAATGTTGTTATTGATGAAAAACTATCGGTAAAAGTTGTTGCGTTTGGAGAATAATCAAATATGTCCGCTGGTATTGATGTTATTCTAGTACTTCTCATAAATGATGCAAAACTTGTTACTTCAGCCAATCCAGTATATCCCCCAACACCACTTAAAGATGTACTTCCTGGTATTGCTGTTAAATTAGCACAACCATAAAAATTAACTACTCTTAATCCAACAATTCCCCATTGAACTAATTCGGTAATAAGATTTCTAATACTTGAACTATTATCCACACGAAAACCTGGCATAAACCCACTAATAGTAATAGTGTATGTTCCGGGTGTTACAAACGTATGAATTCTATTTACAGATGTAGATGATGTTATTAATGGTGAATTTCCACTACCATCTCCCCAATTTATTGTTACAGATGGAGTTAATCCACTTGAATCAACTAATGGTACAGTAAATTGTGTATTACTTGCAGTTGTTGTTATTTTAAAAACAAATGGATATACTTGCGATGAATCCGATTGTACTAATCTTCTTGCTATTCCCATAACTTTATTAACTTAAATTTTTACCAGTTACAAATCCGTAATATGTTGTGCCACCATCATAAGTATAGAATACTAAAACATCAATACCAGATGATGTTAATATTGGTGCACTTCCACCAACCCATTTAATAGTAGGCCAAGTAATTGAATATGCTCCAGCGTTTATAGCAACTAACGTAAATCCAAACGCCTTAGTAACAGGTGCTTGTGCAAATGTTAATGTTGCTGCTCCATTAAATTGTCTTCTAAAGTTATTTGCTGTTGATAAATCTAATGTTGCACTTCCTCCTGTTCCTAAATCAGAATAGGTTTCTCTATATGTTGTAGAACTTACATATCCACTAGCTCCAAAATTTCCAGTTAAAGTTATATCACCTGTTTGTGTAATATTACCACTCAATCCTAATGTAGTTCCATCGAAAGTTAAATTATTTTCAACAGTTGCATTTGGTGGAGTTCCATTTAATGTGATTACACCATTATCAGTTGTACCACTTAATAATAATGTACCAGATGTACCATTTGAACCAAGTCCAGATGTACCAGATGTTAAACCCGGAACAGAAGTTCCAGAAGTTCCCGATGTAATACCAGGCGTAGATGTACCCGAAGACCCACCACTACCAGACGTTCCACTACTTCCAAAGAATGTACCATTTACACCAGACGAACCCGATGTACCATTTGTTGCAGATGAGCCGGATGAGCCAGCTGTACCCGTTGTACCATTCGTTCCCGATGTGCCTCCCGTACCTGTACTACCAGAAGTTCCACTACTTCCAAAGAATGTACCATTTAAACCAGATGACCCAGATGAACCAGCTGATCCTGATGTACCACTTACTCCCGATGAGCCAGTTGAACCATCCGTACCTGATGTACCTCCAGAGCCCGTGCTACCATCCGTACCCGATGTACCATTTGTTCCAAAAAATGTTCCGTTTATACCAGACGAACCAGTTGAACCAGATGAGCCAGCGGAGCCTGATGTACCATTTGAGCCTGATGTACCATCGTGTCCATCAGTACCAGACGAACCATTAGAGCCCGATGTACCAGATGAACCTTCAGCTGATGTACCAGATGACCCAGTAGTTCCTGATGTGCCATTTGAACCCGTAGTTCCTGATGTTCCTGTTGAGCCACTACTTCCGCTACTTCCTGCTGTACCAGACGAACCAAAAAATGTACCATTTAATCCAGATGACCCAGATGTTCCGGTTGTACCACTACTTCCTGCTGTTCCTGTTGTGCCATTTGAGCCACTACTTCCAGATGAACCAGATGAGCCAAAGAATGTACCATCTAATCCAGAAGTTCCCGTTGACCCAGAAGAACCACTACTGCCGCTTGTACCAGTCGAACCACTACTGCCGCTTGAACCAGACGAACCACTACTTCCAGATGAACCAAAAAAAGTTCCATCTAAACCAGATGAACCAGAAGAGCCATCAATACCACTACTACCTGATGTACCCGTTGAGCCCGATGTACCAGATGTGCCAGACGAACCTTGTGTTCCAGACGAACCCGATGTACCTGTTGAGCCGGTTGTACCACTTGAGCCAGTTGAACCAGATGTTCCAGATGAGCCAGCAGTACCCGTTGAACCATCCGTGCCGCTTGAACCAGATGTTCCTGAAGTACCACTACTACCCGATGTGCCCGTTGAACCAGTTGAACCACTACTTCCAGAAGAGCCTGCTGAACCAGTTGAACCATCAGTTCCACTACTTCCACTTGTGCCATCAATACCAGATGAGCCGGATGTACCAGCCGAGCCAGACGAACCATTCGAACCCGTCGAACCAGATGACCCAGATGAACCAGCCGTTCCTGTTGAACCATCAGTTCCACTACTGCCATTTGAACCACTACTTCCACTGCTTCCACTGCTTCCACTACTTCCCGATGAACCCGTTGTTCCAGCAGAACCATTTGAGCCGCTTGTACCAGATGACCCAGCAGAACCGCTACTTCCATCAGTACCAGATGACCCAGCACTTCCCGATGAGCCTGTTGTGCCAGAAGTTCCAGCAGAGCCCGTTGAACCAGAAGTTCCCGATGAGCCGCTTGTACCAGATGACCCAGCAGAACCACTACTTCCATCAGAACCAGATGTACCACTACTTCCCGATGTACCCGTTGTGCCAGATGTACCAGCCGAGCCAGATGTACCAGCCGAGCCAGATGTTCCTGTTGAACCACTACTTCCACTACTTCCAGATGAGCCACTACTTCCAGATGAACCATCACTACCGCTAGTTCCAGATGACCCGCTTGAACCAGAAGTTCCTGATGAACCGCTTGAACCACTGCTTCCAGATGTGCCATCCGTACCACTTGTTCCCGAAGAGCCACTTGTACCAGATGTACCACTACTACCGGTTGAGCCACTACTTCCACTACTTCCAGACGAGCCACTACTTCCACTAGTTCCAGACGAACCAGATGAACCGGATGAGCCACTTGAACCTGTTGTACCACTACTACCAGTCGTACCACTAGTGCCAGATGTTCCATCCGAACCTGATGTTCCCGATGTACCATTTTTTCCCGATGTGCCAGACGTACCATCCGTACCTCTAGCTCCCGTAGAACCAGACGTTCCTGATGAGCCAGACGTTCCCGATGAACCAGCTTGTCCACTACTACCAGAACTTCCCGATGTTCCATCACGTCCACTACTACCAGCTGTTCCCGATGTGCCAGACGTTCCCGAAGAGCCAGCCGTACCATTTGAACCCGTTGTACCTGAAGAACCAGATGTGCCAGATGTTCCCGAAGAGCCAGCCGTACCATTTGAACCCGTTGTACCAGATGACCCGGTTGTACCATTTGAACCCGTTGAACCAGATGTACCTGCGGTTCCTGATGAACCTGATGTGCCAGCAGTTCCACTACTACCTGATGTACCTTCTGAGCCCGTAGTTCCAGCTGAACCATTAGTTCCACTACTTCCACCACTTCCAGATGACCCAGATGTTCCTGATGTAGCGCTTGTACCAGATGACCCAGATGTTCCTGATGTACCATGCGAGCCAGTCGTACCACTACTTCCAGCAGTTCCACTACTTCCAGATGAGCCACTACTTCCACTACTACCAGAAGACCCAGATGTACCAGAAGACCCAGTTGTACCACTACTTCCAGATGAGCCAGATGAACCGGATGACCCGCTTGAACCAGATGATCCTGATGTACCACTACTTCCAGATGTGCCACTACTTCCAGATGAGCCACTACTTCCAGATGAGCCCGTACTTCCAGATGAACCAGATGAGCCACTACTTCCACTTGAACCAGATGAACCATCAGAACCAGATGACCCAGATGTACCACTACTTCCACTTGAACCAGATGAACCAGATGAGCCACTACTTCCGCTTGAACCAGATGTGCCATCCGTACCAGAAGTACCCATTGTACCATCTTGTCCAGATGTACCTGCAGCTTCTTGTACGTTTCTAGTTTCCACTTTCTTACTTACAGGATCCCAAACAACAACTAAATCAGATGCAGATGATGTATAAAAATTTGTTACAAATAAACTACCACTAAGTCCTAAACTTCCCGTTACTATAAAACTTCCACTAAATACAGCATCTCCTTTATTTTGTAAAAATGATGCCGTATCAACATTTTGTGCATTCAATGCAAATTGTGCTATTGAAGAAAATGAAGATGAGTAAACATACATAGATGCCGTTTGGGCACTAGTCAAATCACCCCCACCACCCATTCCAGCGTTTAATGCGTAAGATGCAGTTAATGCGTAAGATGCAGTTAATACACTCATCGATGCTGTTTGTGCAGCTGTAATTAACTCATTTAGATTTAATCCACCTAAACCAGAAACATAAGATGCTGTTAATGCGTATGATGAGGATACTGCTGAAAACACACTCATTGATGATGTTTGTGAATTCAATACGAATTGTCCAGTATTTAAAGATGCTGATAAAATAGCACTTATAGAACCACTATCTAACCCTGCTACAGAACCAGCAATTGTTGCGTAATCTGCATGAGATGCGGATAATATAGTACCAGTTACTCTATCCGCTTGAATTGTACCACTAATCAATGAACCACCACTACCAATTACTACATGCCCAGAAGTTAATCCAGCAAATTTAATTTGTATTGTATTATTATCAATTGATTTAATAGTACCAGCCATAATCTGGTCTTCTGAACCAGTAGCGTATACCTGAACTATTGGATAACGAATATCTAAATTATGTACGATTGTTAAATCACTAACGTTGTTAAATGATACAGTTTCAGTTAATGAAGTTTCAGGTTGAGGAATATAATATCCTCTATTTTCATCCCATCTTAAAATATCATAATCAACAGATGCAGTAGGTCCTACTCCTTGGAATTTATATGTACCTAATAAAGAACCAGTAAATTGAGGAGAGTAAATTATACTACCTGTTATTTGAGGAGAATAAATTCTATTACCAACATAAAGGTCACCCCAAATAGATGCCGAAGTATTAACCACAAATCCTTTATCAGGAGAAATTGATGCAGTATATGAACCACTTTTTAATATTGCGGTTTCAAATGATAAATTTGCAATATTAATATTTGTCAATCCACTACCATCTCCTACGAATGATGAGCCAGATGTTAGAATTACATTTCCACCTGTTACAAATAATCCACCACTAACTGCCAATGCACCAGACACACTTGCTTTTGTATTTACAACCAACCCTTTATCAGGAGAAATTACTGCTTCAGCTGAACCTGATTTAATTCTATCCAATTTAAGGTCTGTCAATGCTAATGCAGGAATATTAAATAATCCACTACCATCACCATCATATCTTGCAGCTGTTATTGGAGTATTAACATTTAATGTAGTTGGGTCTATTATTGCTCTAGCTGAACCAGAAATAATTCTATCTAATTGTAAATCTTTAAGAGCTGATGCGGGGATATTAAATAACCCCCCACCATCACCATCATAACGAGATGCTGATATTGAACCACTAATACTTACCGAACCAGTAAATTCTGCTCCATAATAGCCCCCAGATACAGCATTTGTAATTACTTGAAATACTTTACCACTTGCTACAGATGCTGTTGCCGAACCACTTGCTATTAATGGTGCTGCTGCCGCTTGTACGTTTGTTATAAATCTACCATCACCAAATAAAAATCCTCTTGCGGTTACATCATCTGCTTTTAATGAACCACTAACTTCAATTGAACCAGTAAATTGAGAACCAATTAATGAACCGGTTGCTGCAGTTTTTACAATAAATCTATCACCACTAGCTACCGATGCTGTTGCCGAACCACTAGCTATAAAAGGTGCAGCTGTTGCTACAACATTTGAAATATATCTACCATCACCTAAAATAAATTGAGCTCTCAAACTACCACTAACATCAACACTACCAGTTATACGAGTACCAACTTGATAATCTAATCCAGAACCAGTTGCTCCAGTTATTACTACAAAGGTATCACCACTAGCTACCGAACCAGTTGCAGAACCACTTGCTATGAAAGGAGCTGCTGCCGCTTGTACGTTTGTAATATATCTACCATCCCCAAAGAAGAAATCTTTTGCTGTAATACTTCCACTAACTTCAATTGAACCAGTAAATTGAGAACCAATTTGTTGGTCAAAGAATGGAGTTAATACTTTAAATCCATAATCAGGATCAACAGATGCAGTTATACTACCACTAGCAATTTTATATGGAGAGAATGATAATGCCGATTCAGGAATATTAAATAATCCTTCACCACTACCACTAAAGTATCCAGACCCAGATGGAATTGTTAAATTTCCACTTACAAACATAGAGCCGGTAAATGTTGAACCACTTTCAATAGATAAAACTAGAAATCCAGCATCAGGTTTTACTGAAGCTGTTACACTACCACTTGCAATTCTAAATGCTTCTTCAGTTATAGCATTTCTAGGAATATTCCACAAACCAGCACCACTACCAGTGAATACCGATGCAGATACTGCATATTCAAATGTTGCAAATGTGTTAAGTACAAATCCATTATCAGGAGAAATTGATGCTGTTGCAGAACCACTAAATATTCTTGTAGAATCTATTGCTAAATTAGCTAATGTAATATTATTTAATTTAGAACCATCCCCAACAAAATATGAACCAGTTGGTACAGTGATATCATTTTTTACAACTAAATTACCACTTACAATAGTATCTCCTATAAATTTAATTTCAGCAGGAACATATAAAGAATTAACTAAATTAATAGTTCCACCCATAGCCGAATGTAATTGGCAATTATAATATAATATATCAGGAGAACCCGATGGTGGAGTAAATAATATTACACCAACATCAATTCCATTATTATCAACACCAGAATTATATGTATCAGATGTACCATTTGTTTTAGTTGTTTTTATAAGAAATGGATGGAAGGGTGCATTTAAATTAAATGTATAAGTTAAACCTCTTACTAAAGTAATAGTAGGATTTGAACCACTCACTGCTCCGGAAAATGCATATGCACTATTACCATCACTTACAACATCAAATACAGTATTTAATGATGCTGTGGCTATTTCTCTCAATGATGATGAAACTATAAAACTTCCACTAATTGTAGAGAATGTATTTACTTCAAATCCTCTATCAGGAGAAATAGATGCTGATGCAGAGCCACTAAAAATTCTATTAAGTTTAAATGCTAATGCTGATTCAGGTATATCAAATAATCCTTTACCACTACCAGAGAATAATGAACCACTACCCAAATAAATACTTCCACTAACTTTAAGACTTCCACTAATTTGCGAACCACTAATTTCAGATTCAACTTTAAAACCATATTCAGGAGTTACCGATGCAGTTACACTACCACTTGCTATTCTAAAAGCATCTCCAGTTAAATTTGAGAATGGAATATCAAATAATCCTTTACCACTACCACTAAACATTGAAGCGGATACTCCATATTGAAATGTTGAAAATGTATTAACTACAAATCCAGTATTAGGTGCAATAGATGCTGTGGTTGACCCACTAGCAATTCTATAAACTTCAGATGATAATGCTGATTGAGGAATATCAAATAATCCTTTACCAGAACCAGAATACATTGAAGCTGTAATTGTTGTATTAACTACCAATCCAGTATTAGGTGCAATTGATGCTGTAGCTGACCCGCTTGAGATTCTTGCTGCTTGAACAACTGCTTCTGCTAAAGCAGATAGTGGAATATCAAATAAATTTCTACCACTTCCACTAAAATATGAACCTGAATTTAATGTTACACTACCACTTACTAATATAGAGCCCGTAATTTGAGAACCACTTAAAGATGATTCTACTCTAAATCCATAATTAGGTGAAACAGATGCGGTTACACTACCACTAGAAATAAATGTACTTAATAATGCATCCGGTGTTAAAGCTGCTCTTGGAATATTAAATAATCGTTCACCACTACCAGAGTAAGATGAGCCAGATGCAATTTCTATACCTCTACCACCACTTACAAATAAAGAACCAGTAAATTGAGAACCAACTATTTCCGATTCAACTTTAAATCCAAAGTTAGGACTTACCGAAGCTGTTACAGAACCAGAAGCAATTCTAGGACTATCTCCGCTAAATGCTGTTCTTGGAATATTAAATAAACCTTCCCCAGAACCAGAGAAAAATGAACCAGATGATAAATAAACACTACCACTAAATATACTTCCAGACACAGTAGATACTACAACAAATCCTCTATCAGGAGATACCGATGCGGTTACACTACCACTTGCTATTCTCGGTGCATCTCCAGAAAGTGCCGATTGTGGAATATCAAATAAATCTCTACCACTACCACTAAACGAACCACTTATTTCTCTTGCCTCAATTCTATCTTGTACAAATAAACTACCAGTTACAGTAGTATCTCCAATAAAAAGTATTTTTTGAGAACGTCTAAGTACATCATGTATAATAAATGTACCAGCCATAGTATTATGGAATTGGCAATTATAATAATATTTGTCTTGTAATGAACCAGTTGGAACTTCCCATACTACAATACCATTATCAGTACCATTTCCAGTAACCCCATCATTAACACCCAATGTATTTGATAACCCAGTAGAATTTACAGATTTAATCCAAAATGGATGATTTGGAGCTACTACATTGAATCTATATGTTACTCCTTTTACAATATCTAATGTTGGATTACCACCAAGTCCATTAAATGCATAAGATGAAAGACCAATATTTGTTACATCATATTGAGTTGTTAAAGATGATGTTAATATATCTGATGTTGATGATGATACTATAAAACTTCCACTTATTTCTGAAAATGTATTTACTCTAAATCCATAATCAGGTCTAATTGATGCCGTTACAGACCCACTGCCAATTCTTGATAAATCTAAATCTTTTAATGCTTTAACGGGAATATCGTAAAGATTTAAACCACTACCACTAAATGAACCACTTAATAATTTTACTGCTCCATAAAATTCAGCAGAAATAATTTCATAACTAGCACTATCAACATATCCGCCTGTCACAAAAATTGTTGTGTCAAAATGTGCACCAGATATTGATGTTACAACAAATCCCGCATCAGGAGATACGGATGCAGTAATACTACCACTTGCTATTCTAAATGCATCTCCAGTAAATGCAGAACGAGGTATATTATATAATTTTTCACCACTACCACTAAAGTAAGAACCAGACTCTAATAAAATATTTCCAAAGAAAGTACTCCCACTATCAATTGATTCTACTTTAAATCCGTAATTAGGTGAAACAGATGCTGTTATACTTCCAGTTGCTATTAATGTTGCTACTAATGCATCAGGAGTTAATGCAGAACGAGGAATATCAAATAAACCCCTACCACTACCACTAAACATTGAAGCGGATACTGAATAATCAAATTGTGCAAAAGTATTTACCGATAAACCTAAATTTGGTGAAATTGATGCCGTAGCCGAACCACTTGAAATTCTATTGATTTCAAACGATAATGCTGAACGTGGTATATCTGATAATCCTGCACCACTACCAGAAAAATATCCAGAACCAGTTGGTATTACAATATTACCACTTGCAAATAATGAACCTGTAAATTGAGAACCACTACCTACGGATGTTACAATAAATCCTTTATCGGGAGCAACTGATGCTGTTACACTACCACTTGCTATTAAAGTTGCCGTTAATGCCGGAATATTAAATAATCTACTACCATCCCCAATAAAGAATGATGCAGATACACTACCACTTATATCAACACTACCAGTAAATTCACTACCACTTATATTTGATTCTACTTTAAATCCATAATCAGGACTAACCGATGCAGTTATACTACCACTTGCTAATCTAGTTGCTTTTGGTAAATTAAATAAATTTGCGCCATCGCCAAAGAAAGAACCAGTAAAAGACCCACTAAATGAACCAGTTGCTTCGGCTAAACCAATAAATGAGCCAGTTAAATTACCAGCTATTGTAGAGCCCGATATTACATACGCATTTAATCTATCTCTAATTTCAACTGAACCTGTAAATTCTTGCTTATCAATTATTTCATCCCCAAATTTATTTGAACCAGATGAATATATTACAGATGAAGATATATAAGATACTAAAAGTTGCTCAGCGTGAATTGCGTTATCAACATATAAATCACCATGAATTATTGTATTTGTGTTTACATCTAAATTTCCTTCAATGAAAGATGCAGTTGCCGAACCACTAGCTATAAATGTTGCGTTTGGTAAATTAAATAACGCAGAACCATCTCCATAAAATGAGCCAGAATAAGAACCTGTAAAAGAACCTGTAAAACTACCACTTAATTCCGCACTACCACTAAAAGAACCAGTAAATTTAGCTTTTACATTATCTAAATCTAAACTTCTTACAAATCCTCTATTACCTTGGTCATCAGAAACTACAATGGCTGGATTTGTTAAAAGGGATGCAGAAAAGTTAGGAACACCTAAATTTGGTTCAGCTTGAGATAAATCAAGGAACTCATACCTATCAGATGTTACATTTTTCGGGCTTACAACCCTTACCCTTCCTGTTAATAGATTACTTATTGCCATGCGTTACTTTCCCAGCTTTGTTATAAATATAGAGAATCCCTTATAAATATCAATCAATGATATTATTGTTATTCATTCGCACTTTCTAACAAAGAAAGAACCACAGTCAATTCAGTTGAGCCGGATACTATAAAACCATATGTTTCTTCTAATACTAATTTACCAGAAACCACAGGAGATAATGAATCAGCTGGAGGTATTGTTACGTTTGTCACCAATCTTACAGCAGATTGCTCTACTAATACAGGGGCTTCAATAGTTTTTTTAATTACATCTACTAAAGAATTCACAACATATATAGATGCTGATATTCCTGATTGCGTTCCATTTGTAAATCCACTTAATACGGATTGTGTAACTCCACTTTGAAATAATAGAGGTGAATCGGTAGAACCAGTTACAGATTGATTTTTTATAATTTGATTTGATAATACTTTTAAATAATCTAAAGCAAATATAGATGCAGAATATTCCGTTGTATCAATTGCAGATACACCATTTTTATCAAAATAAGCTTTTGCTGCTTTATTTGTTCGGATTGTTGTACTATTAACTATATCATATTTTATTGCATCAACATCATCTAAAGTATTTTGCTCAAAGTATGATGATATAAAAGTAAATGGAGTTTCCGATAAATTATTTTGATTTTGAGTATATGCAGCTATTTCTTTTCTTAAAAATTGTCTATTTGCATTTAATAATAAAGATGCGCTAGAAAAGCTACCACTAAAATTTAATAATGATACAGAAGAACTTACAAATGAACTACCACTATATATATCACCAAACTGAGGTACAGGTACTTCTTTATTTGATGTTACAAATATAGTTACAGGTTGAGTTATCAAACTATTGTTTGTAATTTGACAAGATAATACAATTGATGATACACCATCAGGTGTTGTATATATTTCATCAGGCTCTCCAGTCAATCCTGTTACTACTGACTGAAACCGATTTAAGGGTACGAATACTGTTGCCATTTTTTTTATTTTTTTCTTTTCTTTTTTATATTTGTAGTGCTAATGAGAACGGAGTTACTAATGAGAATAGAGATTTACTAAATGTTCTACCCACCAAAGTACCAGTTGCCTGATTAATACTCAATCCCGTACCAATTCTAAAGTCACCAGTTTCGTTACCAGATGTAAAGTAGATTCTACCACCACCTAATTCCGTAATTTCATATAATGGATTAGCTTTACCACTACCACCCTGATTTGGAGGAAGTGCTTTAAATGTTACACCACTACCATTGTAAGAGTAGTCAATACCAGTAGCCACAATCAATGAACCAAATGCTTCAACCGGTGCACCTGCTACTATAAACTCTGCTCTTGTTCTTAAATATCTATTAGTTTCCAAAGTTTCCAATAATTGGTCTCTAGTAACTGCAATTGCACTTCCGTATTGACCTGTAAAGTAAGAAGATGCTGCTGCGATACCTCTTTCGTTACCACCATACAATAAGTCAGTACAACAAGCATCCACAATTAATCCAGTATCACGAGAACAACTTGCTTCGTTATAAACTAAGTAAGGGAATGCTCCGTTTGTATATCCAATTGCTCTCTGTCTTAATTCATCTTTAGCTGCTCTTAATCTATCAGCTGCTTGTCTTCTCTTAGTAGCAGGTGCTAAATAAGTTAATAAAGTATTTGCAACAACCTTTTCAGATAATCCTCTTGCGAAATCAATACCATCAACAGTTTGAAGTTTTTGTCCAACTTCACCATTATCAGTATAAGAATCTTTAATTGCCACAGATGGAATTTTATAATAGTAAGAACCAGCTTCAATACTTCTTTCGTTACCACCATAAACTAAGTCGGTTCTGATAGCATCTATGATAAATCCTAAATCACGAGAACAACTTACTTCATTATATTTCAATGTACTCCAAGAAGAACTTAAGAATGTTATAGTTTCTTTTTGTATTAATTGTTTGTTGTTTGTTAATAAATTTGTAGTTGTTACTAATGATGCAGAAGGTATTACAAATGTTGGGTTTGTCACAACTTTACTTGCCAACTTACCAGCATATCTTACACCTGTAATTGTTGGGTCTAATTGTGCTGCCTCAGATGGTACACCTTTCACAGTAGCTTTTGATGGGAATAGGAAATAGTATGAACCAGCGGTTACACTTCTTTCAGTTCCGCCATAGAATAAATCCGTTGCTGCTGCATCAGTTATATACTTCACATCACGAGAACAACTTGCTTCGTTGTAGTAAACAGTACTCCAAGAAGAACTTACATATGCAATACTTTCGGATGCTATGAAGTTTTTATTATCTCTCAATAAATTAAATGATGCCGATACTTCTAAAGATGCTGTTACAAATTCAGTATTTTGTGCAACTTTTTGTGATATTCTACTTGCGTAAAGAATACCATCTAAAGTTTGTCCTAATTGTCCAATTCCATCACCATCTCCCAATAAAGTTGCCTTTGAAGGATATTTGTAATAGAAATCACCACTCATTACACTTCTTTCGTTACCACCATATAATATATCAGTTGCGATACCATCTACAATGTAACCAATATCTCTCTTACACTTCTCTTTATTGTATTCAAAGAAACTCCAAGCTGAATCTAACCAAGCTATTGTTTCATTTTGAATAAATGCTCTATTATTTCTCAATAATTCAACCGATGCTGATACTGATTGTGATGCCGTTACAAATGTTGTATTTGTAATTACATTCTTAGCCGTACCACCTGCGAAATCAATTGCGTTCAATGTTGAATCAATTTGAGCTCCAGTTGCTTTAGATGGATATTTGAAATAGTATTGTCCAGCAGTTGCGCTTCTTTGATTTCCTCCGTAAAGAATATCAGTTGCTACTGCATCTACAATATATCCTACATCTCTCTTACACTTAGCTTCAGAGTAATCTAAACCAATCCAAGAAGAAGATACAAATGCGATTGTTTCTGCTTGTATGAATGGTTTGTTAGCTTTCAATGTTGTGTAAACTGCTGAAGCCGTTGCTGATGCAGTTACAAACAATGTATTAACGATTACTTTCTCTGCTAATTGTCCAGCATACTTAATACCTTCTAAAGTTTCATCTAATTGAGTATCAGTAGCTTGAGATGGATATTTGTAATAGAAGTATGCTGAATTAAATGTTCTTTCGTTACCACCATATAAGATATCAGTTGCGATACCATCTACAATGAACTTCACATCACGAGAACAACTTGCTTCGTTATAGTAGAATGCTGAATCAGAATAAGAACCAGTCACCCACGAAGAACTAATGTATGCAATAGTTTCATTTTGAATAAACGGAGTGTTTAATCTTAATAATTCCCATGCAGTTTGTCTTTGGATAGATGCAGTTACAAATTGAATACTTTGTGCTACTTTAGCCGCCACATCACCAGCATATTTAATACCAGTTGTTGTTTCACTTAATTGAATATCCGTAGCTTGTGAAGGATATAAGAAATAATATTCTCCAGCTTTCACACTTCTTTCATTACCACCATACCAAAGGTCAGTTGCTACATTATCAATAATATATCCAATATCTCTCTTACAAGTTTCTTCACTATAAACCTTACCACTCCAAGACGAACTGATAAATGCGATACCTTCGTTTTGAATAAATGCTTTGTTGTTTCTTAATAATGAAACAGAAGCAGATACTTCGGTTGAAGGTAAATTAAATGTTACATTTTGAACAATCTTTTGTGCCAATCTACTTGCGTAATTAATACCATCTAAAGTTTGATTGATTTGAGAAGTTTCAGCTTGCGATGGATACTCATAATAGTATTTACCAGCTACAATAGATGCTGAACTTACACCAAATAATATATCTTCTGCCGATGCACTAAGGATTAAACCAACATCTCTTTTACATTTAGTTTCGTCATAAGATGCCGTAGTCCAAGAAGAACTTAAATAAGCTATTGTTTCAGATTGTATGAAAGCAATATTCTCTTTTAACAAATTGTATGCGTAAATAGCATTAGATGCTGATGTTACTGATGTATAATTTGTTGGAGTTGGTGCTACACCTAAACCATTTTCAACAATGTTAGTTACAATTGAAATAGATGCTGATATAATATTAGCTTCGTTTTGTGTACCAACATAAGATGCTGTAATATATTGTGGTGCATCAGTTGCTTTAATACTTGCCGATACATTTGATTTGATTGATGGAGTACCCAATATTGTATTTATTAAGATACTACCAACCATATCAGCTACATATTTAACCGCTGTTGTTGTTTCTTCCGATTGAGTTGTTGTTGCTAATGAAGGATATAAGTAATAGTATCTTCCAGCTTCGTTTACTCTTTCGTTTCCACCATATAATAAGTCAGTTGCTACCGCATCTACGATATATCCAGTATCTCTAGCACATTTAGTTTGGCTATAATAGTTATTTGGATAGTTACCATTTACAAAGTTGATAACCTCAGCTTTAATGAACTCTTTGTTATCTAATAATAAATCATAGATAGCTTGAGTTGATGGAATTGAAGTGTGGAATGTTGTACCACCGTTAACAATCTTCTCAGCCAAATGCTTAGCGTATCTAACACCACTTAATGTAGGTGCTAATTCAGAATTTGTTGCATTTGATGGGAATCTAAAATAGTATTCTCCAGCTAATGAACTTCTTTCGTTACCACCAAACAATAAATCAGTAGAAACTGCATCTATGATATATCCTACATCACGTCTACACTTAGATTCAATGTAAGTATGTTCACTCCAAGAAGAACTAATATAATTTACAACTTCGTTAGCGATAAATGTTTTGTTATTTCTTAATAAGTTATAAGAAGCAGATACATTGGTTGTTGGTGTTGTAAATGTTTTGTTTTGTACCAATTCATTTGCTAAGCCAGCTACATATTTGATAGCCTCAACAGTTTGATTCAATTGAGAACCAGTTGCTGCAGATGGATATAAGTAATAGTACTCCCCAGCTTTAGTAGTTCTTTGATTTCCACCATATCTTAAATCAGTTGCTACCGCATCTACGATATAAGCCACATCTCTACTACAAGATGCCTGATTGTATGTATATGCTACATCACTATTATCATCCACAGTCCAAGAAGAACTGATGTAAGCGATAGTTTGATTTTGTAAGAATGTTTTGTTACCTACTAATAAATTGTAAGAGCCAGATACATTTGCTGATGGTGATACTAATGTTTTATTTAATACTACGTTGTTCATCACACCTTTAGCGTAGTTAATACCATCTAAAGTTTGTCCTAATTCTCCTAATGAATCACCATCACCAGCAACAGTTGCCAATGAAGGATATAAGTAGTAGAATTGTCCAGCTACAATACTTCTTTCGTTACCACCATACACTAAATCAGTTCTAATAGCATCTAAGATATACTTAACATCTCTACTACACTTACTTTGGTTGTAAGGGAACATACTCCAAGAAGAACTAATATATGCAATTGTTTCATTTGCAATAAAGTTCTTATTCAATTTGATTAACTCACTTGCTAATACATTTGTTGAGTTAGCTTGTGTGAATGTAGTACCTACAACTAATTTTTGTGCTAAAGAACTTGCGTAATTTACACCATCAACAGTTTGTACTAATTGAGAACCAGTAGCTTGTGAAGGATATAAGAAATAATATCTTCCAGCTTCGTTGCTTCTTTCATTACCACCATATACAATATCAGTTGCTACTGCATCTACGATATAACCAATATCTCTCTTACAAGTTACATCATTATAATTGAACTCATTCCAAGAAGAAGATAAGTAAGCAATTGTTTCGTTTTGTATAAATGGTTTGTTATTCTTTAAGATAGTTGCTGCGTTTGTTTTGTTAGCCGATGCAGTTACAAATGTTGTATTTACTGCAATCTTTTGTGCTAACTTACTTGCGTAGAATAAACCATCTAATGTTTGATTTAATTGTACTCCAGTAGCTTGTGATGCTGATTCAAAGTAGAATTTACCATTTACTATTGAAGCGGATGCTACACCAAATAATACATCTTCCAATGCTCCACTTATAATCAATCCAATATCACGTCTACACTTACTTTCATCGTAAGATGATGTACTCCAAGAAGAAGATAAGTAAGCGATAGTTTCATTCTGAATGAATCCTAAGTTTTCCTTCACTAAATTATAAGCGTAGTAAACATTTGATGCAGTTGAAGGAGTTGAATAGTTAGTTGGAGTACCAGCTACACCCAATCCGTTTGCTACAATGTTTGTTACAATTGAAATAGATGATGAAATCAATGATGCTTCGTTTGAAGTACCAAAAGATGAACTCAAATATTGTGAAGTTGATGTTACCTTAATATTACCATTTGTATTTGATACATAAGTTGGTATTACACCTACACCATTTGTAATAATATTAACAACATTACTAATTGAAGAACTAATTTGAGTTGCTTCAGTTGATGTTGCAGCTGTTGTTGATACAACTGATGTATTTGTTGCTTTAATGTTACCAGCCGTATTCTTAACCATTGTAGGTTGAGCACCCAATCCGTTTTCTATAATATTAGTAACAATTCCAACTGAATTATTTAATTTATAAGTTTCATTCAATGTTGCTCCACTTTGAGAAATGTATTGTGAAGTTGTTGTTACTTTAATTAAGTTATCAGTATTTGCACTTACATAAGGAATTGATGTTATACCATTTGTGATGATGTTTATTACATTAGCAAATGATGAACTTACATTTACGATTTCACTAGCTGATGCCGATACTGATTGTGATACAATTGCTGTACCTGTTGTATTAATTCTACCACTAGCGTTTGTTACTAATGTAGGATATGTTTGATTTTCAATAATATCAGTTACAATATCAAATGATGCCGTTACTTTGTTACCTTCAACATTTGAACCAGACAATGAAGAACTATAAATTCCGTTAGTTGTTGTTGCGTAAGAAGATGAAGCGTTATTAACCAATGTTGGAATAGCACTTAATCCACCACCAATGATATCTTTAACAATACCAAATGATGAACTTACTAAACTTCTTTCGTAAGTTGTATTACCAACAAAAGATGTTGTTATTTGAGTTTCAGTTGAACTATGTATTGGTGTTAATGAAGCAAAGTTACCATTATTTACAGCCAATGCGTAATTTACATTACCATTGTTATTAATGATATCATTTATTAATCTAACAGATGCTGTTATGATTGATGCTTCAATACCACTACCACTTAAAGTAGATGTATATTGAGTAGTATTTGTTACTTTAATACTTTGAGATACATTGTACTCTTTATTAGGTAATGAACCAACTCCGTTTTCAACTACATCAGTCACAATAGCGAATGAAGAACTTACTTTAGATACTTCGGTTGCCGTTGCTGCGTTTGATGATGTATATTGAGTTGTACCAGTTACTTTAATGTTATTAAATGTATTGGATACTATTTGTGGTGTTGGAATTATATCACTCTTAATTACAGATATACTTAATCTCTTAGCGTAATTAATAGCTGCAGTTGTTTCTACTAATTGAACATCCGTTGCTATTGATGGATACTTAAAGTAGAACTCTCCAGCTATTGCTGCTCTTTGATTTCCTTTATATAATAAATCAGTTGCTGCCGCATCTACAATATATCCAACATCACGTCTACATTTAGTTTCATTGTAGTATAAATTAGGATATTTAGCGTTTATAAATGCAATAGTTTCATTTTGTATGAATTCTTTATTTGCTAATAATAAATCATAAGAATATTGAGTATCAGGATGAGGTGTACTGAATGTTACATTTGATGCCAAATTCATTGCCACACCTTTAGCGTAGCCAACACCATCTAATGTTGGTTGTAATTGTGATGTAGTTGCTACCGATGGATATCTATAATAGTAATCCCCAGCTACATAACTTCTTTCATTACCACCATACAATAAATCAGTTGCTACTGCATCTACAATGTAAGCAACATCTCTACTACAACTTGCTTCGGTATAGTTAAAAGATGATGTACTCCAAGAAGAAGATATATAAGCAATTACTTCGTTTTGTATAAATTGTTTATTATTAACTAATGAAGAATAAGATGCAGTTGTTTCTGCTGATGCTGATATATGTGTTAATACCGTATTTCTAACAACCTTTTCAGCCAATCCACTAGCATATCTTATTGCTGTTAGAGTTTGGTCTAATTGTGAAGATGTTGCCGGTGATGGTACTAATGAATAAAACTGTCCATTTAAGAATGAACCAGAGTTTCCACCATATAATAAATCATATGCTGCTCCATTAATAATATATCCTAAATCACGTCTACACTTAACCTCATCATAATAGAATGTACTCCAAGATGAACTCATATATGATATGGTTTCATCTATAATCATTAAGCTATTACTTACTAATAGGCTATAAGCTGATGTTATCTTTGGATTGGTATTTGCAGTTGCCGATGGTGCTACATAAGTTTGAGAACCAGTACCATTTAAGATAATATTAGATACTACCGCAAATGATGATGATACCAACTTAGCTTGTAATCTTTCTGCACCACTACCACTTATTAATTGAGGTGTATCGGTTACTTTAATTCCATTGTATGTATTTGATACTAATGTAGTTGGATAGTTTCCTTTAATAATATCCATTACGATACCAAATCCGTTTGCAATCTTATCAATATCAGATTGAGTACCAGCTAAAGGAGCTTGATATGGAGTACCACCAGTTACATTTATAGAAGATGATGTATTTTCTATAATAGTTGGTATTGAACCAGTTCCATTATTAACAATATCAACAATTGTTTTATATGTAGAATCTACACTACCTAATGTTAATTTAAATGCTTCAAGAGGACTACCATAGCTAACAGGAGTATTTCCAGTTATTTGCTGAGTTGAACTTATATGTAATAATGATGGTATTGAGTTTGGTGTAGCAATAGTTGTATCATCTACAAATGCATAGAATTCAGTTACAGCTAAATAATCTTCAACCGAAACTATTCTAATATATCTTGCATTTATATCAACATCATAGGTTTGAATTGGTTGAGTAAATGTTCCAGTATTAAATACAATTGTCCAATTTGTACCATCTATTGAATATTGTACATTTTTATTTATTGAATATCCAGTTCCATAGTATGCAACAAGTGTTGTATCATAATCTGCACCAATTACAACTTTTTTAACTTTAGCAACACTACCAAAATCCATTTGTATCCATTCTTCTGGATAAATGTAATCAGTACCTGTTTCATAATATTCATCATAGATACCATTTGTCATGCCATCAAAACTTGCTGTTTTTTGAACATCAACACCATCCAAATATACTGAACTTTGTGAGTAAGTTATATTTGGTATTACTAACTCAAATCCATAATCATAATTTCTTGCTAAAGCATCAGGTATACCAGCTTCACCATAGTAGATAATATCTCTTACTAAATTGAATGAAGATGTTACCAAATCAGCGTAAGTATCACCACCATTTATTGATGATGTAGTTGCAGTTAATCCAGTTACTTTGATACCAGCTTCAGTATTTAATACTTTAGTTGGTGAAGATTGAACACCACCACCAATTATATCAGTTACAATTGAAAATGAAGAACTAATCTTACTTATTTCAGTTGTACTAACACTTATAGATGAAGTATATTGATTTGTATTAGTTGCTTTGATATTTGCTGAAGTATTATTTTTAACTTCTGGCTTTATTAATACAATATTTTGTGCAACTTTCTTAGATATAGCTTTAGCGTATTCAATACCAGATACAGTTTCAGAAA
>Ga0209596_1000423_pt1 | contig 39371 bp, 62 predicted proteins | sample M_130807_MF_Meta_FD_187314 | JGI IMG/M metagenome (GOLD analysis project Ga0209596, IMG submission 187314) | Freshwater microbial communities from Lake Montjoie, Canada to study carbon cycling - M_130807_MF_MetaG (SPAdes) (version 2) | ecosystem: Environmental > Aquatic > Freshwater > Lake...
ATTCTTTGTTGTGCTTCAAGTAATCTTGATGGATGAAACATTTTTATATAAATAATATTATTTATATAAAAATGTCTTTAGAATTTATTAATGATTGTTATATTTTATTTATAAATAATACTACATATGAATTACCATTAGGTGTATATCCAGAATTTGGAGGTTTAGATGATAAAGGACAATATTATATATCTTATAAATTTAATAATACTAAAAAAAGAATTTTAGTAAGTGAAAAAGAATATACAGAATTATATAAACAATATATAACATAAAATTATTGTAATGTTTTTTCAAAATCATAATCATTAGAAAAAGAAGGATTTCTTCCAGCTTGTCGAATTAAAAATTTAGAATGCATTTGTATAGGACGAAAATAATAATTTACTACACTTTTTACAATATTTGGATCATATTTTTTACAACTAAATACATCTAAATACATATCATCAGTTTCTTCTACAAAATGGGCTACAATATTTGATGTTTCAATTAATTGAACTAATGTAAATCCAGCTTTATTACCAGAACCAAAATGTTGTATTTGAGGTTTTCCATATGGTACCATTTGAATTTTTTGTACAAGATCATCTGAAAATTGTTTTATAATATTAGATGATCTAATAGATCCTCGCATACATTTTGAAGAATCTAATATTAAATGATATCCCCAAGACATTTATACTATTAAAGAAATATTTTGTTTCTAAATACTTTAATAAATGCTACCAAGTTTTCATGCAGCTACAAGAAGTCCAGAAGATCAAGGTGGAAATGCAGATGGATCAAAACGTAATATGATGGCATCGTTTTATTCTAATAGTCCACAATCATGTGGGAATAGTTCAGCATGGCAAACAGCTACTGAATATGTTGGATTAATTCCTCGTGGTAATTTTGGTAATTCACCAGAAGGTGGTTGTGCTATTGATAAACAATCTGAACTTTTATGGGGTGATCCAGCATCTATCAGATTTAAAGGTCCTAAACAATTATTTCAAAGACCATGGGCAACAACTCCTTTTATGGGAAATGGTGATCCAGATGTCGTACCAGAAGAATCAAAACTTATTTTTGGTCATTCAACTGCAAATCGGAAAAGCATTCAAACAATTTCTGACAAACAGTTTCCGGTATTTGAACCTCTGATTGCAGAGAAAGAATCTGACATCCCTGATCATAACTATTTTGTTGAACCGTTTCTTCGGGGAGGATTTGCTTCTCGTCTTGTTCCAAAGACAAGGATTCGTTTGAATTAAATCCTTTTTGTATACCAGATTCTAATGTTGATAATGTAGTTCTAACATTTGTAAAAAATTCTTGTGTTTGATTTATACGTCTTTTTTTAGGTATATGTTTACAAGTTACATCCATTAAAAAACATAACGCTTCAAATACAGTTTTATGTTTTTCTAATAATTCAATAGATTGTTCTTTTGTTATATTTCCAAGATTCATTAATTGTTCAATATCTTTTTCCATTATTTCTTTCTTTTATTGTAAATAAACAAGATGCGTTTAATTGAAGATTTATGTCCACCTGCATATTTATTTCTTTTATATGTTGTAGTTCATGTAGCTTTAGATATAAATTTAGGATTATATTGGATGGCTGGAATGAAAGTTGTTGCGGGTATTGTACAACTTTTCTTATTAAATGCATTTTGTAAAGTTGATTTAGGAATTATATCTTGGGTAATTATTAGTACACCCTTTTTAATTATGGCATTAGCTACATCTATTGCATTAGGATTACAATTAGATAAAGGTATGTCTTCATTAATGAAAGAACATTTTAGTAGTCCAGAAAAAGATATAAAAGTTGAAACATTAGGTGGTGGTGAACCTCCAGAACCATCAAATGAAATTAAATAAACATTTACACTATGTATACAGTATTAAAAAAAATGTGGTGTTTTAGAAAATGTTTTAGAAAAAAACAAATTCAAATATCTAGTGAAATATATTATAAAGAAGATTGTAAATTAATATGGCAAATAAAAGTTCCTTTAAATAATTTTTTATTAGAAAGAATCTGTTATGAATCTTCAGATATTTTTTTAGAAAAATATAGAATTATTCCTTCTAATGAAATATATACAGAATTATCATATAAAGAAAGTTTAGATATATTGAATGAAAAAATTAAAAAACCATGGATATGGATAGGTTCTTCTAATATAACTATGACAGAAGAACTTGATAAATTTTTAGTTAAAGGTAATTTAATAACTTTAGATATATTATCATTCGTAAATAAAGATATTCAAGAATGGGAATATTTAACAGATGAGTTAGAAATGAAAAAATTTCCATCTGAGGGTATATTAATTAGTGATGATACCAACAAAGAAAGAATTAAAAAAGAAGCTTAAACATTATGTAATAGAAAAGAAGAATTATTTTAATTTAGTTGAAGAATATATACAATTAGAACAAAAATTTGAAGTTGAAACTTTATTTGAAACTTTTTTTTTATATCTTGATTTTATTTATCCTTTTTATATTTTATATAAAATATTTACAAATACATTTTCTTTTTTAGATATGTTATCAATATATAAGTCATATAAAATAATGAATGATTATATTCGATATACAGAATTGAGAAGTGAAATAGAAAGTTGGATATTTATAATTAAATGTTTAGGTGGACCATGGATATCAACAAATGATTCAAAATATCATTCATATGTATATGCTGATGCTATGACAAGACTTATTGAGGTTTCCCAAAAAATTGACTGAATGTTCCTAATAATTCAGAACCTTGTTGTATAGCTGGTTTCATTTCAGCTAAGGTTCCCATTAATTCTTTTTGTAATTCCATTAATTCTTTTGTATCACGACGCATACCACCAATTTGTTCTGGTGATAAATTTCTATATGCATGTAATATTGATGTTCCTAAATCTACATGAGCAGAACTTCCTGTTGATGTAGGTTCTTTTTCTTCTTTTTCTTCTTTTTCTTCTTTATCATCAAAAGTTTCAAATCGATTACTATACATTAATAAACATACTGCTACAATTAATCCAAAAATTACAGATGTCATTCTAGATTTATGTAAATATGTATGTGTTAATAAAGATGTTACTATAAACCACATTAATAAACTGTATGTTTTTTTATAATAAAAATACCAACATATAGATACTCCTAATAATAAAGCAATATCATCTGTCATTTTTATTTATTTACTTAGGAAGTAATCCACGAAATCCTCCAAAATCACCTGGTCCAGCTCCATGATTATTAAATTTTCCAAGAGTTGCTACATCATTAGGACCAGGAAGACGAGTAGATGCTCCTTTATAATTTGCTAGACCAGCTACTCCTTCTCCACCAAATGTTGCTGATACACCTCCATATTTAGTACCACCTCGCATACGTTTATGAGTTTTTTTTCTTCTTTGACGTCTACCACCAGCATAATAAGGAGCTTTTATTTCTTCTCCAGCTGCCCAATTAGGCGCACCAGTAGCTAGACCTCCTTTGAACCCATAATGAGTACCACCACGCATACGTTTAGTTTTCCGACCTCTTACTTTTTTTGTGTTTTTACGAGGCATTTTTTTATTATGTTACATATATTTTAATTAAGACTATAAGAATGGAATTTTTATGTGCATATTTTTTAATTGATATATTTTTAACTGAAAAAAAAGAAGATATAAAAGTACAAATAAATCCTCTTTTTTATTCGAAAGATTTTAAAAACCAACGTCCATCTTTTTCTTCAATATCTAAATCAATTTCATCAGAATCTATAAATTTAGAACGTAAATAATCAGATGTTTTTAAATTTGGTACTAATAAAAAACCTTCTTTATCTTTTACATAATAAACATCTGGAATATTTGATTTTATAACAATTTCTTTTTTATCTGAATAATATCCATAAGAACCTTTTTTTGAATCATAATATTCATATCCTTTTATAGGAAATTCATTACATTCTAAATCATTTTTTAAATATAATTCATCAAATGTTTCAATATGTTTATAAAATGTATTTATTAATCGTGTGAGCCATTTGTATCTTTCTTCGTAGTTTGTGAGTATAAAGATATTGGTAGCAGAATACATAAAAATATCAGAAATAACATATTTATTATATGATACTTTTTCTACTTTTAAAATTGTATCACTAAATAATCTTTCATCTAAACATATTTTTAATTTTTTTGTATCTTTTTGTGTTACCCATAAACATATAGGAATACAATTTTCATATGTTAATAGAATCCAACCTTGAATAGATTTAAATTGTGGAATTTTTTTAAGTCCCTGGGGGACGAGTTTCTTGTATACCAATCGGTAATTCGGGGTCCATCCGTAAAGATGTTGAAACTTGTTGACGTGGTTCATATTCTGGTAACTTTACTTCTTGTATAGGTTGTTCTGTGAAAGCAACCTTTGAAGGTACTTCTCTAACTTCACGATCACGATAAATTATACGAGGTTCGGGTGGATGAATTAATTTAGAAGTAAAATATGTTAAAAGTTGTATTAATATAATTATACCAATCGTTGTTAATGATGTATATAAAATATCTAAAAATTCCATTCTTTTTTATTTAAAGAAAATATATCTTATATACGTATAAACACGCAATAATGGAAGTACTTGAAAAATCTAGATTAACTTTATTAGAAGTTCCGGTTCCAGAATCACCACGTGAAGAAGTTGTACTACCAGAACTTGTACTACCAGAACTTGTACTACCAGAACTTGTACTACCAGAACTTGTACTACCAGAACTTGTACTACCAGAAGTTGTACTACCAGAACTTGTACTACCAGAAGTTGTACTACCAGAACTTGTACTACCAGAAGTTGTAGTAGTCTCTCAATCTATGTGTCTACCGTTATTTTCTTGTTTTTTTAAAAAAGTTTAAACTTCTATAAATTTTTCTTCAAATGTTAAACCTTTTTCTATCCATATTTTTTTTTCATTCGATATAAAAATAAATTCAATAAATTCATAAAATAAAATATTTGAAAAACAAGTTTTTGAAAATATTTCTTCTTCTATAAAATATGTATTTATAGAAGAAAAAGTAAATCGTTGTCGTTTTAAAGTTTCCATATTATAACGCCATCCATCAGAACACCATAATACTAAACATTTTTTTCCTTCTAAATTAGATATACAAGATTCCTTTTTGAATTCCATTAGTAGTAATATTTTCAATAACATTAAATCCTAACATATATTGTAATTCTTTTGATTGTTGTACAATTTCTACAAGATATTCTGTATCATGTAATGAATTATGTAAGTCTTCTTTTTTAGGTGATTTTTTTAAAATATATTCATATAATTCAATTAATTTTGGTGATTTATATCCATAGTAACTAGGTATTTGTAATATATTTTTTGATAATTCCATAGTACAATATAATTTTTTAAAAGAAGGATATTTTCTTTGAAGATCCCACATTTCTGCATTTATAAGAACATTACTATCAAAATTTATATTATGAGAAATTAAACATGACGATTTAGATAAATCATTCCAAAATTTATCTAAAACATCTTTTAAATCAAATCCTTCTTTCATAGCTTTTTCATATGTTATACCATGTATTTTTGTAGATTCTAAAGGTATTTCCCAATTAGGTTTAATTATAAAATATTCTTTTTTTAAAATATTTAATTTTGAATCTACTAAAATCCATGCTATAGATACAAGATGTGGCCAATTATCTTTTAATTTATGTGCTGGTTCTCTACATTTAGGTAAACCAGTTGTTTCTGTATCAAAGAACATTTTATTTATATTATTATACAGATGGCATATAAGCCTTAAATAAAATCACGAAATTATGAGAATGTTTTTTTTGTTTGTTTAATAGCTTCTATCCAATCTGGAATATTTTTTAAATTATCTTGAATTACTGAAATATTTTGTGGAACTGAATAATGTATATCTAATGTTGTAGATTCACAAATAAATAATACAGCAGTAATTAAAAAAGGTAATCTTTTTCTCATATCACCTTTTGACCATCTTAAACAATACATTTTATATAAAGAATCAATATATGGTGTTATTAAAGTAGATTGTGGTGATTCACGTGTTTGTTCAAGAATGATTGACCATAATATCCATATAGGTGATCTTAAAAATTTTTCTTCTACATAATCATTAGATCTATATCCACAAATAAGATATACTTTTTTATCTTCTTTAAATTTTGATGCATATTTTAATATCCATGATATCCAAAATAATGCTTTTATAGAATCACGTGTTTCTGGTCTTAAAGAATAACATAATTCATTTACTGGTATAAATAATTCAATAGGATCTTCTTGTTTCATAATTGAACGTGCATAAATATTTGATGGTGCTTTTAAAGATTCTTGTATAACAATAGGTGTAAAATGATGATTTGGTTTAATTGTAGGTAAAGAAGGTAATTTTGCTTTTCTAGTTAATGCAATACAAGAACCAACTTCACATAATAATTGTCTAGCTTCTGGATTATTACGAATATCTGTCATAGTCATTACAGAATATTGTTGTTCTATTGGAGCAAATCTTTCATACATACGAGTTAAATAAAGAAATACTTGTGGTGCACTACGATTAATATAATGTGCTGAACTTAAAAATAAAGTATTCCAACATGAATGTGTTAAACCAGAACACATTAATTCTAAAATCCAATAACATGTATAATCAGCATGACCTAATTTTATATTTTCATCTAAAACTTTATAAACATGTGTTCGTAAATGTCCAGAAAATGTAAATTTTTGGAAATCTACGACTGTACGTGAATCTTCTATCATTTATCTTCTTCGACGGTGAGTTTTACGCTTATGTGAACGCTTTTTTTTAGTTTTATGACCTCCACCATGATATCCTCCTAATTGATTTCTCATATTTTGTAATAATGTTATAAATTCTGGATCAGAAAGTTCACCTTTCTTATTTTCTTCAATAGCACCTTTAAAAGATTTTTTTAAATCAGAAATTGTTTGTTTATCTGGTTTAGCAGCTTTTTCTTCAGCTAATGAAAATGCTGCATTAGTTAAACGTATTTCTTCTTCTTTTGAAACTTCTTTTGGAACTTCTTGACGACCTTTTTCTGGTGAGTTATAATTTCTTACAAAATTTAAAGACATTTCTTTTATTTTTTACGATGTATTTTACGACGACGAGTTTTTCGAGTTTTACGCCGTCCATTCCCACGCGTTACTGATCTAGCCACTAATTGATTAAATATCTCCTGTGTTGGAAGAGGTCTTAATTTTTTATTTGCTAACCAAAAATCATTATATTTCATATGTTCATTAAATGAATATTTATTTAGATCAAGGTTATATTGCATAGTAGGAGTTCTCCCAGGATGTAAAGGTGGTTTTTCAGCCATTTATATATTTATGTTTAATTTATTTTTTACGATATCTTATTTTACGTGAACGTTTCTTAGTTTTTCTAGTTTTACGTTTACGTCCACTTCCTTCTATCCCTTTCATTCTACTACTATATCTTGACATTCGAACAGGTGTTCTTGATACTACTCCAGTAGGATTTTCAATAGTAAAATTTGTAGATGGAGATGGAGTTCTAGAAGGTGGAAGAGGCGGAGGTGGAGATGGTGGTGGAGGGGGAGGTGGAATATATGGTGGTGGTGGAGGTGAAGGTGGAAGAGGTGGTGGTGGAGGGGAAGGTGGTAAAGGAGGAGTGTAAGGATTTTCTTTTAGTTGTTGTTGTCTTTTTAATGCTTCTTTAAATTCTGAACTTGGTTCTTTTGGAAAACTTGATCTATCCATCTTGTCTCCTCCTTCTTCCCTCTTCCCAAAAAGAAAAGAGAATAATCCACCTCCTTTTTTTTTACCTTTTTTTAAAGTTTTTCTTTTTTTTTTCATCATTTATATTTATTTAGTAAAATAAACGAGATATTGATATTCTTTTGATGCTGGTCTTAAAGATACTTTTTCTTTTAAACGAAATCCAGATGTTTTTGCAATTTCAATTAATCTTTCAACAGATGGCATATTCCATTCTCTTGATTGTTCTCTATATTTTGTTCCAGAAGGATTTTTAGATGGATTAAAATATACGAATGTTTCTTTAAATATTGCATCATCATGATCTTTTTTCTTTTTTAATTCACCTATATATTTAAAATCATTAAAATAAATTTCAGATTTTGTTTGACGTTCAAAAGAATATTTTTGTAATGAAAATCCAGCAAATGGTGATGCTAAATCTAATAAAGGATCATATTTATCTGGATCTACCATATGAACAACAAAATAACTATCTGGTTTTAACCATGCATATGCATTATCAAATATAACTTTTGAATTTGGAAATTCATATATTGCAAATCCTAATAATAAACATGTAGAAAATGATTTTGGTGTAAATATTGAAACTTGTGTTATATCACCTTTTTTAAAGATTGCAGTAGGACAATTTTTTCTTGCTTCTTCTAACATTTCAGAAGATGTATCAACTCCAATATATTCAACACCTAATGCTGTAAAAAAACATGAATTTTGTGATATACCACATGCCATATCAAGAATTTTTAAATCTGTTATAGGTTGATTAGATAATGCTATATCTTGTATAGAAACTCTTTCAAAACCTAATTTATCTTCAGATGAATGCCAAAGAGGTTTATATATTCCAGCATATAAAGCATCATATATTTTATCAACAATTGTAGTTTCATCTTCAAAATGTTCTTGACTACTTGACCATAAACATATTGAATAAAATAAAAAGAATAATCCTACAAGAATAAATAAATCTTTAACATCCATTATGATTCTATAGTAAAATATTTTAAAAGTTTAGGATATTTGATGTATAATTGATAGACAATAAATAAAGATAATATAATTGTAAGTCCTAATTCTAACCAATAATACCATGAATTTGAATTCATAGAAAAACTAAATAATCTCCATTCAACATCATTTTCATCTTTTTTTTGTTGTAAATATTTTTGAACAAAATAATAATCTTCTTCTTCAAAAGGTTGTTGATCAGAATGATATTGTTGTGCATCATTTATTGTTTTTAATTTTCGTATAGTTTGTTCAGCTTCTTGTTCAGCTTTTTGTTGTTTATAATTATGTAACCATGTTGGTCCATCTCTTAAAGAAAAATATGCAATTTTTGCTTTTTCAAAACCTACTGGATCAATACCAGCTTTTGAAGATGCTTTCATATAGTCATCTTGTAAATCTTGTAGTTTTTTTTGTCTTTGACATTCTACATCACATGCTTCCATTATTTATAAAATAGATTAAAAAAAAGTATCCTATTAAAAGAAGTATTGATATACTATGTGAAGTTTCACCTAATAAAGAACTTAAAAAAATATAATTTAAAATTATTAATATTAAACATCCAATAGAAATATATAAATAATATAAATTTTTTGTTAATAAAGTATTTCTATTTTGTATTTCTTTTAATTCATCTGTATTTAATTTTTTAGGTGTTTCATTTAATAATAATTTACGTATTTCTTCAATTTGTTTATAAAACATTTGTATATATGTTGAATTCATATAATCAATTTCTGTTTTTTTTACTATAGTATCTCTTTCTAAATTTAAGGTTTGTATTTGATCTATTGGTGGAATATCTGATTTTGTATATATATTACCTAAATCACCAGATTTATTTGATGTTAACCATATAGTATTTGATGGTGTTATACTTATATTTGTAGGTTCATCAGCTTGAATATTTGTACATGATTGTCCTATACATTTTTCTATATCTGTTGATGTCATACCATATAAATTTGGATCTTTTGTACCTATTAATCCAGTTAACATACCTTTAAATTGTGGTAATAAAGACCAACCAGATTTTAATGTTTCATCTGTTTTCCATGCTTTTCCAGTAGAATCTATACCATATAAAGCATTTAATGATGATGAAGTAATTTGTGTATTTGATGTATCTGGAACTAACATCCAATTTCCAGTCGTTCCAGGTTTTGGTAATTTCCATTTTTGTGTACCTTGACCCCATATATAAGAACTTGTTACATAAATATTTTTTAATGTATCTTCTTCTTTAAAAGGTATAGTAATCCATTCAGTATTATTATAAATTTTTAAGAATGTACCATTAGAAGTATATAAAACATATAAAAAATCATCAGCTGCTATATCAAGAATAGTACCATCAAAGTCTTGTGAAACCCAATTTCCTTTACATGGTAAAGCACATTTAAATAATTTATTTTGACCTATACCCCATGCATATCCAGCTGTTGTTTCTATAATTTTAGAAAGATTACCTGGTATATTTGTCCAATCATCTTGTGAATTTAATAATTCATTCATTTGATCAGTTAATGTAGAATATTCCATTTTTCCTTATCTTTTATAAACTATTTTTTAAATTTATTATTACGTAGCAAAACTACCGCCACCACCACCACCGCCACCACCACCACCACCACCACTACCATCATCAGCACTAATACTCAAAGAAGAAGCACCTGGATTCAAAAAAGACTCTAAAACTCTACCAAATCCTCTTGCTTTATAATCAGCATTAACTTTATCATTAATAAATTCTTTAGTTGCTACATTAGAAACATATGTAACAGCTAAACGTACTTTTTTAAAACGTAAAATTTGTGAATAATCCATAGATGTTCCAAATTTTCCATTCGAATTTACATTGGGCATTTTATTTCTTCTCTACTAAAAAAAATAAGTAGAATGGATATTAAAACTTTTTATAATCAAAGACAAACTAATTTACAAGAATTTCATAATGAATATAATGAATTAAAAATACAATATAGAAATTCATTACAACAATATTTAGAAGATTCTTCAAAATTACAATCTGTTCTTGATGTAAATAAACAATTAAATGATTTAATAACAGAATTTATAGGAAAATCTGGATCACAATTTGATGAACAAACAATTAATGATTTAACGAATGATATTCTTTTATATCAACAACAATATAAAGAATTAAAAAATTCAAAAAATTCTAATGAAAAAGCACAACAAATTTTAAATTCTGAAACAATAACTTTAAATGATTTAAAATATAAATATAATATATTTTTAAGTATTTTTATACTTTGTATAATAATTATTATATATTATATATTTATAACACCCAAACAATCAATCCTAGTATCCCTAAAATCCCAACCCTTACCCATGATGTAGGTTGAGATGATGGTGGTGGCTGTGTGATATAAAAATGTTCGATAGGTTCTTCAATAGATGTTGTATTTGTATCTTGTAAAGATTCATAAGCTTTTTCATATAAATCTTTATATTTTTGTTGACCAGTTAATTTATATTGAATATAATTTCGTTTATATTCTTTTTCCATATTTATATTTATGTATCTAAAACATTACTAACACAACATCTATAATATTTTGATAAACCAGCTGATTCAGATAATCTTTGAATTTCTATAATATCATCTGGTCTAGCACCAAGATATTTTGCCATAGCATCTTGAGAATCTATCCATGGTAATTCACGTTTAAAATTTTGTATACGTAAATTTTTTTGTAATAGATCAACTTCTTCTAAAGATAATATTCTTTGTTGTGGAACTTTTCTATGTTGTGTTATATCATATTGTAAATTTCGTATATCAAATAATTGTATAAGAAAATTTGTTTTAATATTAATATGTTGTCTTATTAAATCAACAATATTTTCAGATGGTGATGTCATCATAATAATTATAAGACCATTCTTAAAATTATTAGTATTACAAAATTCTATATAAGAATCTAAAATTTTATCTGATAATCTACTTTTTTCACTAAATAGAATTAATACACCACCTAAATTATACATTCTTGTATCATCCATAGAATTACCTAATTTTTCAATTTCTTTTACATCTTTTCCTCGTTTATTTAACATTTGTTTTAGAACTTCAAGAGATTTATCTTCCATTTTTTTATTTATTATTTATATTCAATTATATTTAATTCCGTTTTATAAATATAAAAAAAAATGAATTTTAATTCACACGAATATAGTTTACTGTTTTTTTTTATAGCTTCTTGTTTGTTTACATATTTTTGTTTATGTCGATTTCATGAAAATTTTGGAAGATTTGAAGATCATACAAATAGAAATAGAACAGATAAATTAGCAAATTCTTCTTTAAATCAACAAACAAATCATGCAATTATTTCAAAAACATTTGATGCTGGTCCTTTACCTGGTACACAATCACCTTTTCAAATTAATATGTGGAAAGCTTATTTTTAAAAAAATGGATTTTTCTCTCTCTCTTCTCTCTTACTGTTTAAAAAAATGAGTTTTCATGTTCGTGTTTTAAGACCTGGACAAAGGATTCTTATTCCTCGCCTTGTTCACGAATACGGTACATTCCCTTTTGTTTGTGCAAACATTACGTGTATAGTAATAGAAGATGACAAAGAAACGTTCTTTACTGGACCGTTTTCTATTCGAGTTTCTGAAAACGAATACTTAAATTTTGATCAAGTTCCTTTAGAATTAAAAGATTTTACACTTTTAGGTTAACTTATTTTTTGTTTAGAGCATTCATAATTTCTCTTAAATTTGTTTCAATTCTTGGACGTTGATCATCTGGGAATGTTTGATCATGTAAAAGTTTAATACAAGCTTGTTTTGCTTCTTGTAAATGTCCAGTATAACATCCAATAATTGTTAATTCATCCCATACTTTCCATTCATAAGAATCAGTTTCAACAAATAAAACTTGTTGGGTTGGTTTTGGTATTTTTGAAGCATATGAAATCATAGCAAATAATTCTTGTGAAAAAAGATTATGTGATCTACAAAATCCAGCAAACCATATAAGTGATTCTGATCTTCCAGGACTACATTCATGTGCTTTCCATGCCCATTCTTTTGATTTTTCCATATCATCATTCGTAGCCATAAATTTAGATAAATTCATAGCACATACACATTGTTCTTCTTTCCATTTTCCCATTTCATAACGTTTTTTATACCATTTAATTGCTGATGGAATATCACCACCATCACGATAAGATTGTGCTAAATAAAAAACATTTCTATCATTCTCTGGATTTTTTTCAACTTCTTTTAAAAGAACTTCTGCATCCTTTAAATATTTATTTGCATCTTTAGAACGATTTCCTATTGTTCTACCAATCATATGAAATTCTGGTGGTAATATACCAAATTTATTATCTTGTTTATCATTAGTTGGATATTCATGCAATACACCTTCATATCTCCATCCATCAGATGCTTTAAAAATTTGTGTTCTTTGATAATCTATATTTCCACGTTTAATAGAAATATTGAATGCATTCAAATTATTTTCTTCTAAAACTTTTTTTAGAAATTCTTTTGAATTTGGAGGATATACAATTAAATCATCAGCATCAATCATTAATATATAATCCATTTTACCATCGCATAATTTCAAAGCTTCAGATCTTGATAAACCAAATCCTTTCCATTCTCGTTCATGTAATTCTCCTTGAATATCATGAATATCAAAAAAATTACGAATAATTTGCATAGTATTATCTGTTGAACCAGTATCAACAATACACCATGTATCAATTAAATGACGAACACATTCTAAAACTTCATGAATAATATGTGATTCATCTTTTACAATCATACATAATCCAAATTTTTTCATTATATTTTGTAATTTAATTATATATTTAATACTAAAATACCTTTTTCTTTTGGTACTGGCAAAGTACCAGTTTTTCTATATTCTAAAACTTCATCCCATGTTTGTTTAAATGATTGAATATGATCAGTTAACCAAGAAGGATCTTTTTCTACTAAAGATGTTCTTGTTTTTTCAACAATCCAAAATATAACATTCCATTCAAATATATTTGTTAATGTTGAATACCATTCATCATATGTTGTACTACAATAAGATACTTGATCTTTTTTTAAAGCAAAACAACCTTTTTTATTTGTAGTTTTTAACCATTCTGCATAAGAAATTTGTTTAAATTTTGTTTCAAGATATACACATTCATTTAAACCAGTACAATGTAATTGCATTTGCATTTGATGAAAATATTCAATAGGTATAGGTGAATTATCATCAAAATTACGAGAGATTGGACATTTTAATTCAAGTAATCTACCATTTCTTTCATCTTTTGTTATAAGTAATCCATCTGGTGATGCACCAAGAAAATCATAGTTTGGATGAATAACACATGATAAATCAATAATTTCATCAATATTTTCTTTTTCTTGATATAGAAATTTTGCAATAGGTTCAAAATATGTTCCCCATAAACATGCTAGTGGACTTGTTTTTTTTTCTATTGTTTGAGTAATTAATTTAGATTCAATCAATTCACGTCGTTGTGAAAATGTTGCTGTACTCATAGCTTTATAACATTCAGATGCTGTTATACGATTGCTTCTTGTAAGAAACCATTCAGCAGTTCTTTGTTCTTGTTTTCCATAATTTTCTATTAATGATTTGATTTGTTCTTCCATTTCAGTTACTTCTTATACATGAAACATAGGTAAATCCATTTTATGTTTTAAAATTTGTATTTGTATAATTAAATATAATGAAAACACAAAGAAAGAAAAAGAAAGATATACAATAAAATTTAAATAAAAAATGTGAAGTTATTCATCTGATTCAATCACGATAGTAATACCTTTTGTTTCTGAATAAATACCTCTTTTTGCTAAATCTGAACTTTCATATGAATCAAATATTTGTTGTAGAAATTCTTCAGATGTAATTTTTTTTGCTTGTAGTTCTTGAAATGTTTTTTCATAATGATTATATAATACAAGGTGTTTTGGAGATAAAGAACCTCCACTAGTTGCATGTAAAACTAATACTTTATGTGTGTCACAACATGATATAAATGGAACTCCATCTTTAGCAATTAATAGTTCGGGTTTACATGTAGTTTCTTTTTTCAAAGGAAAATCGGGATCATAAGGGCTTTTTGCAAAAGAACAAACTTCCATTTTTTTTTAAATAGAAAATATGAATTCTAGTAAAATCCGTTTTCACGTTTAATTTCTTTAAAAGAAAAATGGAAATTAAAAGTCAAGAACAATGGGTATTACATCGTTTAGAAAAATTTTATAGTGATTCTCAAAATTTAAAAAAAGTTTTAGATATTATTAATGGTGAATCAACAATATCATTACGATTAATTGATTGGTTTGTTACAAATTATTCTAAAAAATTTAATACTGCATTTATGATTAAAGAAAAATATATTATTGTATATCCTTCTTATAAAAGTCATTTAAAAGCATATAGTAAAAAAATGTTTGATCCATTTTGTAGATGTAAACGTATTAAATTTGCTGGTATTGAAACAACTGTAGGACAATTAAATTTTTTTGAATGGATTATTACAGATGGTATATTAGATTATATTTATATAAATCGTGAAATAATTCATAAAGATATGGAATTACGATTAAATACAAAAGATATTACAAAAAAACGTCATGAACTTTCAAGTTCTGCATCAAATTTACTTTCTAAACATCATGTAGAATTAAAATTCTCATTTGAATAAATAATGAAGTGTAAAGAAATTCCAAGGAAAGAAACAGAATCTTCCTCTATAACTTCTTATGGATATTTTGATGATGATCTTAAAATTGCACATGCAGCAATAAGAAAAAAACGAGATGGAACTTTTTCATTACATAATGTTTCAATTATTCCAGAATATCGTGGACGTGGTTTATGTACAAAATTTTTAAAATGTGTTCTTAAAGACTATACAGATAAAACTATTTTTTTAAATGTTCTTCAAACAAATGAACCAGCAATAAAATGTTATACTAAATTAGGATTTAAAGAAATAGATAAAGGACGTTCTACGTTATATATGCGCAAAAATTAATTAGTTAAAAAAGTAAAGATGTTTTCATTATTAAAACCATCTTTACTTTATACAGATGTATCACAAGATGTATCAGAAAATGATGAAGATTTTGAATCTACTGAATGGGTATATTCAGAAGTGACTGTTTATAGAGGAGCTTTAAATACAGAATATTTAAAAGAAGGATTAGATGTATATTCTTTATATAATGATAATTCAGAACGTATTGGTTTAGCTGAACATTCATCTGAAAATCATTCTTTATTTAAAGTTTTATGGTTTTCTGATAATCCTTGGAATATGTTATTTCAAGAAGATTGGAAACAAACAGAATCTATATATACATTATTAAGTCCAGAAGCTTATCAAGATTCTATTGATATGAATATACTTGAAAAAGGTTGTCATAGAATTGTATTACCATCTTATATTATGAATGGATTTCCAGATATTTATCAATGTGATTGTAATGTTTCTTTTTTGCCTACTAAATGTAGTTCGACAAAGAAAAAAGTTATTATTACAAATCCTTTATTTATAGATGATTCTTTTATAATGTATATTCCACCTTCTAATTCTAAAATATGGTCTATGCTGGATTTAGAGCAGCGCGTCTCTTCCTCTGGAGAGGAGGTGCACCACCACCAACACTAGGTTCTACATGTTGTTCTTCATCTTTTTGTTCTGGAACTTCAACTTCTTGTTCTTCTTGTTCTTCCTCCTCATGTACTTTAAATACTTTTGCAGCTTCTAGCCTATTAGGAGGGAATACTTGAATCATTCGAATACGCCATGTAACACCAAATGATTGATTAGATACATAGACAGTTCCATTCACTAGCATCATAACAGAGACTCCCTTAGGGAATACTTCTGCCAAGTTTGCTACTGTTACTGGTACTTGTTTAACTTTTTGATCAACAACTTGAAAATCACTTTGTAGCTTTCCATCCCATACGGGTATTTTAGCTTTAAAAGATGGGGGATATTTTCCATTTGGGACCCACACATCTCCTACTTTATCTGATGATAGTTGAATAATACTACGTTCGTCAAAACTATCTGCAATAGATTCTTCTGAACGCTTTTTACCAAATACTTTACTACTATTTTCAAATGCCCACTTTTTTACAGCGGACGAAATTGCTTGTAGAGAATTATACATTTTTCCAATATCATCTGATTGTTCACACACAGATTTACCATCTGGTGGACATCCTTTGAGTGATCCAATAAGAGAATATGTTACCGAATTTGATTGTTCATTTTCTCTTGTTAGTAGACCACCTGGGCATGATAGTTTGGGTAGTTGAAAGGAACATTTTTGTCCGTCATACATAAGTTGTGCTGACATACCTTTACCTTTTTTTAGTTCACCTACACTCAATAGTTTAGAATCTAGCTTTGAAAATTCAAATGTTGCATCTTGCATTTTTAAGTTCTTGTTTTGTTATCTATATTACGCATATGTTTAAATCCGTTTTCATATAATTCTAACATATAATAATAAATGAGTTGTATGTCGGGTATAAAAGAAGGATGTGATAAACGTTGTATATTTAAAAGAAAAATATCATTATTTTTTTGTAAAAAACATTTAAAAAAATCTTATAGAATGGAATTATTACAAAAAATAATTCCTTCTATAATAAAATTTCAATCAATTGTAAAAGGTTATTTATTAAGACGAAAGTTAGAATTACATGGTTTTTTAATTGTAAATAAAAAAATAAAAAAAGAAACGTATCACAATACAGAAGATTTATTTACATGTGAAACATTATGTAAACCATTAGATTGTTTTTTACTTCGTGAAAATAATAAAATTTTTTGGTTTCATATAAAAACTATGATTGAATGGGTAACTAAATTTGATAGAAAACCAACAAATCCGTATACAAGACAACCGTTTACGTTGCGAGATAGTTTACGTATAAAAAGAATAATTTTTCGAAGAGAAAAAGAAGATTTATTTCATGAACCTCAAAAAATTAGACAACTTGGACAGTATTCTTCTTTTTATATTAATATGATTGTTCAATATATTAATGAAACTTTAAGTGATTCATATATAATTGAATCACTAAATTTAATTAACTTACAAAAATATGATATTATTCAAAGATTTGAAAAAATATATGAAAAAATGAAAGAATTTTATACAACTACATGGGGAAAAAATCCATCTTTTTCTTCCTATATAGATTCATTTTATGATGCAATAGAAACTATGAAAAAAACAGAATTAAAAAATGAATTACTATTTTGGAAAGCTTATTTAAATAATTTAGCTATTATTATTTCTATTTTTTCTAAACAAAAAGATAATTATGCATTTTCATTCATTATTGGTAAGCATTTATTGTAAAAGAGATTTAAACAGACGAGTACTATTCAAAGTACAACCGCGTTAGAAATGGCCAAAACTGAATCCAAGCAAGAAACAAACATGGCACCCGTAAAAACTCCAGCATCTAAGAAAACTGCTGCTGCAAGTACTCCTAAACCTTCTGTACAACCCGTTGTAGAAGTTGTAAAAGTTGTTGAACCTCAAGAAACTCTTTCTTCTGAAGCAAGACTTCTTGCACTCCAAGAAACTTTGAAAACTTTGAAAGCTGATTTGGCTAGTCGTCTAACAGCTGTATCTCATGAACTACTTGAAGTATCTAAAAGTGTAAAGCGTGAACAACGTGATTCTAGAAAGCGTAGAAAGGTAGATCCCGCAACTTTGAATCCCGAAGAACTTGCCGCATGGGAACTTCGTAGATCTAAAAATGCATTCTTGAAAATGCGTCCTCTCTCTGATGAACTTTGTACGTTTATGGGACTTCCATCTAAAAGTCAAAAGAGTCAAACTGATGTAACTAAATTTGTAGCACAATACGTAAAGGCACATCAATGTTTTGATCCTTCTTTTAAGCGTAGAATTCTTCCCGATACGAAACTTGCCAAACTTCTACGTGTAAAGGATAAAGATGAAGTTACATATTTGAATCTTCAAAGATATTTGAAAGTTCATTTTCTAAAGGTATAAATTATAAATTTAATAAAGTAGTAAATTAATAAAATAATAAAAAAAATATTAGAGATTTTAAACAAAATTTCTAATATTTTTTCTTTAAAAACGGATTATTATTTTTATTGATTTTGATAATATAAAAAAAAGAGAAAAATGCCCGAAAAACAAGAAAAAAAAGTCCCATGTCTGTATTTCAACTCTGCAGAGGGTTGTACAAAAACAGCAGAATCGTGTTTGTTTCTTCATTCATCTCAGTGCAATCATGTAGGTTGTATTAAGCGTGGAAAAGAATGGACTCATACTGCAGAATCATGTGGTTTTCTTGAAATGAATAAAAAAAAAAATTCTCTTGAAGGTGGTGCAGAAACACCACTCCCAACAACTACAAGTCTTTCAGAAAAAGAAATTCTTTGTCAACAAATTTATGATAAACTTATTAAAAAGATTTCTGGAAAAATTACTGGAATGTTTAAAGATGGCTTAGATACTTCTGATTTACAATCAATTATAGATGAACCAGATATTTCAAAACATGAATGGTTCAACTTAGCTTTGAAAGCATTACTAGAATAAAAAAAACGGAATTTTTTATTTCTTTTTTTTAAAACTTTCTATAAAAAAAAATGTTAAAAATAAAAAGAAGACGTGCACCACTCCCTGAAGAAATTTTAGTGATTGATGAAAAAAACATAGAAATAATTATTAGAGAAATAAAATCTTTTATAATCTGTAAAGATAAACAACATAATTATAACCCAGAAATTGAACTATTTCCATTACAAATTAATTATAAAAATGGTGAAATTCTAACAATAGATTTTGAATCTTTTCAAGAAAGATTAGATATTTGTGGTGAATTTATAAGATATGATATATTTTATTCTTATGAATAATAAAAAACGGATTCTTTTTTGTTAAAATAATATTTGTTACTTCCTATCTCCCTCAGTTTTACTATGAACCCAAATCAGCTTGCTAATTATGTTGCTAACTTAAACCTTGCTCCCCTTCCTTCCTCTCCTCTTCCTACTCCACGCCGCCAAAGCCCTCCTTCTATAAAAAAGGAAAGGAATAAATTAAGAAAAACGTTCAGAGAAGTCGTAACAAAGCTTGTCAATCTTAAAAAAGCATGCGCCCCCCTCTTACCTAGAAGCCCAACTGTAAAGAAAAATCTCTCTTCCGTGTTTAACAACCTTCTGTAAAACACACACACATTTTTGTGTTAAAAATGGATTTTTCTTTCTTTATTATATTAACCATAACCAGAATGCTTCCTTGGCATGAAATTCCAAGACCAAACGCAACACGCGAGTTAACAAATTATGCATTCAATCAAACCTTCATAAAATTATCAGAAGGTCCACATGAAGAATTTGGATTTCTAAAAAGACACCCAAATTCTCCTTTTAAACTTGTTGAACCAAAAAAACCAAAAAAAATAACTTGGAAACTTTAAAAAATTTTCCACAGAATATAAGTTTTTATACTCTGTGGAGGATACATGGAGTGGGATTCGAACCCACGCGGATTTCTCCAACAGATCTTAAGCCTGTCACCTTAACCACTCGGTCACCCATGTTCACTCTTTTAAGTATCGCTTTGTGTAAATTGTTTTATTTCATGATCTGTAATAATAATTTCATTAGGAAGTTCTAAATATAATATTGTACTAAAAAAAGGAGTAATTTTTTTATCTAAAACTAAATATCTCATTTTTGAATTATCATGTAAACTACGAAATAAATTTTTAAATACTTTTTCTTTTGAAAATGTATCTCTAATTTTAATTTTACATTTATTTTCTACCCATGCACACATATTACCAGAACTACACATTTTTTCATCTTTTAATTGTCCACATGGTTTTCTTATTTTTGATAAAAATTCAATAGGTTTATCTGTTTTAAAAAAATATGTTATTTCATTATACCATGAATATAAAAGATGTTCTAATTTTGTAGATTTATTTTCTATTAAAACATTTTTTAATTCTGGATAATCATCTAAATCTTTTGATAATTGAAATAATAAAAAATCATGTATTTCTGCATTATAAGAAATACGTTTATATAATTCTAAATCTTCTTTTGATGGTTCATCAAATAATAAATTAGATTCTGTTGTTTTTTGTAATGTTTCAAAAATTTGACTTTCTGATTCTTTTTTTTCAGATTTAAAAGGTTTTATAGGTATACGAAATCCACTTTTTGTTAAAATTTCTATAACATAACCATTATTATTTTGTATATCAGATTCCCATTCATAAAATTCTTCTCCTTTTATAAAATTACGGACATATTCATAGGATGGTAATTCTTTTATTTCATGATATCCAGATAATACTTCTTGTTTTAATTTTGGTATTGATGTATTTTCAAATGGTAATATAATTTTTTTTGGAACATAAAAAGCTTGTGCTCTACCATAAGGATCTAATATAATAAAAAATGTATCTATACTTCTTTTTTTTAATAATAATACAGCATTATTAAATGAAGGTGATTTTATTTTACATGCAGATAATCTTAATTTAATTAATTCTTCTCTTGTTTTTTCTGTGAATGGTTCATCCCATACATTTGCTTGATATTCAAATTTCTTTTTATTACGAAATACATGACATAATACATCTAATTGATTTCCAGATTTTATAACAACAATACCTTTATATTTTTTTAAAGAAATTTTAGGTGTATCAAATGTACAACTTATACTTCTTGTTACTAAATCAATTTTAAATAAATCAATATTTAATAATAATGCACAATATTCTAATTCGTACATTTGATTTAATATACCAGTCTCATAATGTTCTGATATACTTGAAATTATTTCAGATATAACTTTTTTATTAGTTTTATCGAATGGTTTCATAATTAATTTTTCTTCAATTTCTTTTGAATATTTTGTAGATCTTTCTCTCCATATTGATAAAAAAGAACATTTTATTATTGTTTCAATAAAAAATCTAGGTGATTGAATACTTATATTTTTTCCTAATAAAGAAGGTAAATCTTTTGAAGGTCTTTGTATTCCAACTCTAAAATATCCAGACATACCAGATTGCATACGATTTAATCCTTTTTTAAATATTTTATATGTTTCATTAATAAAAATAGAAAATAAAATATCTTGTGGAATATAAGCTAAACGAAATGATAAAATATTAATTTTATCTTCATTCATAATAAAAAATATATTTTCTTCTGTTTCTAATTTTTTTGTTGATTGATTTGGTGTACTATAACAACATGGTAAATTTTTTTGATTAATTGGTGATATATTTGAAGAAAATTTTGGATAAATTTTTTTAGAATCACGTTTTAATACTGAATATTCAATATAATCTAATTTATCATCAATATTTCTTAATTTCCCTTTACATTTTGGACATCTGAGTGTTTCTTCTATTGTAATTAATTGTGATTCTTTTAAAGGTATTTCATCTGTCATACACCAATATTCTGGACATATAATTAATCCATCTGGATTTTCAATTTTAATTTTTTCTTCTTCTGGATATTTTTGAGGATCATATGGTGTTCCAGATATATCTTCTAATTCTTTATCAGATAATATAATAGGTTGATATTTTCTATCACATTTAGATGGGAATTTTGCAGATGGATGAAATGTTTCTTCATCAAATTGTTGTAATCGATTTAAATAATATCCGTATCCACTCATAATTTTTTTTTCTTTTGTTTCTTTTATTTCTATTTGAGGTTCTTCTTCTAAATAATCAAATAAATCTGCTATTTCAATATCTTTTGTTTCTGTTTTTATAGCTGTTTCATAAATTTCTAAACGTTTTGGACAAATTTTATCTAAATATTTTGATTCTGGATTTGAAAGTATATATCGTAATATATTCGAATATTTTAAAAATCTATCTATATCATTAATATATTCAACCAAAATACTTTTTTCTTTTATTTGTAAAATTGGAAATTTACGATATTCTTTATTTAATAATGTAGGTTCTTCTTCTAATCTTTTTTTTATAGAATCTAAAATATCTTTTGCTTCATAATAAGAAACTTTCAATTCTTTTTCTAAATCTTCATATTTTAAATTTGAATTTTCTTTTAATAAACTAAATACTTTCAAATCTCTTGCATTAATTTCATCATAAGAATGATCAGATCTTAAAAATCGAAATATAGTTTTATTTGTTTTAGATTCTGAAAAAATACCAGATAAACAATTTATTCTTGAATTATCAAATGTTATTAAACTTTCATTATAAAATGATTCAAATTTAATTTCTTGTAAATCAAATCTACATTCTGCATAATCAGTTTCTTTAATGAATGGTATTATTGCATCAAATGTTTTAAACCATTCAAAAATATTTTTTTTTAATTCATTAATTGTTTTTGTATTTGTATTATCACGATAACATGCAAAAATTATATCTGTTGAACTTATTGTTACTCGATCAAAATTTTCACGTGATTCACCTCGATATAAAATTAATATATCTTCATCACGTCTTGTTTTAGATTGTGTAAACCAACGTTTCCACATAGAAATATCTAAATATGGTTTTGTTTCATTCACAGATTTAAAAAATTTATGTCTAGATATTTGATTTCTTGATGCCCATAAAGTTATACAAGGTATATTTATTGATAAAGTTAAACCATAAAAAATTTGTTCAAATCTTTGTCGAATAATATCACCAAAAAATGTATCAATAAAAGGAATTCTCCATACAGTTTTTAATATTTTTGTAGTTAAAGGTACTGGTGGTTCTAATGTAAATAAATCTTTTAAATGTTTATGATTTTCTTCTAATACTTTAATTTCATTTGAACTTAAATAAGAAGGTGTATCTTTTGTAAGATATGGAAAATAAGGTCCTTCAAATGTTTCATATTCTTTTACAATAAAATGTTTGATTGGTATATTTAAATATAAAGTTAAAAATAATGTTTGTAATTCTGGTATAGGATATTGTGCAGATGGAATTTTTAATGATATATCTGAAAATTCTTTGATAGGTAAACAATAAGATATTAAAGAATCTACACCAAAAATTCTATATTCTAAAAAATTTTCTTTTAAATCACGTAATTTTGATGGCATTATCATCCATTCTTCTTTTGTTAATTCTTGATATGTTTCATTCAAAAAAGGAAATCTTAAATCATGTATATATGTTTCAAATGTTTCTTTTAATAATTTTTCACCATTTAATGATATTCGATTAAATAAACGTTCCCAATTTCTTGGATCTTGTTTATAATATTTTGATGGTAATTCTAATCCAATTAATATAAATAATTTATCTGGATGTATATCAATAGATTTTGATATTTGTTTTCTTATAACATCAATTGTATCATCATTAAAAAATTCTACTGGATATTCTTTTTCTTTAAATAAAATTTTTGTTTTTATCATCTTACTTTAATTTGTTAATAAAAAAAATGGATTTCTTTTTTTTTAAAAACTTTCTTTATAAAAACAATAATGAATGCACCTCAGTTTTCTTCAACCTATATTGGAGCAAAAGCACCAACTCTTTATAAACCAAGAATTAGGAGGCAAAAGGAAAATTCGTTTCCTTTCTCCCCCGAACCTCTAGAAGTAATCCTTTCTTTTGAGTCTCTTCCTTCTTCTCCAGATACTTCTATGTTTTATAGAAACCCAATAGGATATTCAATTTTACCACTAAATAGTCCTACAAAAGGAAAAATATTTTAAAAAACGGAAGTCATATCTTATTAATTTTTTATTTTTTTAAAAAAATGTCACATATAACAAAAGAATATTTATGTAATTTACAAAAAGAATATAAAACAAATCCACAAAAATTTCTTATTGAACGTTATAAAAATATGATATTAGAATGTGCAAAAAGAGGTGGACATAAATTTGATATTATTGATATTCATGAAACAAATATACAGAATGTAATAGAAAAACTTCAAGAGATATTTATTGATATATCTTTTGAAATTGTAGAATATTCAAATCCTATAATGGTAACTCCTCAAAAAATGATACATATTACATGGTAAAACAAAACTTATAGAGGACTATCTGTTATTGTCATACCACAATATTGTACTGGATTTTTTGCATAATTTTCTTGTTTATATATACCTATTTGTATACATTCATGTAATAATTTACGAAAATTTGTCCAAAATTCTGGTGTATGTCCTATTGATGATGTCATTAAATGAGCCATTTCATGTATTAAAACAAACATAATAATATTTAAATCTACTAATGGAAAAGGTGGTGTTGTTTTATCACGTAAACAAACAACAATTTTTTGTCCTTTGTTTTCTGAATAAGATGTTGAATTAGCATTCAAATCATTCTCTTCTAAAACATCAGAATTAAATTTTTCAACAAGACGTTTATATGGTTCTTCATGATATTGTTTTACATGTTCTACAATTTTTTCTAATCTTTTTCTAATTTCTGACATACGTTCAGCTGCTTCATTTTTATCTGGTAAATTTTGAACTTTATATTTTTTACCATCTGATGCTTGAACTTCTATATTATTTTGTGGACCACTCGTATACATTAATGCCAATACTGTTCCTCCAAGAAGTAAAGGTATCATTTTTATTAAAAACGGATTCTTTTATTTACAGGAAATGGATATTAGATTTAAAACAATGTCTGAATAGTCAGAATTGTAATCTCCCTCTCTCCCCTCTCTCCCCTCTCTCCCCCTCCTCTCTCTCCCCCCTCCTTAGCGCCTCTCTCTCTCTCTCTGCGCTTACAGCATATCCGGTTATGCTGGGCTTACTAGTTCGAATAGTAAGTTTTTTCACTTAGCTTTCAAGCCAGTTCTATAAGGATTTGGTTCAATAGTACTATTTAAGAAAGGACCAACAGAACCTACTGGGTTAGGAGGTTCTTCACGAATATCCCAAGCTGGATTTCTATTTGTTTGTGATACACCAGCTACTGCTGTATTCGTGTGATAACCAGCTTGTAAGAAATTTTGTCCTTTCAAATCTTCAGATGCACCAGGGGTTAAAGATCCTAATGATACACCGGGTTCACCACCTGGTAATAATTCTGCTGGTTTTAATACACTTTCAGAATATTTAGATTGTCCAGTTGTTGTACGATGTTGAAGAGTTTCTGTAGGTTGAGCATTTCCACCAACAGAATTTGTACTACTCGTAAAAGGACCTTGTTCACTTAATGGTGATACTGTACCAGTAGATCCTTCTAATTTATCCATCATAGACGAGGTTGCCATACTTTTTGATCCACCATAAGAATTCATTAAATATAATAAAACAAGAGCACCAGCAATCCATGGACCATATTTAGAAAGTGTGTGATTTAATGCCATTTGTTTTATCTTGAAACAAAGACAAAAAAAACATAATGAAAAAATCTATTTTAAATTTTTTAAATTCACCAGATATTCAATTATTTTTTGAAAATAATATATTACGACCTCTTCTTGAAAAAGTTTTTAATTATTTATATCCTTATTTAATTGGTATAGCATGCTTATGGATTATAATGTTTTTATGTACTGTTATGATTCTTGTACTATTAATGAGGACTGGTATATAATCTTTAATTATTTTTAAAAATATAAGAGAATGATATCTTTTTTATTATTTTGTTTATTTACTTTAACATCTTTAGTAACAACATCTTATTATATAGGAGAATCTTTCAAAAAAAATTTAAAAAAAGATTGGTCTCAATATAGATGTAATCCTCTTTATATGCCACTTGCTGGTTATGTTGGTGAAAATGTTTCAACAAATTTTTTAAATTGTGTAACAAAATCATTCTCTGATTATGCTGGATTAACTATGGATGGTATGAATTCACAAATGGGTATTGTAGGTGATACATTAAGTTCTTTAAATGAATCTGTGAATGATATGCGTGGAATGATGGGTTCAACTCGTGGTAGTTTTATGATGGTATTTCAATCTGTATTTGGTAAATTAAGTAATTTAATGGCTTCTATGCAATATTTAATGATTCGTATACAAACTTTAATTGGTAGAATTGTTGGTGTATTTGCTACTATAATTTATTCTTCTTATGGTATACTTCAAACTGGTGAAGCTGCATGGAATAATGATGTTATACAAACAATTCGTAAATTATAATAAGAAAGAATGTATTTATTTATTTTTTTTACTATAGTATCTTGTTTCTTTTTTTTATATTTTTTAATGCTTTTACATATTCAAAGTATACGTTCACGTTGGAATGAAGAACGTTGTAATCCTCTTTATATGCCATTTGTTTCTTTTATAGATAATTCTATAGATACAGAAAGAAATTTTTATAGTTGTTTAGGAGTTATAAGTAAAAATGTTGTTTCTCTAATGACAGATAGTTTAGGTTCACAATTTTCTATTATAGGTGAAATATTAGAATCATTAAGTAATCCAATAAATGCTTTTCGTGAAATATCTACTATGATGCGTAAAACAGTATTAAGTTTTGTTACATCAATATTAGGAAAAGCTTCTGTACCATTAAGTTCTTTTGTATATATTTTAAATAAAGTTCAAGATTTATTACGTCGTATGGTAGGAGAAGGTTATATAGCTGCATTATTTGGTATAACTATGGTTTCTTTTATAGAAGCATTCGTATCATTAATTGTTAATATTATTAAAGGATTTGTATATGCTATGTTAATTATATCAGTAATATTAATGTTATTTCAACCAGAAATATTAGCTATTGTATTAAGTTTAGCTTCTGCATTAGCAGCTGTTGGTATATAAAATTTCTTCCTCTTCTCTAATATAAAAATGCATATGAGTAAAACTAATTTTACTTTACTTTTATTTGTAGGAGCTCTTTTATTAGGTTATTTTCAATTAAAAAATGAAGGGTATATGAATTTACCACCAGGAGCCGAATTGAATGCTCCACCTATGGGTCCTTATGATTCATCAAAAGATGGTTGGATGTCTAGTGAACATATGCCAGTAGGTTCTACACCACAAAATAAACCTATGGAAGATCCTCTTATGTTTTTAGGACATAATGAAGTAAAAACATCTTGTTGTCCATCATCTTTTTCTGGTGATCAAGGATGTGTATGTTTAACATCACAAGATAAAAAATTACTTTCTTCACGTGGAAGAAATAAATAGATTTTAATAATCTTATTGTAATATAAAAAAAATGGATGCTAAAAAGAAATTTAAAGAATTACAAAGTCGTTTAAAAAAAGATTTTCCTAGTGAAACATTTATATTTGAAGAATCACAAATTAAAGAATTTGAAACTTTTATTACACCTTCTATTTTAAAAATTATACAACGAGATGAAACATTATTTAAGCAACCGTTCACTCTTTTTCAAAGAGATATATCTCCATTTCTTTCATCAAATTATTGGGATCTTTTACAAGCATGTACATTTTCTTCTTTTTTGAGTGGTGATATTAAAGAAAAAGTATTTAAATTACTTGAAAATTTTAAAGGTTTATGGGAAGATAGTTCAACAGAAATTGAAAAAATTTTAGGAACAGAAGAATCAAGAACAAAAGTTTCAGAAATTCTTGAATTTATTATGACAACAAAACTTGCAAAAATTGTAATTTCATTAGTTGAAACTATAAATATATCTGAATTAGGTCTTGATTTTGAAAATCCACAAGAAGTTTTAAAATCATTTCAAGATCCATCAAATAAAATTATGGAAACTGTAAGTAAAAAAATTAAAAATGAATTAGAATTACGATTAAAACGTGGTGATTTTACAAAAGAACAACTTGTACAAGATATTGAAAGAATTAAAGTAAAAGTTCAATTAGCATTTGGTAGTTTTTTTAATGAAATGCTTGGTATTGAAAGTCGTAAAGGAAATGTATCATCACAACAAATATTAGGTAATTCACCAGAAGCTCGTCGAGCAAGAATGATTGCTCGATTACAACGTAAACTTGAAGAAAGGAAAACCTCACAATAAAAACAAAGAAATGGAACCGTTTTGGTTGAATGATCCTACAATTTTATTTTCAAAAGATACATGGTATAAATTTGTTCCTATGGGTTGTATGGATATACCAACGGCATTAAATTCTATTGTTCGTTTTACAATTTATTTTTCAATTTTATTATATTCTTATGATCAAAGATATTTAGTTAGTATACCCGTTGTTTTAATTATAACAATTATAGCTTATAAAATATTTCCTAATGTTCGAAATTTAGAAGCATTTAAAACTGTTGTAAATATATTTGAAAAATATACTATGCCAACATTTAAAAATCCATTTATGAATCCTTTATTAACAGAAATTCAAGATAATCCAAATAGAAAAGATGCAGCACCTATAACATCAAAGAAAGTAAAACGTGAAATTGAAAAAGCTTTTCAACATACTTCTGATATTTATATGGATACGAGTGATCGTTTTGATTTAGCTTTATCTATGAGAAATTTTCATACATTACAATCAGCTTTAATACCTAATGATCAAGATGGATTTCTTAAATTTTTATTAAAAGGACAAGATGAACCAGATCATTCAAGTGTGTTTCCATCAAGAAATGCAAAAGAAAAATCTGAAACATATGTTGTAGCTTTAGGTTCTGCGGAATCTGCGGGTCTTCCGAATACGATTACGAAACCTACGGGAACGTCTCCTTCTACCACCAAAAAACTTTCCTAATTCTAATTCTTTTTCTAATTGTTGTAATGTATCTTTTGAACCTTTAACTTTTTTTTTCTTACCATCTTTATTAATTTTTAGAAATTGTGGATATCCTTCAATTTCTAATTTTTCTTTTTTTTCTGGTGTTATATCTTGACTTTCAACTTCTACAAATTCAATTTCTTTATGTTTATCTTTTAATTCATTCCATAAAGGAGTTGTTTTTTCACAATATGGACATCCTATCATAAAAAAATAAATAATAATATTACGTTTTTTTAATAAAGAATCTAAACTCATTATTATTTTTTTTATAAGATTAAAAAATAAAGAATGTACAAATATGGAGGAACTAAACGTCGCAGAAATCATAGACGTCACGGTGGAGTAATTATTACTACGAAGGGGGAAAAACCGAAAGAAGTTGGGTGGAATAGGAAGGATGGAGAAGGGCAAATGTCTACGGCAGAACAAGATGAACATGTAAGTAAATTATCAAAAAAAAAAATTGAAGAAGAACTTGCAAGATTAAGTGCCTCAGAAGAAGGGAAAGGATTACCTTTTAAAGAAGTTTTAGGAATAGGAACGGGAACTAGAACAACTTCTCCGTCAGCAGATCAAAGAGTAATAACAGAACGTGCTAGACGTAATTCTGAAAGAAAGGAAGGCGAAGTTAAAAAGGAAGGAGCAGCACGTCGTCATACACGCAAACATAAAAAACGTGCACGAAAAACTAGACATAGAAGATAAATGGAAAAAAGTTGGGATGGATATATTACTGCATTATCAAAACAAACAATACCATCATCAAATATAGATACTACTGTATTTTCTTCTGGATTTCAAGAATATAAAGTTTTAGAAAAAAATTTAGAAACACAAAAAAAATATGATGCTATGTTTAAAGAATGGGAAGGTGTTGAAGCTTCAAATAAAGCAATACCTTTATATAGAACTGAATTTATGCCTTTTAATTAAAAAAAAATGGATTTCTTTTTTTTCTTTTTTTATAACTATTTAAAAAAAAGGAAATGGGAAAAGATAGAAATAATGCTCGTAAACTAAAAATTAAATCACGTGCAAAAGATAGAGCATATGATAATAATTCAGAAAATTTAGAAATAATTATAAAAGAATTAGAAAGTGAAAAAAGAATAATTAAAACAAAAGATGATTATAATAAACAAGTTGTTATAGGTAGAATACAATTAGCTCATGGTAATCAATTTCAAACTGAATTATTTGATACTACTAAAATTCAAGTTGTAACACCAGGAAATCGTGCATTACATGATATGATTAAACAAATGAATGATACAGTACCACCAGATTGTTGTAAAGAACAACAACTTTTAATTCTTATACGATTACCCGATATGAATCAATCTGTAATATCTAGTAAAAGTGGACAAACATTAGCATTAATTACAGATGATGATATACAAATAACAAATGAAAGAATAGAACGTTTAAAAAATGCAGGTATATTCTTTCCAGATAAAGAAGAAACTGAAATTATATTTGAAGATGAACAAGAAATTGAATTAGGTGTATTGTAATAAACTATTTACAATAGAATACCATTGATGTACTTGATATTCTTTATGATAATAAAATAATTCATTATAATATTTTTGATTGAATGATAATGATTTAATTTGACATAATAATTCTACAATACTATCTAATTCAGATTTTAATACTCTAAAAATTACAATAGGATCACTATATACTTTATCATATTTTGATGATTCAAATAAACATGTATCACCAACTAATCGTCTTCTATAATTTGTATGATGTTCATTCAAAATTCGTTTATATTCTTTTATATAAATCTTTTTTATATATGTATCAATATGTTCACATGTATTTATTAAACTTAATAATTCATTTAAAGTAAAATACTGAAATGTTAAAAAATTACCATCTTTATCTAATAATGGAAATGTATGTTTCATATTTGTCACACAAGACGCTTCTCCTTGTGACATATCAAACATAATATTCCTTTTAAAATATTGTTTTGATTCTCCTTCATATAATGAATATAATTGCATTTTTATACTTTCTAAATATCCTCCCGTATACAATTGAACAATTAATTTATTCTGTTGTTCTATTGTTATATCACATAATTGTTTAAAAAAAAGAAAATCCCTTTCTGTCCATATTTCTTCATGTAATATAAGAAATTCATTTATACCATCTGGTGTTCTCCATATCCAAAAAGAAGGATGTTCTATAAAAATATATCCATGATTACTAAAATATTCCATTAAAAAATTAAAATTATTTTTAAAAACTGGATCATAATGTATTGCACGAAAATTATTATACTTTTTTAAAAAACATGGATATACTTGATCAGATTCTTCTGTAATTTCATTAAAATTATAATAACGAAAAGAACTTCCTATACCTAAATAAGTAAGACTTTTTCTATATTGTTTTATATATGTGAATAAGTCCATTTATCTTCTTTCTTCTCCAATAAGTAAATGATATATTTAATGTTAGGAATATTAGCTTTTATTTTTTTATTTTTTTGTTCTTCTTATGAACATATGACATCTAATGATTTGAGAGGACCAACAATACCAAAAGAAGAAAAAAAAGAAGAAAAAGAAGAACCTTTACCAGAAAATCAAGGTGGAAAAAATGGTAGTTCTTATCCAAAAATTTATGGTCCAGAACTTTTATTAAAACCAGGTCATAATCCAAATTCTAGTTCTACTTCTAGTTCTACTTATGATTTTATTCCAGCTCCAGATTTTCCTAAAGGTCCAGAAGTTCCATCACCTTTTTTAACTGATTTTTCTAAAATAATGAAATAAATTTAAATAAGAATTAGGTATAAAAAGAAAAAATGTTTGGATTAAGAAATTATGGTGGATCTTGTTGGTTAAATTCATGTTTACAAAGTTTATTTCGTATTCCAGAAATTAAAGAACGTTATTCAAAAGAAGTAGAAAGTTTAAATTCTGTTGATGCTTCTTTACGAAAAATTTGGCAAACAAAAGGTCAACAAGGTTTACAAGAACTTTTTATAGCTATTCAAGAAAATAAAGATATAGCTTATGAAATGTTAGCTGGAAAATCAGTTGGTGATGCTAATGAAGCATTCATTTATTTTTGTGATAAACTTTCTTTTTTAGATGAATTATGTAGATATAAAATTGTTGAAGAAGTTAAATGTTCTTGTGGATTTAATAAACAAACAGAAGATTCACAAATACAATTTCAATTATATTCAGAAATTCCAAATTTAGAATTAACCAAATGTATTTTTAATAAAGTTTCTCCATCAAAATTAGAAGATTGGAAATGTGATGGATGTTCTGAAAAAAATAAAGCTACACAATCTTTAACTATGAAAACATTCCCTTCTATATTTGTATTTAAAATTAGTTTAGGGACAATAAATTTTCCACAACAATTAATTATTAATTCTAATAAATATCAATTACTTAGTACATCTTTATTTAATGGTGGACATTGGTGGTCTTATGGTAAAGAACTTGGACAATCGTGGATTATTTATGATGATACAAGAGTTCAACAACTTCGTTTAAATCAATCGCCATCTTTTCAACAAACAAAAATGCTTATTTATTATCGAATAAATTAAATAAATGGATCAACCTATTACATTAACATGGATTGCTGTTAGTTTAACAACATTAGCAATTGTTGTTCTAATAATTTTTGGTGGTTATGCATTTTCTGTTGTATTAGGAATTATTGTTATGGTAAGTATTTTATTATATTTTTTTGGATATTTTTCATTAACAGTAGGTTCTTCTGGTATAGATGTAGATTTTCATGAAAATTCACCATCTGGAAATCAAACGAGAACAACAGAAATAAATATTAAAGAAGTATTTCATATATCAGATCAAAAATATTCTTATAATGAAGCATCTGCTGTATGTGCAGCAAAAGGAGCAGAATTAGCAACATTTGATCAATTACAAGAAGCATTTAGTTTAGGTGCAGAATGGTGTTCTTATGGTTGGTCAGCTGGTGGTATGGCATTATTTCCTACACAAGAATCTACATGGTTAACATTACAACAAGAATATCAAGAACAAAAACGTATAGCTTGTGGTCGTCCTGGTGTAAACGGTGGTTATTTTGATCCAACTTTAAAATTTGGTGTAAATTGTTATGGTATTAAACCAGAAAATCATGGTATGAAATTTCCTCAAGCTTTACCTACACAAGATCCTAATTTTGATAGTTTAGTAGATAAATTTAAACGTTTACCTATGAATTTAGCTGGATTTAATCGTAATGTATGGTCAGAAAAAAAATTGTTATAAAATAAATGTATAGTTTAGAAACTCCAATTAAACGAAAAGTATTTGAAATTAAAGAAGAACCTAAACAAATTATTGAACCAAGAGGTGCAAATTCAGAACAATCACATCGAATATGGACATGGTTATTTCATAAACCACAACAATATTCAGAAACACCAAGAGGTGAACAAACAAGAAATTGTAGAAATAAAATTAAAAACTAAAATATAAAATGGCACCATTAGCATTAATATTTTCATTATTAGCTATTGGTTATGTTCTTTCGAAAGATATGGATCATTTTAAAAATTCTCAAGCAAGACCTCTTGATGATCATACAGATGATGTTGTTCATTCTCAATTAAAAGGTCATTCTAATCAAGTACCTTTTTTTGGTTCACGTCTAACTCAATCTATGTATTCTGGTACAACCGATCATATTTTAGATACATTTACTGGTGCTGGAAAAGAATATTCTCAAAAACGTGAAACGATGTCATTTTACGATACAAAACCAGGTGTAGGAAATCCATTTGGTAAACAAGTAGAAACTGATTTTGAACAATCACGTATGGTTACTGGTATGCAAGTTAGAAATGTATTTCCTATTGAAAGAACTCTTGTAGGTGCACCAGGTTCTAATGATGGATATACAAATGAAGGACAAGGTGGTTATCAACAAGATCAATTACGTGAATGGACATTACCACTAACAACAGATGAAACACGTATAGCATCAAAACCTAAAATTTCATTCACATCAGATCCAGTACCAGGTGTAAATCATATAACACAACCTGGTATACAAGCACCAGTAAATAGAAATAAACCAGATAAATTTTCACCTTTAGGTATGGATAGAGTAAATACAGCAGTAGGAGCACAAGTAGCACCTCCATTACGTGCAGAGCAACCTATGAAATCACAAGCACGTGAAACAACAGAAGTTGAATATTTTGGTTCTGGTGGTGGACAAGAAGGTTTATGGTCATCTTATGTTAGATCTTTTACAGAACCATTTCAAGAATTTATGAAATTAACAACAGAAGGTAGACCAAATCCAGGTGGATTACAAGGAACTGGACAATCTGTTGGTTCTAATATGTATTCAGCACAAACAAGAAAAGATGAATCTATATTATCAGATTCTACAAGATTGAATGGACCAAAATCTGTAATAGGAGCAGATAGTCAACATTTAGGTTCTTTTAGATATAATGAACCTTTACAACAAGATTTACATTTAGAACGTAATCATCCTGGAATTTTAGATGCATTACAAAAAAATCCATTAGCTATTCCATTAAATTCATATTAAATTTTTTTTTTTAAAAATAAATAAATATTCATATAAAAAATATATGAATATAAAAAAATGGAATTAATTAGAGAAACTTTAATGTATAAAAATAGTGTTCTTCATGTGTGTATGAATACTTTAACACGTCAAGAACAATATGAATTTTTACGATTAATTATAGCAACAAGAAATACTGGAATAACAATATGTTATGATAATTCAAATATATATATTTCATGTATAATTAAAAAAATTGGATTAGAAAAAATTGATTGTAAAAAATAAAACTAGGCACTGTGCGAACTAAGATCTAATAAAGCATAACTATCACTTTTTAAAGATCTTCCTCTATCTGTATTTGTTGATAAAGTAATTACTGGAATAATTGGGAGAGACGAATTCTCTTCGTTATACGTTTTAAAAAATAAATAGGAATCATTATTTTGTTTATAAACACTTAAATTACCTTCTTTATTTAATTGTAACTTAAATTCTTTATTAAGATAATCTTTCTTTTTATCTTTCTCCTTATCCGTAGTAACAAGATTCTCTATAGAAACAATCTTCCCCCGGGTTCCTTTCTCCAAATCATCACCTATACCATCTATTACAACACAAATATTATCTTCAGTATCTTGATGACCTCGAATAACTAATTCTATATTATTTGGTTCATCTTTCTTTCCAATATCTTTAGTAATATTGGTTCCTATGACATTACCTCTCCTCCTTTCCCCTTTTCCCCATATAAATGTTTCTTCCACTCCAGTAAAATCATTCCATCTCATATTAGAAGTATTAGTCGATCCTGCATTCTCATTTTTAATTATACAATAATCGTTTTCGTCTTCAAATTCTATTTTATGATAAATTACGGTTTGTGTATCATCTATTTCTACTGGTAATCCGCCATGTGCTAAATAAACATATTTATGCGGGGGAGAAGAATCGCTGTTAGGATAAGAAATAACAATAGCACTAGGTAAATTTTGTAATATGTCTGTATTTATACGTGAGTGTATTTCATCAATAATTGTTTCGGTCCAATGGTAGGGAAAATGGGTTTTTAATCCCGATTCATCTTGCGAATTCTGAGATAATTCTTCATGATTTCCTCGAATTATATATATATTTTCTGGATTATATATTTTAAAAAAAAATACTGTTACTAATATTTCATAATCCCATACTCCTCTATCAAGAATATCACCTAAAAATATAATACCATATTCTTCATTAACTTTAAATGATTCATCAATTATGCCAGTAAAAATTAATCGTAATAAAATTCTAAAAAATGTAGCAAAAGAGCCATGTAAATCTCCAATAAGAATAAATTTATTCATTTTTTTTTTATCAGTATTAATACGTCTTATAAATGAGTAATTATCATCTTTATTTGTATCGATAAAACCGTTAGGAATTTCTTCTTCTATTTGTATTGTCATTTTCTCAATAAAATAGTTGTTAATTATGTCTTCATTATAAAACCAAGGGTCGGAATTTTTTAAAAAATTGACTAATTCATCTTTGCTTTCAATTGTTCCTTTCGCTGCAACTAGACTATAAAGAAAAAATAAATCATACAATATTTTAGGAGTATCCTCCTCTTCCAAACTTTCATCCTTCCATTCGTATTTTTTAATAAAATCTGACAATTTTAGATCCGCATTAATATGAGTTGATAATAATTCTTCAAAATTTGTTTCTGCTTCCGTTTTAAGCCAGGTTTTATATTCATCTTTAGTCATTTGAGTTAATTCCATATTAAAAAAATCACAACTTCTAGAAATATCTGTTAATTCCTCTCTTAGTCCGGAATTATTTACATAAACGAGTGGACAAGTTTTAAATTCACCATCACTCGTCATCGAATTAAATCCAGAAAATCTTGTTATTCTCTCCTTATTTCGTTCTTCATCTTTATAAGTAAAATCCTTTCCATCTGGATTCATGGTATAATCTTTTAAATAATATTTATAAGATGTTACAATTGGTGATGATCCTCCCTTAAATTTTAGTTTTTCTTCTTCTTCTTCTTCTTCTTTTTCTTCTTCTTCTCCTTCTCCTTCTTCTACTTCTTCTTCTTCTACTTTTTCTTCTACTTCTCCCATTCTTTCATATAAATATATATAACCGTTTGTTAAATAATTGGAGGAAAATACCTTCACATCCTTTATCGTACTATAAGAGGAAATACTTCCATCATTAATTACTTTATCTGGGTTTCCCTTATCATCAAAAGTTAAATAAACATAATGTCCAGAGTTGAGGTTATCTCCTATATGAATACAACATCCTATTAATTTAAATTCAATTGTATTAATTGTTATAATTTGATTAGGTGTTACTTCAGTTTTTACTTTTTCCGTATCTCCCTTAAGATTAATAGTTTTAAATCGGTTAAGTTGTATTACAATATTTTGTGTTTCTGGAAATACTTCTAAACTAGTTTTTTTATAAGAGAATTTTACTTCTCCTCTTTCCAATTCTGCGTTCTCAATTGTTGTATATTGTGCAATGAGATCTTGAATATTTGATTGTCCAGTTGTAATTGGAAGTTGAATTGATTTACTAATGGTAAAAAGAGAAGGAGTTTCTGTTTTTTTATCCTCTTTCAAAAGAAACTGTTTTTGTTTTAAACTAAAACTTTTCCATACGTTATATATTTCATCATTCATTAAAAAACAATTTAATGAATCATTTAAAATATTAAAAAATTCAGTTGTATCGGTTTGGGCTCTATAAACAAAGGAAGAATCCTTCATCTTCAAATAGAAATAAAATAATACAGATAAACTCATATTTTTTCCGCTTAATTCTGTTCTTATTTTTGTTTTAGAAGACTCAATTGGTCTTATTGATTCTTCTAATGATTCTCGTAATGCTTTTTCTAAATCTTTCTCTTCATCATCCGTCGCTCCTCTCTTCGTCTCTCTCGGAACTAATTTTGAATCTCCTCCCCTTCCATCTCTCCTCTTCCACTTCCCCAAAGACGTCTCCCTCCCTCCCTCACCCGACACTCTCCTCTTCTCCTCTTTTTTTTCCTTTTTTCCTTCTTCTTCTTCCTTCCTTTTCCCTTTTCCTCCTCCTCCTCCTCCCTTCTTCTCTCCCATTCCTTCTTCTATTTTTGTAATAAAAATTTCTGATGGATTTATAGATAGTTTTTTAAATTTTAAAGCTTTATCATACTCTTGAAAAAATGTAGATAAACCTAATAATAAATTTTTATAGAAGTTAAAATTATTAAGAGTTTTTTTTTCTTCTTCTCCGATTCCATTAACCGCATCTATCTTAAAATTTGGTTTTAAACAAAATGATATACTTTGTCTGAATTCTATAAGGGAATGATATTTGCTAAAAAAAGGTCTTTCTTTTAATTTTCCTATATCATCAAGAGCTGAGTCTGAAGATAAATTGCCTAAATCTTCTATTGTAAGAGGTTCTAAACTTTCAATTTTTTTAAGTGTTAAATTTAAGAAAAATTCTTTTACAGATTTCATATCCCAAAGAAGTTGTAACATAGCATTATAAAAACATGTATTTCCAACATTTTGAATACCAATGTATTTTCTACCACTAGAAAGTGGTTGTTGATTTGGTTTTGGTTTTAGTTGTTTATTTAGGGGTTCTTCTTTTCCTTCTCCTCCTACTTCTTGTTTTGTTACATTTCCATACTTTTTTATTTTATCAAAATAATTATCTTGAAATTGTTTAATTGTTAATGTGAATGTTGGTAGTGTTAATATTGGTGCTTCTAGTGTTGGAAGTGGTGGTAGTTTTTTTAAACCGTTTCCTTCCCCTATATTAAAATCATTCCAATCCATCGTTTCTTATATATATTTTTATATAATTAATATCTTATTTTTTTCTTTTAGTTATATTTTTTTTATTCTTTTTTTTATTTTTTGATATTGTTCTTTGTTTCTTTCCTCCCCCTCTCCCTAACCCAAAAAGAGAGGAGAGAGAGGGGAGAGAGGGGAGAGAGGAGAGGAAGGAGGATTTTTGGTTTACTGCTCCTCCTGCTGGTGGTGGTGCTCCTCCACCTCCACCTCCACCTCCTGCTGGTGCTGCTTCTTTTTCTTTTTTCCTATTTACTCTCCTTTGTAAAACATCTATTTCATTTCCCAATCTTTTGTGTAAGATTCTAAGTTTTTTTTCTTCCTTATTAAATATTTCTATAATGTTCTGCCACTCTCTCCCTCCTCTTTCTCTCCCCCCTCTTTCTTTCAATTGTCCTATTTTTA
>Ga0209596_1000424_pt1 | contig 39297 bp, 40 predicted proteins | sample M_130807_MF_Meta_FD_187314 | JGI IMG/M metagenome (GOLD analysis project Ga0209596, IMG submission 187314) | Freshwater microbial communities from Lake Montjoie, Canada to study carbon cycling - M_130807_MF_MetaG (SPAdes) (version 2) | ecosystem: Environmental > Aquatic > Freshwater > Lake...
AAGTCACCGTCCATGATGTACCATACAGATTTTTCAACACCAGCCTTGGACATGGTGTAAGATTTTTTAATTGTGTATTTTTTATCTGGATCCAAGCCTTCCGCCATGCCTGGCTTGACATGTTGTTGAACACTTTCCATCATGACCGGCACCACTTCAATTTCAGCACCTGGCGCAGGGGACAACAATCCTTGACTGCGTTGATCCCGCAACCACAATTGAGCAATGCGATTGGCATCGGCTTGGCCGCCATTTGCTGGGCCACGGAAACGCCATACTTCTTCGCCGTCCAGCATGACCCGCCACTGTCCACTAAAACTGTTGCCTGCTGGTGCTGAACTGGCCTGATCTGTGTTGCCAAACAAGTCTCTGAATGAGTAATTCGTGTCACGGCCATCAGTCCTGTCTTGCGGGAAGTTCTGTGCCACGTCAGGAGCAATATCAACAATGCCACCCTGCGCCGCATCTGGATTGAATATCACCTGCAGGCTCAGTTGACTGACATCAACACCATGTCTGCGGGCTGTGTCGGCTCGCACCGCCTGGGCCTGATCCAGACTAGCACCACGCACGGTGTTGAGTGTCTCGTCAGTCGCACGATCCACTATACGCCAGTCACGTGGAATTTCAGAAGGTCGTTGGGCAACAGATTCGGGTCTGATTTCTTGGAATCCATAGTCTTCGGTGGTTGTGGGCAGGCCTGCGGCTGCCAACCACTCTCCATATATTCCATTGGCATCTCTGCGATTGCCGGCCTGGAATCTAAACACCGGGTCAAGGGTCCGACGATCCACAACTGCATAGTTGGCGTCTGCTGATTGGCTGGGCAAGCCTAGACGATTCTCCATGTCGGTCTGTGTGCCTATGTTGGGCATGCCTTCAGTGCCTCTAGTTCTCACACCAAAACGGTCATAATTTTCAGCGGCAATGCTTCCCATGGCCATGCGTTGTGCGGCACCACGATCAGTTATGGGTTGGCCGTCTACACTGAGGTTGGCAGCCGAGTTGCCAGTCGCTCTGTTGTAGACTTCCCAAGGTCCAGGACCGGTGGGTCGCAGACTGTTAGACAGGGTGCCTTGATCAGCATCACCCACGGGTCTGGCACCAAACACCAATCTAGCATCTACTGTGCCTATGCCGTGGGGCCCAAAATTGATATAATCATCTAATCTTGTGTTTACATCTGATTGATTGCGAGCAGAGAATTCAGTGTCGGGAATTACCTCACCAGTGCGTCTATCGAACAGTTCATAGGTTCCTGTGCCGGTCTGTGTTGCGCCAGGTTTGTCTGGTTGTTCATCGTAGGGCCGTAAAACTTCAGCATCCATTTGAGCCAGAGTGTTGACCAAGAGCGGTTCGCCCCATTCTTTTGCAGCCTTCTGTTTGGCTTCTTCTTCTGAGGTAGCAACCACTTCCACTGTGTAACTATATTGGCCAGCATTCTTGCCGTATTTGTAAACTTTCCACCACATCTTTTGGCCGTCAGTCTTGCCACGTTTGATATTGCGTTGTAGTTGTGCTTGTTTGACAAAACTACGGAGTGCGGCCTTGGGAATCTTGCCGGCCACATAGTCAGCAAAATACTTGATGGTGTCATCACCCTTGTTGCCGTCGCTCAACAACTTGTATAGTTTGGTTAGATACTCTTGACGATATGCGTCAGGGTTCAATGCCGCACTCATGGCCACTGTGAATCGTAGTAGAGTGTTTTCAATCTTGTCAAAGTTTTCGTCCAACCAGTCGCCACCCGGTGAGCGGAATTCAATGTGTCCGTCCTTGACATTGATACTCGTGTACTTGCTGGTCGCACCTGAGTGTATGGCCTTGGTGGCCAATTGATCCAGGTTGCCCTTCATCTTGTCCAACAACTTGGCCGCCTCTTCGGGTTGATCACGCACAATACGTTTCACAATGTCAAATGCACTCTTGGCATAGGTATTGCCGGCACGACCAAAAGAGTCCAACACATACTTGTCACCCATGAGCAGGGCCAGTTTCACAAAGTCCAAGTTTTCTCTGCTGTAGTTGGGCACTGAAATGTTGATGTGCAAGCCGGTGGAATCATTGGTATAGCAACCATACTCTTTGGCCCACTTTTTAACTTTGTTCAAGTCACTCAGTATCTCATCTATGGGCAAGGGTGGTGATACAAATTCCAGTCCTTGATCGTTGGGATCATCTGGCTCCAGGCTGCCATCAGGTTCGACCACATAGCGTATTTGCGTGGGGCTGGGACGAAGCACTGAACCCGAGTGATAGTTGCCGCTGGCTCTGACATCTCGACCAATGGCATTTTCAAACTCCGAGGCCACATCTTCAATGCTGGCTTCGCCACCGCTTTGGGGGTCGCTCCAGTGTGGCCAACTCATGCTGTAAGCATTTTCAATATTGGTCATGTGGTCTAGATCTGCATCGTCCAACCAGTCGCTTTCGTCATAACTTTCTTGATTTTCTTCGCGGAACTCTTCGTAGGCTGATTGATATTGATCACTAACAGGATCTGCATGAACATTGGCCGCATATTCTTCCAGGGCTTCTGTACGTTCCAAATCAGATTTATCCTCTGGATTCCATTCTGACTCGTCTACGTTTTCTTTTACCCATTGATATATGTATTCTTCACCTTGGCTGTCCCAGTCGTCGGAGATCTTTTGGTCCAACCATTCTGTATAGTCGTCGCGCATGGAGTCACGCATCTCATCGCAACTGCGTCGACTGTTCCAGTCACCATCATAGAAAAAGTCATATGCATCCTGTATGCTACGGCAACGTTGGTCGTAGTCATAGTCAGGCTCCTGGTCGGCGTCACCGCTGCCGCCTTCCACATTGGGCACAATCATTTCAAATTCCATGCCGGCTATGGCACCTGTCTTGGCAGCCTCTCGACGCAGGTTCTTCGAACCCATGTTGATTTCAAACAGGTCTTGAGATTCAAACACAGCAAACTCTGCTGCCAGACTCTCTTGCAAGTTTGCAGTTTTCATCAGCAGTGCTGGCCGGCCTTGCCGATCTGTTTTTAAATTCATCTTGTTGGCTTCCTTGCCCACTTGCCCTGGTTTGATGTCCACAGTCAGGGCCATGCTGTATCGTGGATCCCGAGCCTGTGCTTTTGTGGGAATGTATCCGGACGCTGATTCTTTTATAGAGTTTTGTTGGAAGTATTCGGGGTGACTGTTGGCAAAGTCTCTCATGACAATACCGGCCACAGCATTTGCTTCGTTCTCCCATGAACTGCCAGTGTCGCCTGCATTGTCAGGCAAGGGTGCTGATTCATGCTGGGCACAATGGCACAGTTCATGTGCTGTGGTACGCAATATATCCAGCAAGTGTCTATCACCTAGACTCACATGCAGTTTGTGCTGGTCGGGCACATACATGCCAAACGAATGATTGGATTCTGCCCAGTCCGAGTCATGGTGTATAACTACTTCAGGTATGCGTTCAATGCCCAGTCGATCAGCGGTGTGTTCAATAAACTCTTGCACTACTGACTCTGTGTCAACTTCGGTCAAGAACATGGCAGTGGTGGGATTCACACCATCAGGTGATTCATCCATGGGCTCTTCCAAGAACATCTTGGTTGTGGGATCAACGCCATCGGGGCTTTCGCTTACACCTGCGGGCCAGGGTCTAGGCTTGGTGCGTACCAGTTCCTTGGCAATTTCTTGTTGACGAGCCTGCTGATCCTTGGCCTTTTGATATTCATCTCTACTGCGATATACCTTTTGCTTGGAAAGATCTACGCCGGGTCGCAGTGTGGTTTGAAATGCGTCTCGCATGTCGGCCAGGCTGGCTTCATCGATTTCAGCATTGCCGAATCCATACACCACAGGCAGTCGAGGTCTGTGTAGTTCTGCAAGACTGAGTTCTAGATCTCTAGCATTTTTTCTAGCATCCAACAGACGAGTAATGTATCCCTGATTGCGTAACAATTTGAACGCAAGATTGTCAGATCCAAACTCGCCTTGTTGTTCCAGTCCTGTTTGACGCATGGTCTTGATTTTTTTCATCATGCTGTCCATGCGACCAACATCTTGACTCTTGATCACTTCGTCAATACGTGCGGCCAAGTCTTCAAACTTGCTACGTGTGCTGACATCATCTATTTCGGCTCGGGTACGTTTGGGCACACTCAACCATGAGTTGCGCAACAGACTGTAGATGCCTTGGCTGTGATGTGGTTGGGCCGAATCTTGTGCGTAGAGTTCAACGTCAGCATCACGTATGCGAATGTCATGCTCGTCGTTGTATTGGTACTTTTTGGCATTGAACAATTCACGGTAAACTTCATCATGAACAACGTTAGGTATGTCTATCACAATGTGTAGATCAATGTCAGATGAGGGTGTATAGTTGAATGCGGCGTTGGATCCTGATATGGTGATGTCTTTGACATCCAAATCAGGCACACCTAGAAACTCCTGAAAGTCCTGGGCAACTTGCATGAGTTTGGCTTTTACTTCGGGACGAAGATGTTCGCCGGAGTCCCATAACCGTGGATTCAAACGGTCATGGAATTTTACAGTATCAGCAAGATCATAAGAGTCGAGTTCTAGTATATTCATTGAACTCTTATTTACCGTTACTTGCTGTTGGCTACTTTCTTGGGTTTCTTCCGGCTGGAGGCAATTACTGTGGCTACCGGCTCAACAGGTGGTACCGGTGGCGGCAAATCAGCAACTTGAACAGGTGATACGATCGAGGTTGCCGGTCCTGTTGCTGGTTCAAAGATGGCTTTGAGATCCTTGTACACTTGTTCTTGTGCGTTGCCATCAAATGTGTAAGTGCCTGTGTGGCGCAACAACACACGTTTGTCAACCCAAACTTGACCACCTAGGTCACGCCAGTTTTCACAGAATGTCCAGTCTTCAGAGTAGTAACGTCCTTCACGCACAGCAGTGTCAAAGTAGGTTTTCATGTACTGATTAAGTTCTGGGGGCAGGCCAATGTCATTGGCAAATGCACGTACAGCAGGATGACTATCTGATTTTTCAAACACATCACGCTTGATCAGCAAAAAGCCTGTGCCTGTTTTACTTACTTCAACCAAGGAACTGTTGGGATCTTCAACCATGCCAGGAATGCCGTTCACACACCATTTGACCGGCAGGGATTTCATGGGGTACAAACCGCCAATCACATCTTTTTGTGCATCCAGCATGACCAACAGGTGCCAAGGTTCCCAGCCAATGTCAGCATCAATAAACATCAAGTGGGTTGATTCTTTGTTGTGCAAGAACTTGGCAGTGAGTGTGTTTCTAGCACGTGAAATCAAGCTTTCATTTGTCATGGTTTCCACAGTCCAATCCAGGCCCAGTTGTCTAGCAGTATTTGACCATTTGATATAACTCATGAATGTTGATTCAGTAAGTTGACCACCATAACATGGCATGCAAATATGCACTCGTGTGGTTCTCAAGTAGTCAATGTTGACCTGAATGTTGGTTGCATTGGTTGCCGCAGGGTTAGTGGGCGCGGTTGTTGTTGGTTGGGCATCTGCCATGTTTACTCCATAAAAGTTGTGTATTATTTACAGAGTATAGCACACCCGGAGATTTTTTCCTAGTTATTTTCGACCAATGATCATGAAACGTGTGTACTCAGTTTCGGGATCTTCAAGTTCCAATCCGCCTGAATACAGCACTTGATCAAGTGGAAACCTTTGCGCAATATCCGCAGGTCCTGCAAACTGCTCATTGTCAACTTGATCACGTGCCTGCATGACCACTAGGGTGCCTGCAGGAATGTTTTTGAACCAATCAGTATCAGTTATTTCAGTCAGGCTGGTGTTGACCACTGCTCCATTGCGACCCAACTGTCTATAGTCCAGTTGATTGGCATCCGTCAGCATGTGTTCGACATTGTCGGCACCTGCTTGATCCAACATGCGAGCACCGGTGTTGAGTCGCTCGGAATCAGTTTCCACGTTGATGATATGATCAACCCGCACCTGAGGATAACGATTCAAATACAGTGCTAGATTTCCGTACCAGGATCCCAGCACATACATTGTGCTCACATGCGGTTGTATCTGTGCCAATTCGTGCATGAGCCAGAATTTGCTGAACACAAGATCTCGAGTGAAACTGCCTTCAAGGCTTGCGCCCGAACTTTCTTCAAGACTGGCAACTTCGTTGATCAACATTATTGTCGCTTTTCTGGCAAGTAGTCTTCGTCTATGGGTTGATTTTCACGCTGTTGATAACTGGCAGTCATTCCGCCCACAAAGTTTTGCCCATCCATTTCATCTATTGAGTCTGTTTCTTCCCATTCAAAACTATCAACTGATACGCCAAATTTATCGCTGAGTTTTTCCAGCAACTGATCCAGTGCAGCCGCAGGAATGTTTCTAGCAACCACACGTCGAGCTGGACTGTGGGGATCAGGTCGATAAAACACATCGATCATTCGAGGATTGATAACTTTGCTTTCTTCCATATTTCTACCAGCCATCTGAATAGTTAACGATGGAGTATTTCTTGTTAGCCTGTCGTTAGCATCTACTACATCTGAGTGATGTTTTAAATCAAAAACTAAAACTCCTGAGTTATTTGATCCTACTGGAATAATATCATAGCGACTGCTGATAGTTAAGCCAGCATTTTGTATATCATCTTTTGAGAATTTTCCAACTGGACTCGGAACTCCGTCAGACACTAAACGGAATCCGGCTTTTGGTTCAGTACTGATTAATAATTTACCATCGTTAAATTTAGCAAAAAACTTCTGTCCTGCCATTCTTAGCACACCCGAGACAAATGGTCCGTTAAACCCAACTACGGTAAAGTTGCCCAATGCGTTTCTTCTTGCTGAAAGCATACTTTCAACATGATTTACTAAATTTTGTAATGCTTCTTCTTTTGTATCGCCTTCTTGTTTAATTTGATTGCGACCAATCTCTACCCATGCTACAAATTTTCCTGTTAATTTATTTTGATAAATTTTAGCATCAGTATCTACACCTTCTGTCAGTTCCCCATTGATGGCTGTGTCTAACATTTGAACAACGTTGGCAGCCAAACGGGGATTCTTTTGTGTGGCAGGATAAAGACTCATGACCAAGGCTGTTTTGCGTTTGTCATTTAATGTGGGCCAGGCAGTGCGAATTTCTGTAGCACTTGTCATGCCAGGGCCAAACTCCACAGTGGGCAAGTAGGCCATGTAAGCACGTTTTGAAAACGGTTCTAGTTGGGTGGCACCCAGTAATGGTTGTAGATATGATGGATTGCCATCTTTCTTTATGCCACCGGCCAGTGGAGGCTTGTCTGCGTCTTTTTCTGAGCGCACAAAGATCAGATGATCCTTTTCGGGATCGAATCTACTAGTGATTTCTTTTGCTTGAAATGGTGATTTGACTTGTACAAAATGTCCGGCATCTACTCCGGCCAGTTTGGCCAGTTTTTCTTTCACAGCAAATGGAAAAGGTCTTGTGCTGGTATCGTTGGTTGCGGCAACAAATACTTCAGCATCGGGAAATGCTCGTTGTGCTGAATTGTAAAGGGCCGCATGGCCTGCATGAAACGGGTGGAAACCCCCGGGCATGATAACGATCGTACTCATAATGAGTATTTAGCGTTACATGTTCTCTAACAGCCAGAGATAAACAGGGGTAGTAAACTTCAATCGAACTGTGCCATTACAGCCCAGTGAGCCATGGAATCGATCCACAATAGCAGATTTTGTGCCATTAAAATCATGACAATATTGAATGATATGTGTTGGCACATCCTGATAAAGAGCATTGGGAAAGTTAGTAAGAATTGATGAAATATCAATGTCATCGATTTTAAAATTTTCCACAGTGATCAAGGAATCTTTTACAATATTACCGTCGGTATCAACTTCAGTGTGGGTAGGCAATTTTCCATACAATTCGATGGTCAACTCATGTTCAGCGTCTTGATCATCAATATCATGTGATACATGATCAGTAGTGGTCACATGAGCATTGTTGTATATGATATTATTGTCAAGAGTAACCTTCACCCCCAACTTGCATTCGGCGTTGGTTGTGCCAACATCGAATTCTAATTTAACTGTGTTCATAATTTCCTAGTATGTGATAGTAACAGTGTTGATTGTGCCGCCCGAAAAACCCGCTACACGCACACGCATCCAGGTAAAGTTACCTGTCACTGTTTCTGGGTGGTAATCTGTCAGCGGAGTTGTAGAGCCGTCACCGTAGACAAAAGTTTCAAACCAATTGGCTGAGTCTGCGTCTGAGTCAAGTGTGGCTTCTAGTGTTAGCACACCTTCAAAGCCTGTGACATCAAACAGCACAGTTTGTACACCGCCTTGACCACGATAGTAGTTTGAAGCCAGACGTGCATCGCTTATCCAGTCTTGACTTGACCCGTCGTAGTTGCCGGAAGGCACACCATATTCAGTGGTATCAAGAATGGCGTATGTTGTCATTATGCTCGTTCCACTTCCGCAACAACGCCAGCACCCATTATCTCTTCAACCACTGATTGCAGGGCATCGCAAAGATCATTAGTAGCAAGAAGAACCTGCTCATCAGTGCCTTTTTCTTTGACCAATTTTGAGAGTTTGATCACAACTACTTCTTCGTGTATTTTTGCCATAGTATATTATTTAGCACGGCCTATAATGGGCAGGGTCTTTCTTACTATGCCGGGCACAGCCATGTTGATCAAGAAATCTGCATTGGGCTCGTTATGATCCACAAAATAGTTGCTCATTAGCCACATTCGTCTGCCTGTGACCAGGTTGGCAAATCCCGGTCCCAGTCTAAACATGTCGCGACGGGTATCAAAGTAACGGCGCAGAATTGACAGGTCATCATTGGAAAGCCAACGTTCCCGGAAGTATGTTCTAAACGCATGTCGAGGATACTTCAACGTCACAGCATTAGCAGTCAGGGTTACTTCTGCTTGATTTATATACAGTATTTCTCCTGTGGGTATTATCGCAATATCTTCAAAGTCTTCGGGATTGTTAGTGTACAACCATATACCATTACCGCATACAACTTTCTTGAAAGGATGTGCGCGAGTCAACAAGTAGTCACAGGCATCGTGTAAGATCTGTTGCTCAGTTGGAGAGATGTGTCTTGCACCACCACGACGACTGATCCATTCATTCCTGTAGTTTATTGTTTGATCGATCCGTTCGTGCTTGAGTTCACGCAAGAAACTGGCTTCGGGCAGGAGAAACAGTATCACATACTGCCAGGCATGAAAGTACAAGGTACTACGAGGTACTACAACGGGATCAGACATCTGGGAATCTGATGATACCATCATCTGCTACCACAGGAATTGTGCGTGTGACTACGTCAAATACCACTTTGTCCGACACAAAGTCAGCGGTGATGTCACAGTCAGCAAGACGATCAAACAAGATCCGCTTGCTCAACGGCACACGGATAAGTTCATCGATCTTGCGGCTGAGTGGTCGCGCACCCATCTTCGAATCATAGCCCTTGTCAGCAAGCATGTCAACGACTGATTCGGATAAATTGAGGTGTATACCTTTTGCAAGCAGACTTGTCTTGAGCTCGTCCACAAACTTGACCACAACCTTCTTGACCGCCAGTGTGTCCAATTTGACAAACTTGCAGATTTGATCGATACGGTTTCGCAGTTCAGGTTTAAAGAACTCTTTGAGAGCTCGGTCATCTTCACCAGTTTTCTCAAAGTCTCCAAAGCCAATGTTATTTGCTTCACTGTCTCGTGCTCCTAGGTTTGATGTCATGATGATAATGGTATTCTTGCAGTTGGCTTTTTTGCCATTGCTTGAAGTAATAACACCTTCGTCTAGCATTTGTAGCAAGATGTTGGTAACGTCAGGGTGAGCCTTCTCTATCTCATCAAACAATATTATTGAGAAGGGATTCTTGCTGAGATCGGAGATTAGTTTGCCACCACCGACGTTACCATCTTCAAAGCCCACATATCCTGGAGGCGCACCAATCAACCCAGATACTGAGTGACGCTCCTGGAACTCACTCATGTCATACTTCAACAGTTTCATGTCCAAGTTGTCTGCCAACAGTCTAGCAAGTTCTGTTTTACCTGTGCCGGTTGGGCCTAGGAACAAGAATGAAGCCATGGGTTTCTTTTCGTTGGCAATGCCAGCAAAGTTGATGTACACACGCTCCAGCACCGAGTCCACTGCGGCATCCTGCCCATACAACTTCTGCTTGATGTTACTTTCCAATTCCATAATCTTGGTTGAGCGTTCGTTTTGCAGTTTGTCTTTGGGCACACCGGTCACCCGGGCCAGTTGTTCTTCAATCAAACCTTTGGTAATGGTCACCAGACCTAGATCTTTCACACGCTCTCTAGCACAGGCCGCATCAATCAAGTCAATTGATTTGTCGGGATTCTTTCTATCGTGTATGTAACGATTGGCCAGTTCCACTGCGGCAGTCATGGCGTCAGTATCAATCAGCACATTATGAAACGCCTCGAGCCGGGGAGAAAGACCAATAAGAATTTGCTCTGTGGTCGTAGCATCTGGCTCATCAATTGACAAGCGGTAGAATCTGCGCATGAGTGCGCGATCTTTCTCAAATGATTCATAGTATTCTTCCCAGGTGGTTGACGCAATTACTTTTAGATTGCCCTTGGTAATAGCAGGTTTCAGCATGTTGGCAAAGTCCAAACTGCTGTTCGAGCCCGATCCTGCGCCACTCATGGTGTGTGCTTCGTCGATGAACAAAATACAGTTCTTCTTGGCCTCCAGTGCTGAAATAACTGCCTTGAACTTTTCTTCAAACTCTCCGCGATATTTAGATCCTGCCAGTAACGAGCCAATCTCCAGACTCCATACTTCTGAGCCCTTGATAAATTCCGGCACACGACCTGCATGAATTTCCTGTGCCAGGCCTTCAATGATGGCAGTCTTGCCCACACCGGGATCGCCCACCATGAGCACGTTGGCCTTGAAACGGCGTGCCAGCACAGTGATCATTTCGTGCAGTTCTTCTGTACGACCAATCAGTGGCTCCAGTTGATTCTTCTCAGCACGTTGACTCAAGTTCTCACAGTATTCAGTGAGGATTTCGTCTGCTTGTGAATGACTCATACCTGACTCTGCGGCCACTGTTTTGTAACTCTTGGTCCAGAAGTCCACAAACTCCTGCTTCTTCACACCGTACTTGAGCAAGAAGTAGTGTGCGTGACTGTTGGTCTCGCTCATGATCGAAAGATACATGTCAATGGTAGCAATGGCTCGCCTGCCGGTAAACATCACCTGTACATTAGCACGATTAAATATGCGTTCCAGGGCCACTGTGCGACGTGGCTGTGTTTCGGGAGTGTCTGAAATCAAGTGTATCTGGCTGATCAGCCAGTGCTCAATTTCTGTGTCCAGTTGATCTGCTTCTGCACCAAACGCATCCAGACATTTTCTAAATGGTGCATGACGCACAAGACTCAACAACAGGTGTTCAGTGGTGACATACTCATGTCCAAAGTCCTGGGCAATTTTGACTGAGCCTTCAATGATCTTTTTGATTTCGGGATTTTCTTGCATGATGTTTGAGTTGAGTTCCTATGTTGTATTATACTACTTACTGTGTTATGTAGCAACTGTTCTGACAATATTATCTATGCTGTTGTATTGCGGCCAACAGTTCTGGTGAGATTGAACTGGGCAACTGAGCCTGCAATCGGATAAAAAGGTCTCCTGTGGCACCTTTTCTATCTCTAAGTCCACGCCCACGCAGGCGCAGTGTGGTTGCATTGTCTGTGAGTGGGGGAATAGCAACCACCAACTGGGTGCCATCCAGATTGACCACAGTGGTGTCTCCGCCCAGAATCATGTCCCAGACCGAGGCCTTGTAATCCACAGTCAGATTCAGGCCATCACGCCGGAACTGTGGATGTGGATGTATTCTAAATTCAATCACCAGGTCTTGCCCGCCGGGTGCCAGTCCCGCATACTGTACCATGTCTCCGTCATTGATGCCCAAGGGCACATCTATTTCTATTGTGCTTTGGCCCTGTGGTGATCCCACGGCCACTTGCCTGTGTCCGCCTGTTGACACATCTTTTAGAGTAATCCATAGACTCATACGCATGTGATTGCGACGCGGATGCTGTTGAGCAAAGCCTGGGTGACCACCAAACATCTGGCTAAAGATATCGCCCATGTTGAACTGTGCGCCTCCGGGAAAACCTTGAAACTGTGGTTGTGGATTGTCGTACTGAGACCGTTTGGCTGCATCGCCCAAGGTATCATAGGCGGCCTGTATCTCTTGGAATTTTTTAGTATCACCACCCTTGTCCGGGTGATGCTGGCTGGCCAACCGGCGGAAAGCACGTTTGATTTCATCTGGAGTGGCAGTTCGGGCAACACCCAGTGCGGCATAGTGATCGGGCATGAAAAAGTCCTGTATGTTTTAATTATACAGGACTTTCAGGGTGCAGTCTATTATTTCTTTTCCACTTCGAGTTTTTTATGTTGCTTGACGTCTTTGCAAGTTTGTTTTGTAACACCTTTGGCGTCCTTTACAGGCTTGCCGTCTTTTGTTTGATCCACACACACACGTTTGGTTTGTTTGGCGGCATCTGCTCGTGCCACATCCGCTGAGTGTGAGTCAGCAGCCAGGGCTGGCACACCAAACATTAATCCTGCTACAAATATAACATTTTTCATATGCGTTACCATGTGATTTCACCTGAAGAGATCTTGCGCAGACCCATGTTTACCAAACTCAGTGCTACCATTTGATATTCCACAGGCAACACAAAGCCATAACTGGCCTGTGCTATCACGGCCACACCTGCTATGATGTTGGCCCAAAATGTTTTGCTGTAGTACCATTTCTTGCCGGTGATTTGACCCTCTAGTACTTCACTCACTGCTGAAGTGAGATTCTCGTTCATTTCTGGTTTCTTAGTTGCCATAGTTTTCTCCTTGTTGTTATCGTTCTGGGAATGGTGGGATTACCGGTGCGGGCTTGCCCCCAAATCCTGTGGTGACTTCAGCCGCTGGCGCTCCAAATCCTGTACTGCTACCAAAGCCTGCTGTTGGTGTGCCGCCCAGGGGTTGTGAGCCAAAACTGTTGGTGACTGGCGCTGGGTTTGCTGTAGGTAAGCCAAATGCTGAACTGCCGCTTGATGGTGTGGTTGTGCCTGCTCCGCCATTGTTTGCTCCTGCTAGTTTTTCTTGTGTGCGACCCATGGCCGCAATACCCAACACAGCACCCATGGCAATGTGGAATAGTCCAGCGCCTTGAAGTGTGAGAGGTTGCCATTGTGTGATTGGTTGTTTTGTGACTGTTTGTAACAAACTCCACAAGATAGGAAATAAAATAAAGTCAGTCATACATGTCAACATGTACATCCAACCCATGGCCGGTCTCCACTTGGAGTTCATCCAGTCTTCTTTTTTCTTTTCTGACTCTGATATCGGTTTTTGTTCTTCTGCCATGTCTGCCCCTTTTTAATATTTATTACAATCCATATCTGCTTTTTACCGCATTATAATTTTGTGCGATTTCGATGGTGGATAACGCACGATTGTACACCAACACTTGTGAAATTCTTGCTGTGGCAAATTCACTGGCAATAGGGTCTCCGCCCACATAAAATGGCATGGCACTGGGTGATAAATCTGGTTGGTCAGCGTCTCTCAAGCCCACTTGTGTGCCATTCACATACATCTTCATGTTGGCTGTGCCGGCCTGTGTTCCATCGTAAATCACACATATATTCTGCCAGACGTTGAGCGTGAACAATTGGAATATTTCTGCAGGATACATTTCAAATTTTTGAGTGGTCAATTTGTAAAACTGGAGTGGTGTGGTTCCTCTATAGCCCATGAGAACATAACCGTCTTGATTTGCTGTTGGATAGGTCCAGATGTTCCAGGTAAATGCAGTGGCCGCTGTCTGCACCGGCGTTTGATAGGTAAAACTGGTTCTTTGTGATCCAGCACTTCCAAAACTAAAATAACTTGCATCTCCGGCAGATGTAAATGTGGGACTATTGACCAATGTTCCGTTGTTGCCATTACCACTCAAATCAGTCCAGGCAGTGCCTGAGCCGGGGTAACTGGCGGTCTGTCCAGCGTCAATATACACTTGTAACCCTGTGGTGACCACACTGAGACTGCTTATTGTGATTCCTGGACCAATGGTGATTCCTGGACCTATTGTTGGCATGGTTTATCCACCCAGTACGTGTAATGCATGTTCTGTGTGGCTGATGCGATCATCCAGACCAATATAGCCACCATTGATGGCACGTGTGAGTCCTTTGACATCATTTGCATCAGCAAAACGATTTAAATTGTTTTGTTCCCAGAACCAACAGGCACTCTGTGCGGCGCCTTCAAATGTTGCCAAGTATTCACTCGCTTCTTCCACTGTGATACCTAGACTTCCTGCAAAGAATGTGTAGTTGTCTCGGCCCGTTAGTTGTATAAGTCCGCGTCCACAGTATCTATAACCATCACCTGACGCTTCGGGACCGTTGCCCATTCTTGATGCATAGATTCTGTTGGCAATCTGTTCGGGCTTGTTGGCATACTGCGCTGCCAATTCTGCTGTGGCAAAATACTTGCCGAAAATCTTTTGTAGGCTTGCGGCCTTGTAGTTGAGATTTTCTCGGATGAAAACAAAATTTCCTGACTCGTGAGCGCATTGTGCTATGAAATGTGCAACTCTTAATGGAGTGTTGATATCATAATCATCCAGCAATTGTTCTAGTACAGCATACCAGTGATCAATATGCGGATTCTTGACCATTTGTTTTAATTGGTCTAGTGTCAAGATTGTGCTCATTATTTTCCAGCCTTTTCATGTATAATTTTTTGTATTGCATACCATTCCTGCCAGGCATCTGCTTTGACAGCACACTCATAGTAGGTACCGTAGTTCACTGTCACAGTGGTAGTAACGTCGCTTAACTTTGCATCGTCTTTTAGTTTCTGTAGAGCAGGACATGCAGTTGTTGCGCCCTTACTGGGAGGCTCAGGAAACCGTGCCACAACAGGTACTACTGTTGAGCATCCTGACAACAACAAAGCAAGTATTACAGCGTATTTCATTTTAGCAGTTCCAACGACGTCGTGCTTTGCAAATGGCCTTGTCCGGCGTCTTGGCGCAACTGATGCTGTGCATCTTCATTTGACCACGACTGCGTGAGCAATAACTCTTACGGCGCTTGGAGGCTTTGGAGCCCTTCTTTAATTTTGAGGGTTTGGTAGTCACAGCAGTCTTTAGTTTAGATCCAGGATGTTCACGACGATAAGAGTTCACAGCCTTTTGACTCATGCCATCTGTCTTGTCCTTTTTATTGGCCTTTTGCCAGGCTTCTGACTCCATGATGGGTTGGGATGTCACAGCAAACACATACAGTTCATCTTCAGTCAATGTTTCTAGGTCTTCCCATAAGACTTCGGCATCTACGCCATTATGTTCAGCAATTGTTTCGATGATACTCTCAATGAGATCAAATTCTTCGTTTAGTTCTGCACTTTCATTGGGCACACAGTTGCGCACCGGTCCGCCATTCTTGCCTTTCTTTGTACCTTCAGCATGTTTGCCGGGCCAGCAACGTGTATATCCGTTTGAGTCTTTCTGGCCCTTCCGAATCTCCATAACGTTGCCATGGGTTTCACACATGCCACAATCTTCACACACCATTTCCATTTCAACTGATTCGTTGTGTTTTTTCTTGCCGGCACAATGTGCTCGCTGGCTGAAGCCTCGAGGGTGCGAGCAGTTGATACTGCTCTTGTACTTTTGACTCCACTTTTCAGTTATAAATTCATTTGCTTTCATAGTTGCTTTCCTGTTGCCCATGCAATGGCACGATTCATTTGATCCTCGGCCACTTTCTGATCTTGAAAATGCCCTGCATCTTTCATTTTCTGGAAAATAGCCTCTTTGTCTATTTTCCAGGCTGGTTGATTTGCTGGTTCTTGTGTGACGTTTGGTGTTGCGGCAGGCACAGGCTCGGATGCAGGAGCCTGTTGTGGTGGGGGTTCAGGTGTCTGCACCTGTTGTCCCACTGGCGCTGGAGTTGGTATGTTTTTGACTGCCCCAGCAGTTTTGAGTTGGTCAATATCTTGTGTTATACCGGGAATGGTCTGTGATTCTATGTCCCACAATGTGGCATCAGTTTCTTGATAACTGTCTTTGAGATCATTGAGTTCTTGTTCAAGATCTGTTTCAACTTGTTTCAGTCGTTCAATATCTTGACGCATCTGCGTGACCATGTCCACACGGGTGTCACTGGCAGCCTGCGCATTTTTTACTTGTTGCACAAGGTCTTTTATTGTGCTGTCATCTGCAATGCTTGAGGTTTGTATTTGAGCAATAGTAGATTCTAGTTCTGCTAGTCTTGCCACTGGCACACTCTTTTCGCCCAGTTCTTTTATTTGCTTTTCTAATTCCTCAGCGGCCTTTTTGTTCACACCAGGCATGTTGCGCACCTGTTGTAATTGTCCGGTCAATTGCTTGATTTGTTCTGTGCTGGCCTGTTCACGTTCAGCATACTGTTGTCCCAGTTGTGACACAGTGGCCTTTTGTTCGTCGCCTGCCGCACGCTCACGGTCCAGTTCCGTGCGATGCATGCCCAGTTCTTGTTTGCTGAGTTCATCTGACTTCATGGCTTGATCAATTCGCTGTTCAGCCGCGTCTAGTTCAGCACCCAGTGCTTGATTTTGTTGTTGTTGCTTCTTTAGTTCTTTAAACAGGGCCAAGGGAATTTGTTGTGAATCAGGAACGCCGCCCACTCTGTTGGCACGGGTAAATGCCAGCATCTGTTGGTAGTCACCTGAGTCGTCACTGGCTTCTGACAATATATCTGTTATTTTCATTTCTTGGGTGCCTCTGCGGCCGTGTTGTGCGCTCGAACGAATGGTTCAGGAATTGCGCAACCAGCATCGTATTTAACAACTTCACGGTCTACATATTGTCGGATGTATGTTGTACGCTGACGTACTGCGGCTATTTGTTTTTGTGTCTTTTGTTCAATTGCTTGATTGGCTTCAGCACTGGCCTTTTCAGACAGGGCTAGTTTTGCTTCTACTGCTGCCACACGCTCACGCCATTCTTGTTCTACAGCAAGCCCGCCGCGAAAGTAAACACCCAGCACTAGCAGTGCAATACCGGCCAATTTGAACGCCAGTTGATAGGGCCACAATACAGCGACTCGATGCGCAATCCAGCCGGCCACAGTGGCTGCCACGCCTGCTAGGAGTAGTAGGTTACAAAACCATAAGATAAAGGCGTCAGGAAGAAAATGTAAAATCCACATCCTGTATTTAGCAGGTGAACTCTTTAACAGTTAATAGCCAGCCTTGGCTATTTCTGCACCCTTGTTGAAACTGTTTGACCATGACGCTGTGCTGACACCACCACGTGCTTTTGACCATTTATAACCAGCACGGTGTCCTGAGCAGTCTTTGGTACAAGGACTCATGCCCATGAATGTGAGTTCTTTCAGCCGCTTCATTCGCTTTTTTTCAGTGACGAATTCTTGGGCTCTCATGGGTTTAGTTTCAGGCCCAGGCCCATTGATATAACTGGCTGTGGCAGGCGTGTGACGGCCTGCTGTGGGGGCATGGGCGGTGGTATTTGTGGGTTGGGTGCTACCGGTCCTGCTGAGCCTTGAAGCACAGGAACAGGGCGACCGGTGGCTGTGCGTCTTGTCATTTTTTTGGTTGCACCGCTGTGGGCATGTTTCGATACACACGCTTGTTGGGATCGTATTGTGTCTTTAATGGACCAGCACCGGCCAATTTTTTCAAACGCAAAACCATTTGTTGGTAATCATCACCGTAGTCAGCTTCCTTTTCATCACGGCCCTGAGATCTGAGTGTTTTCAATGGAATGGCTTCTGCTACCCCTGCTTGTTTTTCAGTATTGTTGGCCATTTGCTGTTTGAAGTTGTCAACTGCGCCACCTGGTTCAACGGACCCGGGCGTGGTTGTGACAGGAGCACCTTCAGTGGCTTTTTTGGGCAATGACTTATAATCTTGACCCTTATCGGCCCGATTAAACTCTCGTGCCACTGATGGTTTAATACCAACCTTTTTTGCAAATTTGGGATCATGTGCAGCCGCTGCCATTGTGCGGAACTGTGCTTGGCTTGTTGACTTTTCATTCAAGTCACCCTCCGCTACGCCCTGAGATACTCTGTATCTTTGTCCAGGAGCATCATCCTTTGACCATCCAATGTCTTTAACAATTTCAAACCAGGCTTGGCCACCTGCATCTTTATACTTGAATAGATACTCCGGCGGTAATGTCTGTACAACATCTACTAGTCGAAGAAAGTCATCAACAGTATCAACTATACGATTTCTTTTTAGTATGCTATATCCTTGATTCTCGCTGGCGTGTAAGTTGGCGGCGGCTATTTCTTTTGCATCGTCTCCTACTAAAGATCCAAAAGGCATTGCACCTACTTTATCTGAATCATAGTGTGGCATTTGTCCATTACGTAATGCTGTTAATGCTGATTTAACTATTCTAGTTAATGGGTTAGCGGGACTACCAAAATGTTTATGTTCCAATTGACTTAGTTGTTGTGCTAGAGCAGGTCTTTGACTTGCATGGGCTTTATATAATTTTTTATTAACTTCTTTTGCCCAATCTTCTAAATCTTGCGATTCTTCTCTCCAGCCTTCCGCCACACCTTCCACTAAATCTTCTGCGGCCCAGGATGTATAACTACGACCATGTTCGTCACCAGCACGTACCACAAACACACCACCGTTGTCGTAGCCGCCTTCGTCCTCGCCAATTTCCCAGCCCATTTTTGCAAGAGCACGTTCAATTTGCTGTTGTGTTGCATCATCACCGTTCCACCACATTTGAGCGTATTTGCGTAGCACATCGTCTTCGCCGCTGTCACCATCATCGGCTGCAAATTCCGTTAGATCTTTAGGAAATGCGCCTTCAATATACCATTCAACGTCATCGTCATTTACTCGAACATTGAGAACTTGTACATTATGACCTTGACGTTTTAACCAGCGTTGTGCCTGTTGGATCATGTACGCTTTTGGTACTTCTGAATCAGGCACGCCAATGTTTGCACCGCTGATGTCCATGTCTTGCCACCAGCCATCACCCACTAGGTCGGTCATTTGATCATCTGTGTACCAGCGTCCTGAATCACCATCGGCTGCAAATTCATTAAGGCCTTCACTCAGATCCTCATCTGAAAAGGCCATAAAATCATATGGTCCCCATTTTTGGCCTGTGCGACTGTCTATGGTGTCATCGTGATCACCGTATTCGTAATAGTCATCACTGTAGATTTCCACACCGTCAAAGTCTGCGTTGTAATCAATATGCAGTTTGCGTGTTTTGCCATCGGGACACACAATGCCACGATTCAGTAAACGTTCAACATCTTGTTGACTCTTGATGCCTTTTTGCAGACTGCCTGTGTCAAAGGTACCATTGTACCAAGCACTTGCTAGTGCTTGAAAGTAGTTGCCTGAACCACCGCCACCTGAGGGTGCAAATTCTACCAGTATGTCATTTATCTTCATTATCGTATCCCCGCCATTGATTGCAATGATTTGACATCATCGGGCAATTTTTCGTGAATCCGTTTGGGTGTAATGCCTGCCGCTGTGCGCACTTCATTCAGATCATCTTCGTGTGTGGCTCTGTAGGCATCGGGAGTTAATGGAACCAGTTCAGCAAAGGTCTTTTCAGACCATTCGTGATCTCGACCATTGTATTTCATGCGCCATTCTTCTGGGGCAAATTCTGTAAGTGTTGACAAATCATCCAGTAGCGTTTGCACATGCTGTGCGGCACTACGACGTCGACGCAGTTCAAGATACACTAGATAACGGCTGGGTTTGATTTCACCAGGTGAACGATCAGCGTCCAACACAAAATCATAGCCCTTTTCGAACCAACCCACTAGATCTTTGGCAGCCGACAAATCACGCACAAAGAAACTCAGCACAATGATATCATCGTCATCACCCATTTTGGCCGCAAATTCGTCCACGTGAATAGTGGGCTTCATCATGCCCTCTAGGTCTTTATATTGCAGACCCTCAGACAGCAGGGCCGGTAGCGGCTGGCTGCTGTTGAAGGGATTGTTGAGCGGCTTTGGCTTGTTCATCGCTTTGATTTTCCTCTTTGTCCAAATCGTTTTCGTAGGCCTGATCTAATTCATCTAGATCAATGTCCTGATCTTCCATTTCGATTGATCCTGTGCGGATGTCATTCATCAAGGCCTTGGGCATGGTGATTGTGACCAGCCACACGTCTTTAGTGACCAATTTGGCCTTTTTGGTGCCCGGACGATAATCCGACGGATCTGTGATCTTAATGGGAATCTTTATTTCTTTGCGCTGATATTCAACTTCGCAGTCAAATGCTAATAATCTGCGTCCACCACGGGGATCGGGCATCATTCGCAAAGGCCACATAAACGTACAAGTCACACGGTACTTGCCAATTTCGGGACCGTCCACAAGTTCCCCAATTTCCCAGTTCTTGAATGCGTAGATATCTACTTCGTCCAGCACACGCTCAAAGTCCAGCAGGGTAGTCAAACTGCCCTCGCTCATGTAGATGTCGCGAATGTTGTCGGCTACTTGCCAGTAGTCGGTGTGATCTTTAAATAGATCGCGATCGCGGACGCCATGTCGGTTGTGTGTTTGCATGATAGTTTATTTATGGATACTGCTATTAGTATCCAAATCTTGCCTTGAAGGCCGCGTACTGTGACTGAACTTGCGCCAAAGTCACCACACCATTGTACACTCTGATCATTCCTATGTCAGCAGTTTGCACTTCAGAGCCGGCCGAACGACTAAACAATCTTAGCTGGTTAAACCCACCTCCGCCGGCATTGGTCACAGCAAATGATGTACCGGTTGGCTGAGCACTGGTTGCGGTGTACAGTTGTCCCAGACTTGTGCCAGTATTGAATGTGCCCCATGCAAAATGCCACACAGTGTCCGCACCTGTACTAGGCAAGTTCACTGAGAAGTTGGGATAGAATGCGTTGGGATTACCATTGTAGGCTCCCAACAACCAATCTTTAGTTGCTTCACTGTTAGTGTTCAACAATCTACCAGCCGATGTTGCAGATATTTTGTAGGCCATGAATACACTGTAACTCTGTCCAGTAACATAATTTGGACCAAGTATCATGACATCTGCACCCGAACTAGTGCTTTTTCTAAACACGCCACCATTGGCACTGTTGTAGGTAATAGTAGCGCCTGCATTGGTTGTGGTAATAGCGTAGGTTCCTGTAAAGTCAGTGGTGGCCGCGGCAAGTGTTGGTGCTTGTGCTGTTGTTATCACTGTTCCAGTATTTGTTATTGCAAGCAAGTTTGAGGACATGTCTGTAAACACTGTGGCAGCAAGTGGCAACAACAACTGTGTGCCAGCAATGGCTCTTAGTGTACTTGTTGGTGGAACAAAGCCTGCTGTATAGACTGCTGTGCCTTTAACCATGCGCAAATTGGATATTTGTCCTGTCAGCCAAAGACCACCAATGGCCGTGCCACCTATATTAACATAAGGTGCTGACAAATCCAAACTGTCTGCATAAGTGCCGCCACTGACTCCGCCCACATACAATGTGGTTGTGCCTGAATTTCTGACCACAGCCACGTGCGTCCACGTATTCAGCGTCACTGCAATTGAAGATGTGATTAGTGCCCCTGATGAATAATATATAGGAAAAAGAGTATTGTTGTTGAGCCCAAAAAAAGCACCATCTGTTTCCACTGCTGAATATCCTGTTTCTTGCCCACGAGTGTCTATAAATGCTTGGTAGCCTATGCTGGCAGTGGGTCGTACCCAACATTCCCAGGTAAAGTTACCAGTGCCCATGTTTGTGCCTTCGGCAGCGCCAGTGGCCAGTAAACCAGTGGTGCTTAGACGTTGTGTTGAACCGTCAAAACTGGCACTGGTTGTTATGTTGGAACCAGGCATGGCACCAACTGTGGCGTCCAAATTCATTACCAGCGTGGCTGGTGTCTGGATACTGTAACTGCTCAGCAGTCCGCCCATTATTCCACTCATTATGTCAGTCCTGTTCCGTTGATGTACCAGGTGGTACTGGCCACTTTGACCGCAGTGGCCATGGCGTTGGCAGCCATTGTTCTTGTGCCTGTTGTGCCTGTGCCTGCCAGATACATGGTATCTGTTGTGATAGCAATGCTGGTGGCACTTGAAGCAGGACCAGCAATGAATGTTATGGCAGTTCCAATTGGGAACGCCACTGAACCGTTGGCAGGGATAGTCACAGTCTGGCTGGCGCCTGTGATGTAAACCAGTTTACCAGCATCCACAATGGTCAGTGTACCTGTACCAGTTATGGTACTCACTGGCATACCTATGTAACCCACACCGTTGGCTGGAGTTGCTGTGGTGGGTGCCAGCACGTTGGCCACAATACCTGTGTTGGCTATGACCAACACGTTGGCATTGCCGGCAGTGCTAAACAGTATGTTTGCACTGATAGTAGGAATACTGATGTTACTGGTTCCATTGGCGTGGATACCAATTAAATTGCCACCAGTTATGTTGGCAGTAGCACTTATCAATCCAGCAGTTAGTATGTTGCCGTGTGTGGCATTACCTGTTGAACTCATTATGCCAGCAGTCAAGATGTTACCACCGGCAATGTTGGCCACAGAGGTAATGTTACCTGTTGCTGTGATCAAACCTGCTGTGGCGATGTTACCACCAGTTATGTTAGCAGTGGCCGATACCAATCCACCTGTTAACAAATTACCACCTGTGATGTTGGCAGTAGCAGTAATCAAGCCTGCGGTGGTTATGTTACCACCTACCACGTTTGCGGCACTTGTGATAGTTGATGTTGCTGATATCACACCAGCAGTCAATACATTGCCACCGGTTACATTTGCCGCACTTGTGATTGTTGAAGTTGCACTAATAAGACCAGCAGTCAACAAATTACCACCTGTGATATTGGCAGTAGCACTGATCAATCCAGCAGTTAAGATGTTACCACCTGTGATGTTGGCTGCTGAGGTAATGGTTGATGTTGCTGAAATCAATCCGCCAGTTATGACATTGCCACCTGTGATATTGGCAGTAGCACTGATCAAGCCACCTGTCAGCAAGTTACCGCCAGTGATATTACCACTTGCAACTAAAGTTGTAGGTGCTAGTGTACCAATAATATTTCCGCCATAGATATTACCAGTACCAGAAACAATACCTGATCCAAATAAAACATTACCACCTGTAATGTTGGCAGCACTGGTAATTGTACTTGTTGCGCTGATTAGTCCAGCAGTTAGTACATTACCACCTGTAACGTTGGCCGTCACACTTACCACTGCACCCAAATGACTAGAGCCAGTAATAGTACCAGTTGAACTGATTAATCCACCTGTCAATATGTTACCACCAGTGATATTTGCGGCTGATGTGATTGTGCTTGTGGCACTAACAAACCCACCTGTTAGTACATTACCACCGGTTATGTTGGCAGCACTGGTGATTGTTGAAGTTGCTGATATCAAACCGGCAGTCAATATGTTACCACCTGTGATATTTGCCGCTGAAGTTATAGTTGATGTCGCGGAAACCAAACCAGCAGTCAGGACATTTCCACCTGTGATGTTGGCAGTTACTGACACCACTGAACCTAACAAACTTGAGCCAGTCACAGTACCAGTTGAACTTATTAGGCCACCTGTAAGCAAATTACCACCGTTGACATTGCCAGTGGTGCTAACTGGATTTGAGCCCAAAGCAGCCAGGTTGGCCACCACATTTGAGTTACCATACGTTCCGGTAATACCTGTCAGTTGTGAGCCGTTACCAATAAACACATTACCAGCAATATTGCCAGTGGCTGTGATCACGCCTGCGGTGATGATATTACCACCAGTGACGTTAGCAGTTGCTGATACTACACCACCTGTTAGGACATTACCACCAGTGATGTTGGCAGTAACAGATACAACTGAACCCAAGTGACTTGTGCCAGTAATAGTACCAGTTGAACTGATTAGTCCGCCTGTCAAGATGTTGCCACCTGTGATATTTGCCGCACTGGTGATTGTTGATGTAGCACTTATCAAGCCACTAGTTAGTACATTACCACCTGTGATATTTGCCGCTGAAGTAATGGTTGATGTAGCACTTATCAGTCCACCTGTTAATAGATTGCCACCTGTTATGTTACCTGTTGTACTGACCGGGTTAGTACCCAGGGCAGCCAGGTTGGCTACCACGTTAGCATTGCCATAATTTGCTGGTAATCCAGTCAACTGTGAACCATTACCCAGGATATAACCGCCCGAGATGTTGGCAGTTGTTGTGATATTGCCAGTTCCACTAATAATGTTACTGCCCAAAGTACTCAACAATGTGGTCACATTGGCGTTGCCATATGAAGCCGCAATACCTGTCAGTTGTGATCCGTTACCAATAAAGAAATTACCAGACACATTGCCTGTAGCCGATACAACACCAGCAGTTAGGATATTACCACCTGTGATGTTGGCAGTGACAGATACTACTGAACCTAACAAACTTGAACCAGTCACAGTACCAGTAGCACTTATCAAACCACCCGTCAATAGGTTACCACTGTTTACATTACCTGTAGTCGATACTGGATTACTGCCCAAGGCAGCCAAGTTAGCAACCACATTGGCATTACCGTATGTTCCAGTGATACCGGTCAGTTGTGATCCGTTACCAATAAACACGTTGCCGGCGATATTGCCAGTTGCACTGACCAATCCACCTGTTAACACATTACCACCTGTGATATTGCCCGCCGTCACTGTTCCTGTTGTTGATACTGGGTTTGAACCCAAGGCAGCCAGATTAGCCACCACATTTGAGTTGCCATACGTTCCAGTAATACCTGTTAGTTGGGAGCCGTTACCAATAAAATAATTGCCTGCTACATTACCTGTGGCTGTGATCAAGCCTGCTGTCACAATATTACCACCGGTTATGTTGGCAGTGACTGATACAACCGCGCCCAAATGACTAGAGCCAGTTACAGTACCAGTTGCTGATATTAATCCACCAGTTAACATATTACCACCGGTGATGTTGCCTGCAGTCACAGTTCCTGTGGTACTTACTGCGTTGCTGCCAAAAGCAGCCAAAAACGCACTGACATTTGAGTTGCTGTAATTTGCAGTAATACCACTCAGTTGTGAACCATTACCAAACAAGTAACTTGCTGTGACATTACCTGTTGTTGACACTGGATTCGTGCCCAAAGCAGCCAGGTTAGCCACAACATTGGCATTGGCATAACTAGAAGTTGCCACAATACCTGTCAGTTGTGAGCCATTACCAAACACATATCCAGCAGTTACATTGCCTGTGGTGCTTACTGTATTGCTTCCAAATGCAGCCAAAAAGGCACTGACATTGCTATTGCTATAGTTGCCGTTTCCGCCACCACCTGCAGTGATCACAATATTAGCACCAGTAGTTCCCAAATTAGAAACAGAAACTCCGTTTCCTGTAAAATTCAAAGATGTAGCATTATTTGTAACAACTGTGCCATCAAAAAGGATAGTGATATATCGTTGTTGATTGGTCCCACCAACATTTGGACCATTGGCTCCTTCTGGAGTCAACTGTGTTTGTACCGGTTGTTCCACTTGTGGAATAACAGGCGCTCTAGTGGTTGGGGTTACCCCCAATCCAGGACCCGGATCAACAGCCGCAGGGCCTGTGTCAAGTGGTCCAATTGGGACAGGTGCGGCAGCGCCAGTGTCTACTGCGGTTGGAGCATAGTTGATATTGTTATTTGTGGGCATGATTTTGAGTCTCTCTGGATATTTATTCCAAAACTCAATCTTGACAATATCCCTGAACTGCCCGCGCCTGGTCAGTATTTAGTGACCATATCTATAGAAAATAACACCAGGTTATCAGTTTCACACACACCGTAAATAGGTTGGTCCGAAAGGACTTTTACCAGGAGAATAGAACTTGAGTAGACAGCGATCAGCGAAAGCACAAAAAAGAATGAATCAGGCAGTAGAAAACACCATTAGCTTTAACCCAGCACCTAGAACGGCCCAACGCCGCATAGACTTGATCCCTCGCACACGAAATCAAGAACGCTTGGTCATGGCTCTACAAGACCCTGACGCCCACATAGTAGTTACAGTAGGTCCCGCAGGTACGGGCAAAACTTATCTAGCCATGCAGGCGGCCGTTAAGGCACTAAAAGAAGGTGAGTGTGACAGGATCGTAATGACACGCCCAGCAGTGGGTGTGGAGGGAGAAAGTCATGGTTTCCTCCCGGGCAATTTGGTTGCCAAAATGGAACCGTGGACTCGTCCCTTATTAGATGTCATGCGCGAATATTATCGTGCCCAGGACATTGTAGCCCTTATAGAAGATCAGGTAGTGGAGATTTCGCCTCTGGCTTTCATGCGTGGCCGTACCTTTAAAAACTCATGGATTATTGCCGATGAAATGCAAAATGCAACCCCGGCACAGGTCAAGATGTTGATGACTCGAATAGGGACGAATTCAAAGATAGTGATCACAGGAGATGTGGAGCAGGCCGACCGACATAGCGGAGACAACGGCCTGCTGGATCTTTGTGAACGCTTGCAGTCAATGCCCACACAGGGTATTGCTGTTTGCACATTGGAGTCTCGTGACGTTCAACGCCACAAGATCATTGGGTCAGTGTTGAAACTCTACGCAGTTTAGGAGGTGATAATTTCGTAGATTTCCCGCCAATTTTTGACGACCGGATACGGGCACTCATGATTCATGTTGTGCCCGTGTTCCATTAATATGCTGTGCAATCCCATGCTGTGCCCAAGGTCAGCATTTTCAATTTTATCCTCGACCCAGTAGAGATTGGATCCACGATAGGGTTCCAGTGCGTCATTTTTGTCCGCACCGGTTGCCAAGCACACAATTCGTTCAAATGCTGTCTTGCCAAATAACTTGCGCAGATTCATTTCACGCAATCGGCCGGCGTTGACGTCTAGACTCAGGCTGGTAATACAATGGAACACATATCCGTGTTCTTCATGCAGTCGTTTGACATAATACATGGCATCACGTAAGGGTGGCAAGAAACCAATTGCGGCTGATTCGTTGAAAATTTTAATTAATTTACGACCTTGTTCTTTAGAGATGCCATATCGATCTCCAATGTCATATATGAATTCCGAGCCGGCTTGTTTTTCATGTCCGTGTTCGTCCATCCAGACCGAGAATGCATACTCCCAGTCTAATAACACACCATCTGCATCAACTAGGATTGTTTTCTGCAGGTTGTTTCGTGTCGGTAGTTTGATCAGATTTGACAATTTCATATCCATTTTCTTGAAACAACCTTGAGATGGTTGATTCGTAGTGTTGGTGGTAGTATTCCACAATGCGGTCAAAGTCTCTAGGAACTGTTACACCGCTCATACTACATTTTAACACAGTTAAGGTTTTAAAGTCAAGTATTACATTTGCCGTTTGATGATCACGGGCTTTTAGGCTTCGGGCCACTGTCATGACTTCGTCAATTTGGCCACTAGGTTTAGTGAGGTATGTCAGGATTAGGTATCTCATATTTCCTCATAATGGATTTGTATGTATCTAGGTCGGCTGCCTTGGGCGCACAAAGTCCGCAATAGCATCGTTCCTTGGCACATCGGATAATCGGTTTGTCAGAGTCACGTGCCTGCAACAAAATTGGTGCTGTGTTGTTTAGATTGCCAATTGGTCCCACGGTACCGTCGTAGTTCATTTTACAATCTTTATTGACGTAAACTTCGCCATTAACTTGTTTTACATACAAAAAGAAATGATTTACACTGCAATACCAACCAGGGAATTTGTTTGCTACAAACTTTTGCCTAGTCCTATAATTTTGATCTGCGCACAATTCCCGACCGCCACAACAGGCTCTTCCAGTGTCCGCCAGATCGGCCTTGTTATCACCACGCATTACAGCATGATCCAAAGTTTTTTTGTACAAACCTTCAAACCAAACCACTTGTTGCCGATTGTAATTAAAAGTAAATGGAGAAAAATGATCCAGTTGTCTTGGTAGGTTCTTGATACTGTTTTTGTTCAACCATGCAATCATTTCTTGTGCATCTGCAAAGTGGTCTGGTTCAGAGTGCATGAGTACCACACATTTTTGACTACGCCCGGCTTCCTTGATTCTTAATAAATTATCGCAAAACTGTTGCTTTTGTTCCGCGGTATTTTCACTATGATAACTCACAGTAAATTCATCAATAAAGGGAATGATGCGGTCCAGGCGATGCGGTGCAATAATAGCATTGGTGGTTGTGGTCACAGTCAGGTGCCAGCGATCTTGGTATGGTTGATATCTCTCACGTAATACACTCAATATTTCTACAATATTAGGGTGGTGTAATGCTTCGCCGCCATACACATTAAGTATCACATAGCGAATGCCCTGGGGTTTGGTGGCCATGTAGATGTCAGCATATTCAAACATAAAGTCAATAGTACGCAAACATTCTGCCACAGGGGGATGCCGTTGTGTATTATCGTGGCCGCCATAGATACCTGTTGTACAATATGTGCAATCTAGATTGCACTTCATTGTGAGTTCCCAATCTAATAAGAATGTGATTTTATTGTTGGGATCTATGGCTGGTTCAAGTGATATTAGTGAGTTCAATTAGTGTGGCGCTCAAGTTGATTTCTTGGTCAGCAACCAAGGGAATTTTGGCAATACCATCGCGAATGATCACAATGGCTTGGTCCTGTTGCTCGATAGATTGACCGAACAATTCCAGGTTGTCGTACATCCAACGGAATATTTCTTCTGATTCTTCTGGGCTGGCACTTTGGCACATCAAGGTTCTGGCTTCACGCACACGTCCATGTTTGAACAAGTCCACGCAATCCAGGCGCCAGTCTCCTGCACTTTTGTCTGTAGAACTAGGCGGCAATAATCGACCAGTTTGTGAATTGGGCTGTAGCAAGTTTAGACATTTTCGAAGATCTGGATATGTGGCTTTGACATAGGTATCCAGATCATCTAGATCAAACTCCACGCCTTCTGTGACCAACACCGTGGCGGCTCTAGCAGTGAACTCTGTGTGATCGGTTTTGTTGATTTGTAGTTTCTGACAGCGTGAGTGCAAGGGCGGAATAATCTTTGAAGGATAGTTACAAGTAAGAATAAATCTCACTGTTTGGCTGTAGTCTTCCATGAGGTTGCGAAGTGCAGGTTGTACTGAGTTGGGATTCATGTAGTCTGCTTCGTCGATCAACACAACCTTGAACTGGCCAAACGGCATGGTTTGACAGAATGAGATCAGTCTATCTACCCATTCGACCTTGCGAGCCTCTTTGGAACCGTTTGCAAACATCACGTCGTATTCGTCCACGCCCAGTTCATTGATCAACATTTTGGCCAAGGTTGTTTTGCCTGTGCCTGCTGATCCCGAAAACATCAAGTGCGGAATTGATCCATCGCGGATCCATTGTTGTACCTGTTCACGCTGTGCATCATCCACAAACACATAACCGTCCACGGTTCGAGGACGATACTTTTCTACCCATAATTCTTTCATCTGTATCTGCTTTCTTAAAGACTGTTTACTACGGCTTTGAGATTTGCAAATGCTCCTGGTTCCAGGCACAAATCAAGTTGATTTTGTCGGTATTCGGGATCACGTGAGTTTTCATATGTTGTGTAAATTCTCACACGACGCCATTCCTGGTGTTGAGGATTAGCCAATTCTTGTGTTTCGATATAGGTTCGAATACCACCTGCTTCATTTATTAGATGTTGTGTCATTTAGTGCCTTCCACATTTTTTCCTTTTGCTGTTCGTCCAACCACTCCTGTTCACCAACAAATGTGCCAGTGTTCCGGAGCATCTCGTCTACAGCAAATTTTACACGATACAAGTCTTGTTTGCAAGGCCAATTGACAAAACCCGTCATGTGTGGATCATTTGCTCCGTGGTACATTTTTTGGCATTCCCAAATAACGGTTTGCACATTCCAGTCCGTGGTCATGTGTGTTGCATGTGTGTGGGTTTGGCTTCTACATGTATTGCACCCGAGAATGTCAAATCATCGGGCATGTCATCTGCGCTTAACAAGATATCTTTGGGATCTATTCGTCTCAAGGTATGCTTGCCAGACTCGTCTTCCACGTCAATTCCGCGGGTCCAACGACCGTGTGCCACACAAACCCACTCGCCCACACGCACATCCTTTTGATCCGGGCCCACTGCATACACCTGGCCCCAGCGCGGGCGAATGCCTGAACTTTTGCCGTTGTCACTGAGCAACACAATGCCTGTGTTGGTAAAACGTTCGGTAAACACCATCTCGCCCACAATAACCACATCGTTGAGTGGACGAATTTGATCACGATTGAATCTGTGCGCTTCGAATGCTGGTTTGGTCATTGACGTCCTTTAGGTGAATTTGGCTGGGTTTGTTTTTGATATTGTTTTGAAACTTGTTCGTTTCTAGTGCGAATAACTTCATTGTTGTCATTAATAACATCGCCGCGAGCATTCACACGCATGTTGCCCACAGCACGAACCTTTTCGTTTTGCAGGCGCAAGGCGCCCATGTCTACAGTTTTGCCATTGGCTGATTTGTATACTTCATTTGTCATCGCTATCTCCTAAAAACATATTTAACGCAAGAACTCGCCTGCGTCTAAATCATAATACATTGAATCTATTCGGTGTACTTCCAACAAGTATAGCACATAACTGGCCACGCTGGAACCACGCCCAACTCCCCAGATCACACAGTTGTTTTTCATCACATCCACTAGATATTTCAAGTATCGTAGCAGATCAAACAATCCACGCTCTTGATATAACAGCAGTTCGTGAGCCACACGTTGTAATTTTTCTGCTGTGTCACATAATCCAACCACATGCTCGGCAATGTCCAACTGCTGATATTCCGGGGGCATGTGCCAGCGTCTTTGTTGCAAGTTATCCCAGTCAGGCACACTGATATCGCTGTCGTCGGGGAATGTCCATGTTGCCAACTGTCCGGGATCTTCTATCAAATGAATCGCTGATTCTACATCCACACCCGGATCCACCACACATTTCATCTGTGTGAGATCACGACCTTGCATGATTAAATCACACAAGTCAGTTTCATCAAGTATTATTTCACCGTATTGATTACTTTTCATTTCGTGGAAAGTTTGCATATACCACTGTGTTGTCATTGGCTGGCGTTGTGTTCTCTGGCCATTCAAGATCCAACTCATACCAACCAGTTGACATTACTTTGACAATGTTACCGGGCTCAGGATCACGCTCTACACTTTCATGTTGCATGCTGGCCCGATACCACCAACCGTCCCCAGCAAATGGTCCGGACAGATCTTCTTCATCGTGTTGGTACCAAACATTGTCACCTAGTGAACTGGCAATATCCAGTCCAGTCACAGTCATGCGCTGTTCCATCACAGCGTTGAGTTTGTAGTATAACATCATGCCAACAATCTGGTCAACCGGCTCTTGGGGCAAGGTGGTAACATTGATACCTATCATTTGCATGAACTCGGCTCGTTCCACGTTGGCTTGATTTATAAAAACTGTGCTCTCTAGGGCACCATGCACAAATGCCTTGGCTCGATCCAGTGCAATATTAGTACTGGCTGAATCTTTGCTTTTGGTCAGCAAGTTGAGACTCACTGTGTATCGATTCATTTGCAGTTGATCTTCGTAGTAGACACCTGCAAGGAAATCTAGGTCGTATTGTAGTCTAACATTCATTTGATATTGATCTTGTCGTCAAAGTTGATGTGGTTGATTTCTTCTTGTTTCTTGTAAGATTCTCGAAGTTTGTCTTGATACTTGTTTCGAAAAGTTTCCAGGGCCATTCTGATTTGATCGCATAAATGGGCATTGCCCATTCCGATGGCTATGTTGAGTTTATTGGAGAGTTCGCTGACTCGAGCACTGAGTTCATCAATGGTTAATTCGTTTATGTCACCGATTAAAGGATGTTCCATGTTGTTAGTTTACACTAGAACATGTAGGATGTCAAGTGCGGGTTAACCGAATGTGCAAGCGTTGTTACCAATAACGTACCATTTGCTGTTGACGTATTGCAAGGTGCATCCTGTTCCGTATGTGGTTGCTGGGAAGGTTATAGTACCAGTGCCCGAACTTTTCCAACCAGCATTGGTCACAGTCAAAACCATGGCAGTGGTACTGGCAGTTTGCATGAACGTTTTGATTTGTCCACTCACACCTGCAGCCAATGTAGCAGTTCCACTTGTGGTAAAGTAACTGGTGGTCAAGGCCAAACTGGCGGCACCGGCACTAGCCAGTGATTCACTGCTGTTGTTGAGAGGTTGGATTTTTTTATTGTTTTCAGTTATAGTAATTGTACTACCACCGTCGCTGGAGCCAAAATTGAACTCATAAACACCTGCGGCAGCAAAAGTGATTACATTTGACGCATATCCTTGAACGCCAACTGCATTCACACTCACAGCCGCGGGCAAGGTCACAGTGTGTGCGGCACTACCAATTGTGATTTGTAGGCAAACTGAACCGTAATAACCAGCGGCCGGAAAGTTTGTAAAACTCAAAGTGATACTACCTGTGGTCGCACCGATTGTTTGGTATTGTCCCGAGGCATAGTTCACAGCAATAGCACCTGTTGTTGTGGCAATGGTTATGCGATTGGTACTAACATCATTCAAGTTCACAGCATAAATGTTACCATTGTTCATGTTGTTGTCCAATGTAGTACCAGTTAGTGCAGACTTCAACAACACATTGTTCTGTAAATCAGTAATTTCGTCGGCCGCATAGGTAAAGTTTGTTTTGGTGTTGGTGAAATTATCACGAAAACCTTGCGAGTTGTTGTCTTGTCCAGCGACCGGATACGCTCCGTCGATGTCATTTGGGTTAATTTGACTTGCCATTGTTTTTGTCCTAGTTATACCAATATATTGGCTTTGGGAAATACCAGATATTTATCATACCGATCAGTGGGATCGTACATATCAACTGGTTGTATAAATGCCATGCTACCACCATCAAACGTGGTTTCTGTCGAAGTGGCTTCAGGTACATTGGTCCAGGCAATTAGGGTGTAACCTTGTGCCGGGCTAGTAGGATAATACAACTGTTGACCTGCATATTGTTGTCCGCGATTGATCTGAATATATTGTGTTTCTGCAGTGAGTTGGGTAGGTACAAGGGTGACCAACGTGGTCACAAGATCCACACTGATTGTGTACACTGCCATTCGTGTGTTGCCAAAGTTCACAATCATGCTGCCTGCGGCAGTGGACAACACAACATTGCTGCCGCCCGCAGTTTCACTCACTGTGAAATAACTGGTGTTCACTGTCATTGATCCTGATGCAGTCGATAAAGCCACAAAAGCGCCGCCTTGTGTCAATGAAATCTTAAATGTAGTACCGGATATCTTGGTCACATAATATTCTTGAATAGTATTGCTGGCGGTAAGTGCATCTACTCCTCCAAATGTGGTGCCATAGAACCATACCACATCGTTGGTGTTGAGATAGGTAGCATCAGCACAAGTTATCAAGTTTGTTCCACTAGCAGTAGCAGTGCAGGTGGTGTGAACAACATCGGTCACATAATATATTTGAGTTAGTCCATTGGTGCCATTGTCATCTATACCGCCAAACACAACACCAGTAAACCACACAGGGTCATTGGTATACATGTCTGCTGTAGTTGCTGCCTTTATATAATTGGTGGTGACATAAGTGTTGGTACAATTGTATGTATTTCCGCCAGATATGGTATAACTTTCATCAAAGTATTCGCCAACAGTTTCAGGGCTGTACACAGTGCCATACAGATCAGTATAACTTTGCCAGGCGTCACTAGTGGTAGCATAATCAGTATAGTATTCTTGTTTGACAAAAACTATTGTTTGTCCGTTGATATTAGAAAGTTGTCCATCAAGGCCGCCAAGATCAGCAATATATTCTAATGTACGATTATTGATGTCAGCATAGGCTAATCTTGTGGCTATGTCAATATAGCCAACAAATGGGAATTGTCCAGATCCATATCTGTCAAACGTGGTCAAACTAGGAGTAGGAGTCCAGTCCTGGGTTGCAGTATCCCAGTTACGACTCAAGGTGCGATCCAACACATAACGATCAACCTTGAAGTCTACAGCATTCAAGTGTCCCTGGAACTGTGTCTGCACATAGTACGCAATCTGTCGACTACGCCCTGGTTTGACATAACACATGACCCAAGCCGGGGTGAATCCTAAAACTCGTCCATCAGTCTGCGGTGAAGTCATCCACAATGGCAATTTGGTAGATATCTGTCCCACAACATCAATCACTTGATCTCGCATGTTGATCAAACTGTTGGGGTACACTTGTGTGAGTTGTGTACTGCCGTCTGCAGGATCAACGATAGCATAGGGTAAGTTTACAATTTTGCTCACACTGGTGCCTGCGGCATTCACAAGATCATCAATTATTTTGCTGTATACCACTTCGTACACAACTTCGCCTGTGACAGGATCCAGAGCCTGTGCTGTTAAAATCTCACCCAGCACAAGATTTTTCCAGTAGTGGTTTTCGTACAGGCTGGCCACATAAGTTTCCAAGGTGTCCGGGGCCAGGCCAAATGCATGTTGGTAGATCACACGATGTGATTTGCCAAAGTAAGGATCGTCAATTCTGTAGATATAGTCTGGCACAAAAATTTCTTCGTTATCCAAGAGGTCGGCTATCATCACACGATCATTGGCCGGGGGCATGGCTTCTATCAACAAGTTCTGATAGGGTTTGTTGTACACACGTTGGACTTTTACTGTGAATTCTTTGTCCACGCTCACAACATCTCGTGTGCCAATGGCTTTCATGATTGCTGTAAATTCTGCACCTGAGCCGCCGTACCCTGCTGAAATTGTGAGCACGGCTGGATCTGACAATGTGTATCCTGAACCGCCATCATCAATGGCCACAGCAGTTACAGCACCACCAATTATGGTGATTTCGCCCACTGTGGCGGCTCTGGCACTGGCACCCACGGGGGTATTAAATGTCAGCACGGGTGGAGTCCCTGAACTATATCCTGATCCGCCGTTGTCAACTGTGATTGCGTTTACATTGTAAAGTACCTGTTGAGAATCTTCTGCATAGGCATTTACTGTGAACACGAAGGTGCTGTCGAACGTGGTTTCCTGAACGGTTAGATTTCTTGTGACTGCCTGAGTGGCATCAAATGTTGTGGACCCAAGGTCAACAGCAAATGTGTTGAAAGTAACACGCCCGGAGATCTCTCCTGTTTCCAGTAATTTTAGTCCTTGTGGCAAGAGATTATATACTCCTGGCACGTAGGCATATGGCAACTGGGCTATACTGGCGCCGGGTTTGAGGCGATATTTTAGTACACGTCCGCCGGTGTTCTCTGCTGAAATCACCAGCATACTTGTGGCACCGTTTTCGATTGTGCCGAGATCGCTTGGAGTAAACCAAACTACTTCGGCATTGGCTGTGCCAGATATGGTCAAGGTGAATGGGTACGGATCACTGGCCACAATTAGATTGGCGGTCAAGGACCCAGCCGCAGTGGTCAACGGCACAGAGGTAGTGCTATCAAGATTGTTGGTTATGGTAAATTCTGTGGCACTTACTTGGTCAAGCACATAGTAAACTTGAGTGGCTGACGCAGTGATGCCGCCAAAACTGGTTCCGGTAAACACAATGGGTTGCCCAGTTTCGATCTGTGAGGTACTGTCACAAGTGATTATGTTTGTGCCAAATGTGGTGGCAGTGCAAGTGATTGGTGTTCCCACATAATCTGCTTGATAGGTCACGACATTGAAACTGTACTCAATCTTGGTAACTCCTTGATCGGGTATGTATCCGTAGTACCAACCTGAGTTGGGATCAATTGCCAGGCCTGGCGGCAATCCCGATCCTTCATTCACACTGATAGCATATTTGAGATCAGGTGTGTCATAGTCGTTGGCAATAAACTGATGTGCGTAATAATTGTCTCCGCGCACAGTGCCCAGGTTCTCAGGCAGAGAATTCACAATAAATGGTCTGCGTTCACGACCTTCATCAGCAGTGATGTTGGAATTGTCAGCAGTAATCTGTGTGGTGCTGGCATTGAGAGTAGTACGGTCGTACACATAAAAACTAAAGGTCCGCAAGTCGGTATTGATACCATCAGTGACCTGTAGTGTGAATTGATAGTTCTTGTTGATGGCACTGGTAAGGAAGTCATAAGGATCAACATCTTGAGGAGTCAAATCATATCCTGGAACCTCATCAACATTCACAGCCGGCTGAATGTAACCCGATATCAACCCTGTGGCACTGACCGAAACTTCGCCAGGCAATTCTCCGCCTACCAGTGTGACCACAGCAGGAGTAGTGGGACCAACATTGTCAATGGCAATCTGAATGTCTAATCTGTCACCATCATAGTATGTGCCAAGGTCACTGGCAGAGGTAAACACAGGTGCGTTGACATTGACCACTGTGAGACTGAAAGTTCGATCTCTGATACGGTCAATGGTCTCGTCTTGATTTTCTGTATATGCTCTTAGAGTAAATTTGCTTGTGACCGACCTTGTGACGTCAAATGGAACCCCTTGCAAACTGGCCAATGCATCCGGTACTCCCACAATTGTTCCATTAGAAGAACACTGTATTCCGGCCGGCAGTTGCCCTGCAATCACAGCATAATAAATATCCTGTCTAAACACAGTGCTCATTGTGCCGGCGGCAGTGGTCAATACAACAGGGGTAGTACTGGTGTCTGTGGTGGTGATACGGAATTGAGTGGCATTGACCACATTCAGCACATAGTACCTTGTGGTGGAATCTATTCCTCCGAATGTTGTGCCCGAAAACACCACAGTGAGTCCTGCATAGATACCAGTGGTGCTGGCACAAGTGATCACGTTGGTACCTGTTGTGGTAGCCGTGCAAGTGGGCGCGAATGGCAAGGCATCTGTTGTGACCAACATGGTATTTTGATAGAACACACCTTCGGGTATGCTACCTAAACTGCCTGCGGGAGTGATCCAAATTGGTTGACTCATATTTTGTTTTTTACCAAGGGGTGAGGTCAAACGCCACGCGATACCAAATTATAGTGGTAGCGTCATACTCATAAACACACACATATAGATATTCTTGATCAAACGCAATCATGCCCGGTACATCACCTTCTTGCCCACTTGAAGAAGTAGGAGGTGAGGTTTGAACATTGTTATAAAGTTCAGTAAAGTTGCTGTTTATATATTGAAACGCTGTGCGTAGCGGAGTACCTTGCCCGTCATTGGCAACGTTGCCTACATTGATTATTTGCTGTGTCATAAATTTGCAGTCCTAGTGCTGTATTTACCAAACTTTACGCCGGGCACAGCGAACACAATCCGTCGCTAAATACAAGGACTCGGAGTTATCAATGTCATATATTATCAACAACAGCCGCGGAAATGTAGTTGCCATCGTCGCAGACGGCACTGTAAACACCACCGCCACAGACTTGGCCCTGGTGGGTCGAGCACTAACAGATTACGGCGCTTACGAAAACGAAAACTACGTGTATTTGTTGGAGAATTTTGCCAACTCATCTGCACCTTTACAACCAATTCTGGGACAACTTTGGTACAACAGCGCCACTGATGTTATTTCCTCGTACAGTACCGCCAACGCCTGGATAGCATTGGCCTCACAAGATTATGTGCAGGCACAAAAAATTAGCCCTGCGTTTACTGGCGTACCCACAGCACCCACTGCCGCTGCCGGAACATCAAACACACAAATTGCTACCACTGCTTTTGTAAGTCAAAGTCCACAGTTTACAGGCATTCCAATTGCACCTACTGCCGCAACAGGAACAGCCACCACGCAATTGGCCACCACAGCATTTGTTACCAGTAGTCCAGCATTTGCCGGCACTCCCACAGCGCCCACAGCCTCTCAAGGTACAGACACCACACAATTGGCCACCACTGCTTTTGTCACTGCCAGTCCACAGTTTACTGGCACTCCAATTGCGCCCACTGCCGCTTACGGTGCCAATACCACACAGGTTGCTACCACTGCTTTTGTTCAAGGCGAAAAACTCAGTCCTGTATTCACTGGTACTCCTGTCGCACCTAACGCAACATATAACGATAATTCCACTCGGATTGCTACCACTGCTTTTGTACAAGGTGAAAAATTCAGTCCTACGTTTACTGGTGTTCCACTAGCACCCACTGCCGCAATCACAGTGAGCAATACGCAAATTGCCACCACAAGATTTGTGACCGACTGGACCAATGCTCTGCCTACCATGAGCCAGCAGAATGCCAATGCTGTGAACATCACTGGTGGTTCCATAACTGGTATTACTGATCTAGCACTGGCAGATGGTGGTACTGGTGCCAGCACAGCCGCTGGTGCAAGGACCGCACTACAGTTAGGAAACATTGCTGTGATGAATACCAGCAATGTGGCATTTATTGGTGGTACCATAAACGGGGTGGCAATCACCGGTGGCACTGTGAGCGGACTTGTTAGTGCGGTGGCTGTGGCAGATGGTGGTACTGGTGCTACTATTGCTTCTGGTGCTAGAACTAATCTTGGACTTGGCACTATGGCAGTTCAAGATGCCAACAACGTGGCTATCACAGGTGGCTATATCACTGGATTAAGTTCAACTATTGGTATTGCTGACGGTGGTACTGGTGCTAACACGGCTACTAATGCAAGATTAAATCTTGGACTAGGTAGCATAGCAACACAAAGTTCAACAGCAGTGACCATCACTGGCGGCAGTATAACTGGGATAACTAATTTTGGTGCAAGCAATGTGGCCATCACCGGTGGATCAATCACAGGAATAACCGATTTAACAGTAGCAGATGGTGGTACTGGTGCCAGCACAGCCGCTGATGCCAGAACCAATCTTGGTGCGGCTGCCAGTGCCACTACCGTGACAGCCGGCGCAGGATTGTCAGGCGGCGGCGCATTGACAGCCAATGTGACTTTGGCCATTGCAGCCAACTCCAATGGTTATGGCACAAGATATGTTAGTGCATCGGCGCCGGCGGGCGGCAGTGATGGCGACATTTGGTATCAAATTTAATTAAAATATGGCAATAGTAGTTAGACCAGCCGGCTATACTGGCTCACTTCAACGTATAATTTGGAATCAAGGTAATGCTGTTCCGGCAACCGCTTACCTTTGGGGTGGCGGTGGTGGTGGTGGCGGAGCAGATAGTGCCTCCGGCGGCGATGGCGGTGGTGCAGGATTCTCCGTGGTAAATTTTACTGTGAATGAGGGTGATACCATTGAGGTCGCAGTTGGTGGTGGTGGCGGTGGCGGTCAAAGTAGTGCA